>JAEEGK010026345.1_pt1 | contig 11842 bp, 4 predicted proteins | sample 8958771 | NCBI WGS metagenome assembly JAEEGK01 (sample SAMN16246547, study PRJNA631951) | gut metagenome | biome: gut microbiome; feature: rumen; material: SC-attached | host: Bos | place: Iran: Karaj | collected 2018-10 | reverse complement strand
AAACAATCTAATATTTTTTTATTGCAATCTTTTTAAATAAAAAATTTTTAACAAATATCCTTTTATTTTTATTATTTAAGAATAAATTTTTTAAATTATAAAAATTAAATAGAATTTATTAATTTATAATTTTATATAAATTATATGAATAACTGTTATATATAAAAATATTTTATATAAATATTTAATGAATTAATAAATTAAATTTAAAACAAAAATAATTGCTTCATATAATAAACACAAGCATTATTACCAAAAATTTTTTCAAATAAAGAAATTAAAAGAATATATAATGGAACTAAAATTATCCAAACCAAAATTAAAAGCCAAATCCATGAAAAAAACCATCCAAATTGGGAATTAATATAAACTCCACAAAATACAACACAATAAAACCAAAAGAAAACAAAAAAAAATAATATAATAAATCCTGCAATACATCTTCTAATTAATATATTTTTTTCAAAATTTACACTAAATTCATATTTTTTTTGATTAGTAGGTACTAACATATAATCATCAACATATTTATTTCTTTGACCATATGTTACCAGAATAATTAATCTAATTATTAAGGTACATAATATACTAACTGCTAATGTTAATAATATTCTTAAAAATTCATTTATAAGAGGATAAATCATATTATATCTTTTGTTTTTAAATATTCTTTTTTCCATTTTATTTTCTGTAAAAAATATTGCTCCCCAACCTAAAAAATTCACAATATTAAACATTAATATACCAAATGAATTATATGATGTATTTATAACATTATTATTTAAACATGCAGTAATCGGATGATAATAATATAAATTCAAAATAAATATTTGCCAATAAGTTACTGGAATATCTTGAATTAGAATATTTCTTTTAAAGATTTTTACTCTTTCACTATCATAATCTAAACTAATCATTTCAGTATTAAATCTATTTTTTTCATCTTTAGGTCTATAAAGTACATTTAAAGTCTTTTTTTTAATAAATTTTTTATAAATTAAAACAATAAATACTATATAAACAATGAATAAAATGAAAAAAACATAAAAAGCAATATTTTTATATAATTCTTTTACTTTTGATATACAAGTTAAAGGTAAATTTTTATTTTTTGTTGTTATTTTTCCAGTTTCTTCTAATTGATATTCCATATAATTATTATTAAATTTACAAGCATAATCACTAATAGTAGAATTCATATCAGTCATATAACATTTATCATTAAAAGTATATTCTTGATATATTACTTCTTTTCTATATCTTTGTGGTAAATCAAAAATAAAATTTTTTGCTCTGTAACAATTTTCATGAAAAGCATCATCATTTATATCAAAAATATTAATACCTCTTGTTAAAAAATATGAATGAATTTCTGCTTCGTTATAATATCTATCAAAAGTTTTAAAAACAACATCCATATAATTACAATTAGCATACCAAGTTGTACTTTTTCTAACCGTTCCATAACCATCAACATATAAATAATTTTTATATCCATTATTAGTTAAAAAATCTTCACCAAAATAGGAAGATATATATAATTTTAAATCATCTAAATCTTCTCCAACACCCTCTCCATTTTTTGAACCTCTACAAGATGTAATATTTGCATAACCTCCTTTAATACCCATAGCTTGTAACCTACAATTTTTAATTGATTCAAGACTATTGAAAAATATACTTGTTCCAGCTAAATTAAAACTATCATAAAATACACCACAGGAAGATTTATTAAGATTATCTCTATCATAATCAGTAATTAATTGAATATTTCTTAATTTAGCAAAATATTCTTCTGCAAATTCATTTAAACTTGATATAGTATTTCTTCTTAATTTATTTTTATTTAATGGTATCTCATCTTCTGAAGAATCATCATTATTAATTGAACCTATATCAATACTAATTTTATTTAATTTTATATCAATATAATATTTTAATGATAATAAATCAGTTATTACTGCAGAAATACGTCTTGAAATTTTTGTGCCATCAGTATTATAATTTGTTAAATATTTATTATAATAATATTCACATTTTTCGATAATTTTATCATAATTTTCGCTAATTAAATCAGTATAATTTTCAAAATCATATTTTAATATTTTATTCATTGCAAAAATTTCTCCTACCTCATCAATATCATTAATATTAAAATCTTCATCTTGAATTAATTTATTTAAACCATCAGTCAAAATATTTTCAGCATTTTCTAAAGGAATTTGACAAAATGTGCCTATATATCCCTCAGCACAAGTACAAACTGGTAAATCTCCAAATTGTTGGCAAGTTGCTCCATTTTTACAATAATCTTCACAAGTAAAATCATTCAATGCAATACCAATAGCTTCTTGAATTAAAACACAATAACTATTATAATCATGAACTGCTTCATAATGACATTCTTCAACACTTCGAGTAGGTAATAAAAATCCATTATAATAAATATTATATTGATTTATATCATAACTACTAGTCATATAACATACGTTATTTTCTTCTTCTTCATAAGTACATGATATGGTAAAAGTTCCATAATTTGCTTTATTAACAAAAGTAAAATATTCAGCGTTAATAACACAATTATCCATCACACTATATTGAAATTTTGAAACTACTCCAACAGTTCTATATAACAATATATCTGTAAATAAAATTTCTTGTGAAAATAATGGTTGCTCAAAATCATTATTTTCAACAAAATATAATGTTAAAGTTTTATTAAAATAAGTTAAATAATTTGTGAAATAATATTGATTTGATGTATATTCTAATAAATTTGTTCTATCATTTCCATCAACTAAGTAAATACCTACTTTTGTTCCATTTAATGGGTAATCAATAGTAGTTAATATATAATAATCAACAGTAAAAGGAATTTTATAATATCTACAACTATCAAATGTCAATGGATTTAATATTGCTAATTCATTTAAATTTGTAACAGCATACATTTTTATTTGTTTTGTTATTACCCATTCAGATGAGGTTTCAGTTTTAAAGAAATAATAAAATGCATAATATCCTGGTTTATCTATTGAAATATAATAACTAAATTCTTCATCATCATAATTTGTTATAGTAACATTTTCAGTAACTTTACTTGATGTATCTGCATCTGCATAATAAAGATATAATAAAGGATAAGCTGAAGGTAATTTATTATTGGTTATTTTAGCTACAAATGTTTGTGGATTATAACCAGAGTTTGCTGTAGAATTTGAAACTAAAACAAAATGTTCTCTAGAACCTTCAAAACGAGGATTATCCATTATATTTATAATAACAGTAATATTTTCAACTTTTTCAAAAGAACCACACTTATTTCTATAAAAATAATATGTTAATTTTGTACCAACTTCATCAGAAAATTCATGTGAAGCTAAATCAAAAACAAAATTTAATAATTTTCCTTCTTCAGTTCCTTGAAATTGTTCAATTTTGGATGGAGATATTGCATCTGATTCATTTTCATTATCAATTTTATATGTAGATAAAGTAACTATTTCATAAATATTTTCTTCAGCTTTTAAATTAATAATTTGACCATCTAAAGAACGTATTTCTTTTATTCCATTTTCATCTTCTCTAAATTTAATTTGTTTATTATATAATTCTCCTAATGAATAATTTTTTTTTTCCTCTAAATCTTCAATTGTAATTAAATAATTAGTTGTATATTCCTCTCTACTATATAAATATGCAACAAGCCAACTTCCTGATAAAGATATTTTTCTTTCATCTCCCCCTTCATATATTTTCCAATATAATTCATTAGATTTTATATAAAATTGATATAAATAGTCTTTATAATTTTTTATTGTAGAAAATTCTTGACATTGTTCTGTAATGGTGTAATAAATAACAAATAAAGTACTATAAGATTTAACTTCATTTTTGTCAGTATGTGTTATATTATATCTAATACCTCTACTTGCAATGTTATTAACTTCAAAGTTACAAGATAATTTTTTACTACTTTCCGTACTTACTGAACATGTTATATTAGTTTGACTTGTTATTCTTTCAGTTGAATATTTTACTGCTGTAGAATCAATGACTGTATTATCATCTTCAAATGTCATTTCAAAATTTACTGGTATACTTATTTGCTCTTGAATGAATATATATTTTGTATTTAAAACAAATTGATTTTTAACTATTAAATTATATACTATTTTATTAATATTCATATTATCTATTGAATTAGAATAATTACTATTTTTAGTTTCGAAATAAAATTTATATGAACCTGTTAAATGAAAATTTACTTTACTTACATCAATAGTATAAGATGTTCCAGTATGACTGACAAATGAATTAGGTATTATACCTTTATCTACATCATCTACAGTATAATGAACATAATTTATAAATCCTTCAGGTAATTCTTGGTTTAATGTTATATTTAATTTATTAGGGTTTTTATTTCTATAAATTGTAGTTGTGTCAGAGGTACTTCCTGTTAATGTATTAGATGTTATAACATAAAAATATGGCATGTAATTATAATTTAAATTAACTTCAGTATTTGAATTATCATCATATTTAATACCTGTTAATAAAATTTTATATCGTCCCATTGTTAAAGAAGTACTTTTTGGTATTGTAAATTCATAATAATTTTCCCCAATATCATATAAATTAAAATAAATATCAGTTTTGGTTGTATTAAATATATATAATTTCATTGAATGATAATTTGAACTGTCAAACCCATATAAAAAAACTTTAAGTGATATATCTCCATTACTTAAACTATCTAATGCAATATAATTTTTTTCTAAATTAACAGCAACTGTATTTCCATCAATTATTCTTATATAACTAGAATCTTTAACATAATTTCCACAATAATCAATTTTAATAGGATATATATCATTATCTTTTATATAATTTTTTGTAGATAAAATGCAACTATCTTCTAATGTTTTACATGTTGTTCTTGAATTTGATTTAACATACATCATAAAAACTGATTTATAATATAAATGTAGCAAACTACGAATATAAATAGTAGAACTACTACTTAATATAGGTAAATAATCATAAGAATATTGCTGAACTAATACATATTGTATTACATCTATTCCTTTTGGAGTTCTTATATTTTGATTATAATTACCTTTTTCAATAAAATAGACTGGTAAATTTCCTATACTTAATGCATGTGATAAAATATTTGAACGAGATAAAGAAAAAACAGCTAAATAATTTAAACGAGATTCTTTAATATATATAAAATCATTTTCAGTTATTCCAATTTTAATATTAAAAGTATCTGATAAAATATTACTAGTTAAAGAAACATAAAAATAAAATGTATCAGATGCTGAAATAAAACTTTCACTATTATATAGCATACATACTGTGTTATTTGCATTATAATAACTATTTAATATACTTATTTTTAAATATTGATTTGAACCTGTATAAAATGAAATTATAACATCTTTACTAGTATATTGATTGATTAAATAATAAAATGATATATAATTATTAGATACTTTAAAATCAGTACATAAATTATCTGAAGGATCTGAATCACATAAAATATTATATTGATTCTTTAGAGCTAAATTTGAATAAGTGAAATTCATATTTATTTGGATATCATCTATACTTCTATCTATCACATAAATTTTTTGATCTATATCCATATAATATAATACATATTTTGTATCTAATGGAGTAAAATCAAAAGTAAAAGAACTTGAACTAATACTTGTAATTATAAAACTTTGATGTTTTTGTAATTGTATTTTAAATATGATTGAAGTACCATCATTTTCAAAATTTTTATTATTTGAAGATGTATAAGTTTTTTCACTTTCTCCTAATTGGTCTTTTAATTTTCCTTTAATAGTTGTTATATCACTTATACTAACACCTTTACTATTTTCTCCTGCTGTTATTGTCATATTACAATCAAAATCAGGACTGCAAGGAGAATTAAAATCAAAAGAAAAATCAATATATTTACTTGAACTATAAACAACATATGTTTGTGTTGAATCATCATTCATTTTAAATGTAAATTTCGCATAACTTCCAGAATTTATAGTTATAGACAATCCAGTTAAACTTAAAATATTAGAAGTTATTGAACATTTATTAATTGGAACTGTTTGACTATTTCCATTTATTGAATAAGTTATACTTTTTATTTGGTTTACTTTTGAATTAGAAAACATTAAAGGAATTGATAAAGATGAAAGACTTGTTGATTCAATGAAAGTATGATCTTTATAAAATTCAATGGGGATATAAAAAGTTATTGGTACATTATTAGAATAAATTTTTATATCAGTATTTGATGTAAATCTTGTTTCAATATAATATGTTCCTTCAGGAATTGTTGTTTCATATCCATTAAATAAAATTTCAACTTTATGATGATCACTTACATAATATTTAAATGTTTCAACGATATATTCATTTTCATCTGCATCAATTAAATTAATACTACTTATTCCTTTAAATACATAGCCACTATAAGTTAAAACAATTCTTGTTTTTCTTGGTAAAATTTCAGTTCGATTTGTATTAACAATTTGAACATAATTTGTACTTAAACTCGAAACTGTAGCAAAAATATCAATATTTACATTTCCATCAAGAATTTCTGAATTTATTCCTTGTTCACAATGAACATAACTTTTTTGACTAACATTCCAAGTATTTGGAATATCTAATGAACAATCTAATGAATTTTTATTATTATCAGTAAAATGTTTATTACAACCTAATTCAATATAATTATATTCTTCGACACTACTTCTTACATAACATTTATATATATCTAAATTTTTATAAAAACTGTTATGAAATTTTAAATTTATAGAATATATTACATCTTTCCCAGCAATTAGATAAATTAAAGAAGAAGTGTATGATATATCAGATATATTATTTGGAAATGAATTCATTTTATATATAGTATTATCACCATAAATTCCTTGACAACTACTACATGTAATACTAAAGGGGTTGCTGTCTGAAATTTTATAACTTGTTAAACTTATAGTACTATAAAATCTCAAATTTGGATCACTAGTTAAACTCGCACCATTAACATATAAATAAGGGGATACAGCTGAGACTTTATTATCCATATTAATTCTTATTTTATCCATATAATAAACATTTGAAGATTTAGTAAATGTATAAGTAAAAGGATATATTATGATTTCTTGAGCAGTATTTGAATCAAATTTAACATATAATTTATTTGGATAAGAACTTGATAGAGATAAATTTTGAACATCTGAAATTGTACAATTAATCAAATTTGATGAGGAAGAAATGGCACATGAACTTGGAATAAAATTTACATTATTTATTGAATATGAAAAAGATGGAACTGATGTTATAGTATTTATGTTGTTATTCATAAAAGATATGTAACAATTTCCATATAAATTTACAACTGGCCAAACAATAATATTCCAAGGAGTTTTCCAACCAGAATCAGATAATGTTTTTGAAAATAAAATAAATAATATATTAAATAAATACAAATTTTTTATGGACATCTTTTATATTATTTTTAATATTTTTTTTTCTCTAATAATTTTTATTATAATTTTTTTATTATTTATTTAAATATATATTATTATTAATTAATTATTATTTTATATTTTTAAATGTTATAATAATATTTTAATTATTAAATCACATAAATTTATAAATTAAAAATTATGTTTGTTTAATTTTGTAATAATCTTTCTCTTAATTTATCATCTATATTATTATCATTCAATTTTTTAACATCAATTATATGATAACCAGGTTCACATTTAAAACTGCTCAATAATTTTTTCATTAAAAATTTTTTATTAAGTTTTTTTTTCTCATCATATTTAAATGAAAATTTAATTGGGCTTTTATATATTATATCATAATTAGGATGATAATAACAAAAATTTGGTGTTTCTAATAAACTTGAATTAATTAAAGAATTTTCTTTTCTTGAAGGAATTTTTTTAAAATCAATTGATTTATCTAAATTTTTTAAATAATTATAAGGTTCTAAATAAGAGATTTTATCATTTGTTTGTTTGATTGAAAAAACTCTTTTTGTATAATTATCAAATTTTAAAGCATGATTATTTTTATTTATTTCTTTTTCATTATTATTAAAATTTTTTATAGGAGGAAGAATAATTTTTTTTCTTTTTTTTTTGTTATTTCCTTCAGTCATATGATTGAAATATATTTTTTCATTATTTTTTTTTGATATTATTTTATTAGCAGAATTATTACGAATCATATTTAAATTTTTATTTTTATTGTTTTTGTTATTATGATTAACAGGCGGTAAAATTTTAAATGTATGAACATTTTTATAAATAGCATTATAATTAGGATTATATTTATTTACATCAGGAACATCATTCATACAATTTGATAAAAAACTTCTTTTAATTTCAATTTTATTGTTATTAATTGTTGATTTATTTTTTTTATGAGTATTTTTAACAGGTGAATTTGAATTAGAATTATTACTATAAAAATTTTTCATTATATTTACAGAAGGCATTTTTTCATTTTCATTTTCCTTTTTTGAAATCTCATCTAAAAAATTTCCTCCATGAAATTTTTTTGGGTTTTTTAAAATTTCAATTAAATTTTTTAATGAATTATTTTTAAATACTCTACTTAATGTATTACTATAATTACTATAAGTTTCGAATTGAGGAATGGATTCAAACATTTCAACCATTTTTTGCTGTTCCATTTTTTATTAAATATATATATTATATATAAAATAACTTATTTAATCTTATTTAATATATTATTATTATTGTTTCTTAATAATGAGTACTTTACCAATATTATATAGTTATACAACAAGAAACTTTAAAAAAAACGATTCTAAAGATAAAAATAAAAATAATAATATTTATTTAAATAATAATTGTAGTAAAAATTTAAGTTTTTCGAAATTAAAAATTAATGTTAAAAATTCTGTTATAATAAATAATAAATTAATGAAATTTCCTAAAATAAATAATGATAAAGTTGTAAATAAAACAAAAATGAATAACAAATTTATTCATTCAAATAGTTTTGAAATAAAAAAACCGGATTTAATATCAAAAATAGAAAGACAAAAATTAAATAAATTATATGGTATTGATAATAATTTTAATAAAAATTATATAAAAATTAAAAAATTTAAACAAAAATATAAATTAATAAAATATCAAAATAAATTATTAAATTTTGTTGAAAAAAGTAATAACATTTCTAATGAGAATATAAAAATTTTAAAAAGTGATATGATGGAAATAAGAAATAAAAATAATGGTATTAAATATTCAAGTAAATCAAGATGGCTTGTTTTTTCTAAAAAGATTCAAAATTTTGCACCAAATTATTTAATTAATAAAATAAATTTATTAGGCAATGGAAAAAAGTTATAATAAAATTATTTATCTTTATATAGATATTTTTAGGAAGTATGATATAAATAATATTAATCTATATTATATATTTAATGTAAATCTCAAAAAAGTTGTATATAATTATTTTATAACAATTTATATAAAATTAATGTTTTAAAATATTTTTTATAATAAAAAAATATTTATAATATGATTATATATTTTTATCTATTGATATTATGAGTAAAATTTATTAAAAAATTAAAAATATCATATTTATTTATAAAATAAATATAAATTGATTTAAATATTCTTAAATTAATCATTTTCTTTATAATAAGTATTATAATAAATAAATATTTGTATTAATTTTAATCAATATAAATAATTAATTATTAATTATTATATATAATAATATAATCATATATATTATTAATATTTATTTTTTAAGAACATCAAATTTATTTAATATATCGATTTCATTTTTATTATTCTCATTAAAAGTATTCATAAATATTTTTATTAATATTTCAAATTTATTTTGATAATTATCAATAAATTTATTAATTTCATGTTTTATTTTATTTTTAAAATCAATTAATTTACTTTCACCAATTCTTTTTATTTTTTCTATATTATTAATTCCACTATTTCCTTGTGAATATAATTGAAAAATTTCATTTACATTTTTTTCAAAATTAAAAAATCTTTCAAATAATTCAATCAGTCCTCTAAAAATCAAATCAAAATGATTAAATTCTTTATAAATATTTTCAAATATATTTACTTTATAATTTTTTTTTAATTCAGTTGTTATTACTTGATAAAAATTTAAATTTAAACAATCATTATCATTTAAATATAAAATATTATCTTTTATATTATAATAATTATCCTTAAATCTTTTTTCATTATTATTTAAAACAAAAATTTCTTTTTTAATAAGATGATAATTTTTATATAAATTATTATAAAATTCATACATATTTTTAATTTCGCTTGTGTCAATATTTTCAATATTATTTTTTATAAAATAATTTTGAAATCCTGTTAAGTAATTTGAAAAACTTTTTTTAATTATTATTTCATAATTAAAATTATCAATATTATTATTAAAATAATTTTCATCAAAATTACTATCATTAATAAATTTAATACATTCAGGTAAAGAGGCATATTCTTCATGACTATATAAAAAAATTAATAAAAATTTTAATTCATCTTTTCTTATTTCAATTAATTCTTCATCAGTAACTAAATTTAATTTATATTTTTTTGGACTTAAACGAGGGAATAAAATATAAGGATATTTATGAATTAATTTATTATAAAATGTATTGAAATAATCATATCTTCTAGAACATTTTATTAATTTTTTTTTGGTTTTTTTATCTATTAAATTTATATCAAATGTATAATAAGTGCCAATTAAATCATTTTTTATTAATCGATAATCTAATTCTAATTCTGTATTATCATCAAGTTTAAAAATATTTGTAAATAAATTTGATTTTGTTGTAGCATTTAATGATGATTTTGAATTTATTTTTTTTTCATTTAATTCATCTTCTTTTTCTTCTTCGTTTTCTTCATCAGAAAAATTATTTTTTATTTTTTCATTTTTATTATTATTATTAATAAGATTATTATTATTATTTTCATTAAAGTTTAATTCATTTGAATTAATATTATTATTTTCTTTAATATTTTCTTTATTATCCTCATTTTTTTCAAAAGATTCATTTGAAGATATTGTTTTATTATCAAAATTATTTTCATACTCTTCTTCATTTTCATTATTATCTTTATCTAATTCATTATTTAAATCCAAATTTTTAGAATTTTCTTTAATTGTATCTTCTGTATTATTTTCATTATTGTTTATTTTTTGTTGAATTTCTTCTTCTTTATTTTTTATATTAATATTTTCTTTATTATTATTATTATTTTTATTTATAATATCATTATTATTTATATTTTCTTCAATTTTATTTTGATTAATATTATTTTGATTTTGGTTTTTGTTTGTGTTCTTTTCTTCTTCTTCTTTTTTTTGATTTTCTAGTTTTATTCTTTCTTCTTCTATTTTCTTCTTTTCTAATTCAAATTGTCTTTTTTCTTCTAAAAATTTTCTTCTTTCTTCCTCTTCTTTTTTTTGATTTTCTAGTTTTATTCTTTCTTCTTCTATTTTCTTCTTTTCTAATTCAAATTGTCTTTTTTCTTCTAAAAATTTTCTTCTTTCTTCTTCTTCTTTTTTTTGATTTTCTAGCTTTATTCTTTCTTCTTCTATTTTCTTCTTTTCTAATTCAAATTGTCTTTTTTCCTCCAGAAATTTTCTTCTTTCTTCTTCTTCTTTTATCCTTTTTTCTTCTTCTTCTTTTATCCTTTTTTCTTCTTCTTCTTTAATTCTTCTTTCTTCTTCTTCTTTTTTCCTTTTTTCTTCTTCTTCTTTC
>JAEEGK010026344.1_pt1 | contig 11842 bp, 10 predicted proteins | sample 8958771 | NCBI WGS metagenome assembly JAEEGK01 (sample SAMN16246547, study PRJNA631951) | gut metagenome | biome: gut microbiome; feature: rumen; material: SC-attached | host: Bos | place: Iran: Karaj | collected 2018-10 | reverse complement strand
TTTTATTTCTGAGGTGCAGTCGCTGACGCCGTAGGCGTCAAATGCAAAAAGCAAGGCCAAGTCATTTTGCAGAACGCGTCCTGCTCCAGCACAGTGCATTTCTGCTCCAGAGCAAGTACGAATGGGATCAGAGTTTCGGAGATCTGCCGCCCAATCCCACCGAAAAGGAACGCGCCAGCCGCGATAATCGTCGCTACGAAATTCCGCCCACCTATGCAATTTGGATTTGCGATTTCAAGGTCAAACTCCAAGACGGCTACTTTGGAACTTGGGCTTTCCGCAACGACAAGGGCTTGACGGTAACGGACAAGGTTATGTATATTATGTACGATCTGACGCAGTTCACCAAGACCTACGAAGAAATCGAAACCGACGAAGAGCGATGGCTCTACCTACTCAAGCATGCGGGTAAGGCTGACAGTCTCCCTGATTTCGGCGACCCCGTTATCGCAAAGGCAATCGAAAGGCTCCTGGTAAAGAACGTGTCCGAGAAGTCTCTCAAGGAACAGGCGAGCGATATGGTAATGACGGAAGAAGAACTGGACTATTTGGCCGCGTTGAAGGTGAAGGCCCGTTCCGAAGGTCATGCCGAGGGCCTCGAAGAAGGGCGTTCTGAGGGTCGCTCTGAAGAACGTCGTGAGATGGCAACCAACATGCTCGCTGACGGTGAACCTATCGAAAAAATTGTCAAGTATTCGCATCTTTCAGAAGCTGAAGTTCTTGCAATCAAGGCAAGCCATGAACACTAATATTTTGCCGTCAAGTAATTACGCAAAAAGGTAGTCGAAGACTACCTTTTTATCTATCTAAGCCAGTTTTCTTTAAGCCAATTACAGAAGAAATCTCGTGAGGTCATTCCGCGAGCTTTAGCATAGCCCACCATCGGCTGATTCCAATGGACACTAGACGGATGCTTCGTATAGACATATTCAATGCCGTGCGGTCCCGTCCAATCCCAAAGTTCACCGCCAAAATACTTCGGGTAATCAAATCCCTCCGCCTGCTTGCAGACACGAGAACTCAAGAACACAAATATGTCCGGTTTCAGGATTTCAAGAACCTTGATAAAATTGAGAATAGCTTGTTTGCAGTCAATTTCTTCGCCGCCATACGCATTCCACAAATCTTCAATTCCAGTCGTGCAATCGGCAGGACGCAAAAAGTAATTGAGGAACGCCACCTGATGCCAGCCATTGCCTCCGCTCGGCAGCACCAAATTCAAGCAACGGTCAATCTCTTTACCGAAACGCCCGCTCTTGCCCTCGCGAGTCCCACGTGTATTGCACCAATTGCGTTCATCTTCCGTAAGCGACGGAGTTCCATACCACGAATCCGCATCGTGATGCACCGTAGCGCCTTCGGGCAAGTAAAAACTCTCGCCAACAAGCAAAAGCTTTTTATGCTTCGGAGAATCGTAAGCATCCCCCACAAACGGCATCATGTACGGATGCGATCTGTAGAACGGGAGGGAAAGAAAGCGGGAATCGTAAGTAGTATTGGACATAGGAATACGGAATCAACCCCAAAGAATCATTTATTTGACACCTTTTCCTGCATCGCTTTGGCTTCCTGAATTTTTTCTTCAGGAATTCCAAGCTTACGCATGACTTCCAAGGCATCATCAAAGCCTTCTTTACGACCTTTTTCAAGACCATCTTTCCGACCAGCTTTTTCAGCGGCACGGCGGGCATCCCCGGCGCTTACAAAGCCCATTCTCTGTCCGATACTTTTCCATGCCATCTGAAGTTCCTCCACGGTACTTTCGTCAATATACTCTTCCAAATATAATATGATTTTTTCAACAATGGTAGCCTGCTCAGCGCTAGGCATTTTTCGAAGTATAGTTTCGACATTCGGGATAGCCGCCTTAAAGCCTTCCGGACTGAAAGCATACTTCATGGCCATCGCCCCGACAGCCGCCGCAGGGGAATCAGATTCAACACAGGCAATATCGTCAACTGCGGCAAGATTCACAAGCACGCACTCAAAAGGAAGCTCGTTCCCCTGAAATTTAGCACGTGCTTTTTTGCGAAATTCAGCCAAAGGATCCCATCCGGTAGGGCCGTTGTAGATGATAATCGCCTTTGTCGGAATCCAGCTGAACACTTCGTCTTCGTGATCCATGATGACCCGAAGAGCGTAACGCCCGACTTGATTGAGTACGCTTTTCTCCTGTTTGGATTTGTGCTCCAAAAGGATGCCGACATTGATTTCGCCGCCGCCCGAAAGATGAGCCTTGAACGCGATGTCAGCTTCGCCGCGTTCGCCAACTTCGCTGTAAGTGTCCGGCAAACGCACAAGCGTATCCAAATTGACCTCGGAAAGGATTCTGTCCAGATCACCGTTGTCCTTGCGACAGATGTTCAACAGCGCCTTGGCATTCTTGGGAATGCTATAGACATAACGGAAAAATCCGTCGTGGTCACGCGACCGCATTTTACCTTGACTCATTTAGCCTCCTGGTTTTAGAAAAAAAGAAAAACATCCGAATTTTTCGGATGCCTGAGGCCATTTCAAGGGTTATGCAGTAATGTACCAATATTTGGATATAGTGGCAAGTGATGTTTTGTAACTTATTTGTAAAATAAATCAAAAACTGCCATTCAGCTTCATCAAAATAAGTATCACTTCCACATATACCAACATCTGTGCAAAATACCAAATTATCGCCATACTCGCAAAAACTATAAAAAGCTTGAAAAGCACTACAGGAGTCAGCGGAACCCTTTTCTTATTCATGTCAAAATCCTCGTCTTTTTTCTTAATCTAGCTCCGAGGTACGACAATTGATGTCGCCTACCAAAGAGCCTTGTATTTAAAAGAAAAGCGGAGCCCCCAATCGGAGCCCCGCCCCACAACACATTTATTAGGATTTATTTCGTTTCCGCCATCAATTGACCATCCAATTGCGACAGAGAACGCATCTTAAAAGCTCCAAACGTCCCCGCACGGCAATCCAAAGCGATGCAAGTGCTAGGGTTTTCTCGAGCAAATCTTTCAATATCTTCGGCAAAGGCACGAACCGCCAAAACCATTTCATCAACAGAACCAGCACGGATGCAATCCGCAATCCAGCTATGTTCAACGACTTCATTTTCCGCAGTTACATTTTGAGCTGTCATGCAGCCTCCTTTGCACCAACTTTACGCACAACAGACTTCACAAGAAGTCTCAGTTGTGTCAACGGATGCTCTGGATAGAGGTCATCATAGAACGGATCTTCGCCTAAGCAGTAACAACATTCTTCACGCGGCATATCGTCAATGAGACTAACTCCTGCAACAATCGTTTCAGAACCAAAAGCCTCCGCAGAAACTTTTCGGTACGCATGTTCAGGATCGAGCCTACGCAAAGAAGAATCCCCCTTTTCTTCTCCAGAAGCGATTAAGCGAAACATCACCCCTTCGTGATAGAGATACAACGTCAGGAGATATTCGGCAAACTCGCCAGCCAACTTCTTAGCGATACAATACCGTCCCAAAGCTCCACCAACGGCAACATCACCGAAGTCTACAACACAATTTTCTGCATTTTCATACAGACAAAGTCGGCTTACGCTTTTACGAGAACGAAGCTCTGAAAACATTGCGTCCACAGCAACCTTTTTGCACATTGGCAAAAATACACGATTGTTCTGAATCACGCACATAGTACGTTTCTTGCCTTCTACCCCTTCCATCCTTGAACGATTTGTATTCCGAAGGAAACCATTTTTCAATTTTTTTTCTGCACTATTCACACCTCCTAGAAATTCAAGCAGATACTACGAAGCAACATAAAAGAATGAAACCGAAAAGTGTTCTATTTCAACCATTTTTCTTTAAGCCAACTACAAAAGAAATCTCGAGAAGTCATACCATGAGCTTTCGAATAGCCCGTCATCGGCAGGTTCCAATGAACACTTGACGGATGCCTCGTATAAGAATATTCAATACCATGCGACTTCGTCCAATTCCAAAGCTCACCTCCAAAATACTTCGGATAATCACAACCTTCTGCTTGCCAACAAACACGGGAACTCAGGAATAGAAACAATTCCGGTTCCAAAATTTCCAACACCTCGATGAAGTTCCGGACAGCAAATTTGCAATCAGCCTCCTTACCACCATGAGCTCCCCATAAATTCACAATTCCCGTTGTGCAATCCGCCGGGCGTAAAAAGTAATTGAGGAACGCCACCTGATGCCAACCGTTGCCACCGCTCGGCTGCACCAGATTCAAGCAACGATCAATTTCTTTCCCGAAACGACCGCTCTTGCCCTCACGAGTCCCGCAGGTATTGCACCAATCCAGCTCATCACTCGTAAGCACTGGCGCTCCATACCACGAATTCGCATCATGATGCACCGTAGCACCTTCAGGCAAATAAAAGCTCTCGCCAACAAGCAAAAGCTTTTTATGTTTCGAAGATTCGTAATCGTTCCCCACAAACGGCATCATATAAGGGTGCGTTTTGTAGAAGGGGATGGAAAGAAAGCTGGAATCATAACAAGTATTCGACATATTTTTACTCCTTATTATTGTTTTATCCCATAGCAATCAACCGGTATAACATAGGTTTTCAAAATTGCATAAGTATTTTGTTGCGGCTCCCCTTTTACTATGCGCCGGGAGCCTTCACGCGTAATCAGCAAACCAAAGCACTACTTTCCGAGTTTTTCAGCGGCTTCCTGAATCGCCTCAATGATGGGCTTGGCCGCACCAACAAGCGTCTTCACGACGTCAATCGCTTCCTTGACCTGCATGAGTCTCTCTCCTTTGTGACGGCCCCATCCATGCGCCGGGACCAACGCGCCTTACTTTCAACGCCCATGGTATTAAGCGTTCTTGTTATCACCGCCCGTTACCTTTTCAAAGATGGCAACAGCAGTAGCAACGATTTCAAGAACCAACAGAACTTGCTTCATTGCAGACTCCTTTTAAAAGTGAGAGCCTTCATTTTTTACTCGCGCAGAAGGCTCCAGCGCATTCCCGGCATAGCACGACACTACTTACCGAGTTTTTCAGCAGCTTCCTGTATCGCCTCAACAATAGGCTTAGCCGCATCTACAAGCGTCTTCACGACTTCAATCGCTTCCTTGACCTGCATGAGTCTCTCTCCTTTGTGACGGCCCCATCCAAGCGCCGGGGCCAACGCGCATTACTTCCAACGCCTATGACATTAGGCATTCTTGTTGTCACCGGCAGTAGCCTTTTCGTAGATGGCAACTGCAGTGGCAATGATTTCAAGAACCAACAGAACTTGCTTCATTGCAGACTCCTTTTAAAAGTGAGAGCCTTCATTTTTTACTCGCGCAGAAGGCTACAGCGCATTCTCGGTATAGCACGACACTACTTACCGAGTTTTTCAGCAGCTTCCTGAATCGCCTCAATGATAGGCTTGGCTGCGTCAACCAGCGTCTTCACGACTTCAATCGCTTCCTTGACCTGCATGAGCATCTCTCCTTTATGGCAGCCCCATCCAAACGCCGAGGCCAATGCGCTAGACTATTCACTAAACTTTTACTCATTCTGAATAATCGTTCAAATCCGCATCCATTTTAGCAAAAACCGTGCCAAAAAGTCAAATCATCTTTTTTAATGAAAAAACGGCATTTCTTTTTTAATATCGACCAAAAGAATGGTAAAATTTTACTATAATAAGTAAAAATTTACCAAACAAGGAAAGGATTACGAATGATTAAGCAAAAAAAGACATTAATGACATGGATGGCTATAGAACGAGACCCCAGCCTATTCGCCAATGTTTTAAAGGTCGCTCAAGAACAATACGACATAGAGCACATCTATTACCTCTACACTAACGGAAAGAGTACAAAAACAAGCACGCTTATTCGCAATCTGGAATACATGGAACACAAATACGTACCCAGATTAGAACCCATTCCCATTGACATCAACAACCCTTCATCCTTAGAAGAGTTATACGAAAAAATACAAGAAACGTTCAAACAAAGACCCGAGATGAAGGAAAATTTGATTATCAGCACAACTGCGGGAACACCCGCAATGTACGCAACATGGATCCTACTATATGCGGGAGGTTTTTTTCCTGCGGATACAGAACTTTTTTCCGCGCAAAGAGAGTTGAAAAAAGGAAAAGAGCTATTCGAAAACAAGGAAATTATACTGGAACCATCCCAAAAACTCCAAAGAATAAATTTCAAAATAGACACATACCTATCGCAACTAAGAAGAATAGAAGAACAACCCGACAAATCAGAATTAAGTTACAAGTATAACAAGCCAAAATCGCAAAAAGGTGGGGAAGCTTACGATAACATATTGAAATTCGCCAAAGTATCTGGAGTTCCTCTATTAATTTATGGAGAACGCGGCGTGGGAAAATCTACAGCTGTGAAAGAATGGATTCGCAATTTAAAAGTCGGCCTCAGCGAGAATGACAAAAAAGTTGGCCTCGGTGGGAAAGACAACCTTCCTATAGTCCAAATCAATTGCGGCTCATTAGACCCCAATTTAGCGGAAGCTAGAATTTTCGGCTATGTCCCCGGAGCCTATACAGGCGCTCAAAAAAACGGAGCTGACGGACTTATCGAACAAGCTCGCAACGGAATTCTTTTTCTTGATGAAGTTCAAGACCTTAAAAAAGATGTCCAACGAAAATTGCTACAAGTTTTCAACGATCATTGTTATACAAAAGTTGGGGATACATCTAATAAAGAAATTGAAATTAAATTTGACTTAATTTGCGCCACAAACAAATCTGAAAAAGAATTAAAACAGATGCTTGATATGGATTTCTACGACAGAATATGCGTTTACAAGGTTGTACTTCCTCCTTTAAGAGAGCGTCGCGAAGACATTCCCGATTTATGGTATGATACCTGGCGAAACGTCTGCCTTAGTACAGGTCACACAGAACTCATAAACGAAGGACACATCAATAATCATTTAAGCGAATACTTCGCCAAATCAAATTTATACGGAAACATCCGTTCATTACGAAAAATAGCTTTCTTAAAAATTGCATTCCTGAACGCAAAAAACGACAAAGAAATTCTTGAAATGCTCGCAGATGAAGAAGAACAGGGACTAGAAAACGACTCTTTTTCGCAGGATTCATTTTTTTCAAAATATGAATCAATGCCATGGATAGATGCGGAGGCTCAATTTCGAAAAGACCTAGCACAGTGGTCTGAACAAAAATACGGTTCGTTATCCAACGTTGAAAAAAAACTAGGTTGGAAAAAACGAAACCTGCAAAACGCATTAAAGGGAAATGATTAATAATTAGCTAAAAAACTGATAGCCATTTTTTGCCGTTTATTGCAACTTTATATTTGAGAATATATATTTTTCAATTAAAGAGAAAAACTGCACTAAATTCGATTACAAATGAAAGTAGACGACTATAAATGGTGTGCTCAAAAGCACTTAAAAGCTTGTTCAAGAATGCTAGAGCACTACAAGAACAGCCTTTCTTTAGACAATTCAGCACCCGAGCAAGAAAAAAAAGAATTCTTGCTTGAAATTTACTACTTACTTGGCTATGTCATCGAAGGCCTCGCAGTATATATAGTACATTCCATGCCCTACTGTTTTACAAACAATGATCAAACAGGAGCTATCGAAAGTCATTCTTGGAAAGACGATTCAGCTGCAAAAAATAATGAAGAGATAACCGATTTCAACTTCAGGTTCACTAAAATTACAGGCATATACTTTTTCAACGAAAAAGCTGCACGAAACAATAAAAATTTGAGCGATATTATTATTGAAAAAAGTATCACTTGGGCTTATCAAAACAATTCTGGAGATCAAACAAAAGAATTTGACTTTTATTGTAACAGTTATCATCAAAAAAAAATCTGCAGAGACGATCCGTTTTTTAGCAAAATTGGAACATATCTTACTTCATGGAATATAGGAAACACTACTGATCCTCAAATCAGAGAGTTATACGACGAATTGCAAACCGTCATCAAAAACGCAAAACGCGGCCGTGACAAATTTTTTGAAAGCATCCGCTACGACATTATGGGACATCATTTCAACCGAGCCCGCACTACTAGAACGAACAAAAGCAAACCTCAGCCAATTATCGGTTTCGTTGAGGGGTTTATTTTACCCAATTTATCTCAAGCAACCTCATCCAACAATGCAGGAGCAATACCATACTTCGGAAGTCAAACCCAACCAGACTTAGACCCTGATGTAAAGTTTTTAATAGACAATTGGAGTACAGATATAAGGTACACTCACAACAATTTCGGATCTACAGCCGATCAAAAAATCGTAGCAAAAGTAACCCTTGACAACTTAACAAAATTTAGTAGCACCTGCGAAAAAATAATCAGTATGCTTCTCCCATACGGACTTTAACAAGAGGAAAGCCATGATTCAGATTTCAAACGCCGCAAAGAAAATTCAAAATTTTCTCGAAAATAAAAAAATTGAGCGATTCAAGATTTTTATACGAATCACGTTTCAGATCGATGTATTTATCTTCTCATCTGATCCCGAAGAAGCAATACATTATCAAGAAGAGTTCCTATCGTCTTTAAATAACGAAGATGACAAACTTGCATTCAGCAATTATAAAATTACATTCAACACCCTGCCCATAGAGTCTTTAGACGACCCCTATTATGCAAGTATTGCACAGGGTGAAAACGGAATTGATCCCGGCCCTCGATATAGTCTCAACTCCCTATTCTACGAAAAAAAAGAAAATCCTGACATGGAGAATCTCCCCCCAATTGTAACCTTTTATAGCTATAAAGGAGGCATGGGACGCACAACTACGATGATGGCATACGCCATTGACTTAGTTTGCAATCAAAAGAAAAGAGTCGTCGTTATTGATTGCGATTTAGAAGCCCCCGGTTACTTAAATTTTTTCAATCTTTCAAAACACGAAGACCTTGTTAAGGAAAAAGTCAATGGACTCGTTGAATTTATGTGCGACCTAAATTTTGCTAAAGAAAATACATCTTTAGACATTAACAAATACGCAATCAACGCTGCTATAAAAAACGACAATCTTTACAAAGATCTTGACAAACTGTGGATTCTTCCCGCAGGAAACCTTAATAGTGTTTTCCATACAGATGTCGAAAATCCAGGAACAACAGAGTACCTCGAAGGATTAAGTCGTATTAATCTTTCTAACACGAATATGCAAATATTCGCATTCAAATACCTTTTTAAAAAAATCAATGAAGCCTACGCTCCTGACATTATCTTAATAGATTCTCGAACAGGTTTTAATGACATTTTTGGGACATTAGCGTTAATACTATCAAAACACGTTGTTGGATTCTTCGGATTCAACAAACAAACATTACCTGGAATTTCTAATCTTCTCAAAGAATATTATAACCCACAAAACAAATTCAGTCTTAATCTCATTTTTTCAATTCTTCCTCAAAATGCAAACGAGCAATGGGTGAACAAACATGATTCTGAAATACAAAAAATAATCGCTCGTTTTTCCTCAGTAAATACAAATAATGACGCAGAGAAAGACCGACCTAAGTGCATTCCTCTTCGCAGAAACACAGCGTACGAGACGATAGGAACAGACGATGAGCTTTCCGACAAAAATTTTATCGACTCCGTAAAAAATAAATCAAACAGTGATTACGACACCATTTTTGGCGAAATTAATTCAGTTTGTTTTTCCAAACAGGATTCTTTAAACAAACAAAATTGCGAAGATCAATTCGATAACGTAATCGAAAATAAAGAAGGATCCATTTCTCGCCCAGCATTCAACCGAGCAATAGACTTAAGAAATGTCGTATTAAAACATTTGAAAACGGTTCTAGCAGATGTAAAAAAATTCGCAGAAGACACCGAAAATATTGATGAAAAATATTTTTTCTATCGAGAATGTATGAAGGAATTTTTCAATCCATCAAAATTCCTTATTCAAGGTTATAAAGGAACGGGGAAAACGTACTTATACACAGCTCTTGTAAACAAGAATATTTCCTCCAATATCCGAAACTGGGCTAAAGAAGTTGACCCAAAATCTATAGACGCAACAAAGCACTCAGATTACTTTATAAACATTCTTCCGGTAAATGGAGGAGGATCTCTCTTTGATGACATAAACTACAACCATCTAGAAGATCCTAAATATTATTTCAATCGATTTTGGCAAATTTACACTTGGAATGTTTTGCTTCTGAATGACGATTTTAAAGAAATTCGCAACCAAAGTCGCCTAAGTGAATACATTAAAGACATCTCTGGATCAGGCGATTTAGCCCGCTTTGAGGATTTAATTGAAAAAAAGGAGACTTTAGCTGTTATCGAAGAAGATTTCAAAAAGCTGAATGAATTCTTAAAAAGAGATGAACTCGATAAAAAAATTTTCATCATGTACGATCGTCTCGACACTTGTATTAACCCAATTCGATGGAGCAAAGCAATATCACCTTTAATCAATTTTTGGTGGAAAAACCTCAACACCTACGATCATCTTTCCCCTAAAATCTTTGTTCGCACGGACCTTTTTAAACAAATTGAAGGAACTAACACGGATAGACTTTCGGAAAATATTGTAAGCATAGAATGGACCATGGGCGAGGTTTTCGGCTACCTGTTTAAACTAATATTTGCAGACAATTCTACAAAACAAGCTTTTTGGGAAATCTTGAGAAGAATCAATGACAAATATGAAAGCGTTATCAAGCGAATGGAAAAACAATTTAGTTCATTCCCATATAACCAACTTAGAGAATATCGAGACAGCTCTATAGCAAGAGCCGAAATGGGCATTTTAATTTCAGCTTTTTTTGGAAAAGAAGTACGCGTAGGCAAAGCTCACTTAGGAAGCCCGTGGGATTACTTTTCGAAGGAATTATCCAATGCAGATAATAGCGCAATAAGTCTTCGTCCTTTCATTAACACATTAGACAGAAACGCCATCGATGAGGCATTAAAATATTCCGCAAAATGGATTCATGTGATATTAAGTTCAGAAATTTACGCTAATAAAGAAGTACGAGAACAGGCAACTACGAATTATTTTAAAGATTTGACTTCTGATGACTTCAGCAAGGATCTGGTACGATTCAAAGACGTTATTCGAACTTCTGGTGGAGAAATGTTCCGTTTTAAATCACTTTCAGAAAAAACATTTGAGGACCTCATAGACGCAACGATTGATCGCATCAATGCTGAAGGAGGAAGCGATGTTATAAAATCAAAAAGGGATTTGAAAAATATGATCTTTGCAAATGGAATTATGGCAGAAAAAATCACCACAAAAGGCAGGTTTTATACATTTGCACCAATTTATTGGTATTCCTGGGGATTGGCAAATTCAATACTGGAAAATGAAGATGCACACAATACAAAAAATAAAAAACAATCAGACATTCTTCATTTTGGAAAATTAGTTTGGGATTCGAAAAACGGAAGTTACGTAGTAAAAGATGATGAAAAAAATTGGACTTATCCAATAGCTAATTTATCCCTATTCATTAGTAGATATCCAATCAAAGAGGGACTCCCCGTTACCTACACCGTTCAAAGTGAACCTAATTTACGTAATCCAAGCAAATCGTTTTATAAAGCAACAAATATAAAGCCCTATAATGAAGAGGATGTCTTTTAAACAACTCGTAAAATGAAAAAGTGACATTTGCATAGAATAAGTCCATTTTTTTAACGAAAGAATGCAAAATATTAAGGCATTAAAGGGATTTCTAATGAAATCTCTTTAATTTAGCTATTCAACATCACTAGTGTCCACTAAAAATTTAACATAAAAAGAGATCGTCAAAAAGGTCGAGGGTTTCATCCTCGACTTTTTCTTGTTTTTCGGTATTTCTTGCAGTCAGAAGTTCCTGAAGTGGGGCTTTATCGG
>JAEEGK010026340.1_pt1 | contig 11845 bp, 9 predicted proteins | sample 8958771 | NCBI WGS metagenome assembly JAEEGK01 (sample SAMN16246547, study PRJNA631951) | gut metagenome | biome: gut microbiome; feature: rumen; material: SC-attached | host: Bos | place: Iran: Karaj | collected 2018-10 | reverse complement strand
TCAGCCATCGCCTGGGAGCCAGCCTCGTAGCCGACAGCAAGACGGGGCGCCGCTATCTGAAGCTCGTCAACGCCCTGCCACGCACGCTCGAAGTGAAGGTCGAGGGACTGCCGTTGCCCTCACAGGTCACCTGCCAGCAGTTCACCGGCAGCATCGACGACCAGCATGCCCGCACCGAGGTCATCACCACCAGCGCGCCCACAACGCTCCCACCCTACTCGCTCCGTGTCATAGAGCTATAGTCTTTAAAAAGGAGCAACAATAGTTAAGGGCCGTCCGTCATTCTCGACGCACGGCCCTTGGCTTTTCTTGGAAAAATGTGAAGCTTCACAGCTTGGTTTGAAGTTGTTTTAATCCTAAATGATAATGTTATAGAGAAAGCATAGAAATAAAATTCAATCCTTAATGGTCAATGCCCGTCATTTCACCTTACCGCTCATCATCGAGTCGGCAGGAGTGACTGGCGCCATCTCATCCTTGGCCAGCTTCAGCGAGTCGCCCAGCTGGTCGTAGGCCACGGCAGCCTCATCGGTCACCTGCTTCACCTTGGCATACCGGTCGGCATCCACCCAGATGTCGTTCGAGCGCAGCGACTGGTTGATGGCCTGGCTCAGCGTCAGCAGGATAGCCACCACGGCAGCTGCTCCAAACAGCGGGCGCAACCGCTGGGCCAGGCTGATGGTGCGGGCCTTCACGGGTGCCGCCTCCACTGTCATGGCCAGCACGCGCTTGTCGAAGTCCTCGTCCAGCGCAGGCCGCTCGTTCACCACGGCGAACAGCGGTGCCCACTGCTCCAGCTCCTCAGGCATGTCGTCATGCTCCTGAGCGAAGAAGGTCCTCAGTGCCTGCTCCTCGTCGAGGGTCGTAGTCCCTTCGAAGTAGCGCTCCAGCAGTTGTTCGATGTACTTATAGTCCATGTTCATCCATTTGTTTAAACCTCTCTTTGACGGTTTGGCGCGCCCGGAAGATGTTCACCTTCACCTGTTGCTCGGTGATGCCCAGCACCTGGGCTATCTCCTTGTACGCCTTTCCCTCCATGTCGCGCAGCTGCATGCAGGTGCGCTGCTTCTCGGGCAGCTGGGCTATCAGAGCCCTCACCATCGCCACGCGGTCGCGCTGCACCGCCTGCTCCTCGGGGTTCGAGGCATACGAGCGGTCGGCCTTGTCGTGTCCCTCTTCAAGTGTGGCGTTCATGTTGTCGGCACGCTTCATCTTGTCGAGGGCCTGATTGCGGCAGATGGTCAGGCAGAAAGCCTCTATCGACTCCAGCTCGTCCCACTGCTCGCGGCGTTTCCAGACTCTCAGCATCGTCTCCTGCACAACGTCCTCCGCATCAGCTCTGTTGAGAGTGATGCGCAGTGCCAGCCGGAAGAGTTCGTCCTTCAGCGGCAACACGTCCGTGCGGAAGCTGAGTTCTTTCATCCTCTCTATTTAGTTAAGACGATTGACAAACGAAAAAGTTACTGCTATCGCCCTGCAAAATTACAAAAATAAATGCGAAAGACCAAAGAAACGGCATTTTTTCTTTGGTCTTTCCTTCACTTTATCTTCCTATATTCAGCAGAAACTGCTGCCTGCCAGGCTAGAATCATTTCTTCCTGAACTTTTTCAGCAGGAAGTCAATCACCAGGACTGTTATCGTTATATCCACCAATAGCCACCATGAAGGCCAGCGCCCTGTGAATAGGTATCCTATTAAGAAGACCAATAGTGCAGGAACCACTATTACCACGATGTCGATGAGGTGGTCAATGAGAAATGCATACAGTTTTTTCATGACTGTTTACTTTTTAATGTGGTTACATATTTCTAAAGTTAGAACGGGAAAAACATCTATCTATTATGCCCATCTCCTTCTTTTGGGATACTTTAACAGTATTCCGCTACTCATATCGCTCGTACATCCAGTAAACGATCGCCGCCAGCAGCAGCTCTACGAAAAGGACCCCACCAAAGGCAAGCAGCACAGTTCCCCACGGAATCCACAGCCCCAGCAGCCAGTAGGCTGCCAGCACAAAGGCCCCCATGATGCCTGCCGCAACGGCAAGCATCACGAGGAGTCTTCTATGGATAGTTTTTCTTTTCATAGGCAGCTGGGTTGTGGTACTACCGCTTCAAGTACTTACGTCCGTTGATGATGTAAATACCTGGCTGAGCTGGTTGCACGGCATGCCGACGGCCATTCATATCATAGTAGTAGCTGCCGCGAATATCGGCATCACCTTGAGCCAAGCCTCCTATAGCAGTGGTTGTGCCTCGACTCCAGCTATAGCTGTCCACCACTGGGTCGTTGCCATCACTCGAGGTGATCGTTCTCCGCTGCAGCAGTCCGTCATTGTCATACTCATTGCGGAAATCCGTCACCACGCTCAGCAGCTTCTCTCCCATGCTCAGATAATACTCATCCACACGCCATGGTTGTCCGTAGTCATCGTAGTCGATGTCCACACCCTGAGACAATGACACGCCATAGAGGCTCATTGTGAGCACCTCGCTGGTGTGCCGTCCGTCTTCGCTGTAAGCTATGTGCGAATGACCTATCAACTGCCAGCCATCCTCTTCCCAGGCATAGAGGTCGTAGTCGGCCGGCTGGTCGTGATGCATCCCGGTCACCACCTGCTTCAACACAGGCACGACTTCGGCCGAGCCGCTTGCTTCCATACGCCCGCTGATGACCACCACCTTAGGCTGGCCCATCAGCGTGAACTGCTCCACATCTTCACTCTCCGTCAGCCGGTACTCGCCGTCCTCCCACAGGTAGATGGCGCTGCGCTGCAGCAGGCCACGGTCGTTGTAGGTGTACTCCAGACGTTGCTTCGGCTCCCATCTACTATTGGCATAAGAATAGGAGTCAATCACTGCGAGGTTGCCCTCGTCGTCATAGTCCATCACGTTTTTCTCCAAACGCTGGCCTGACAGCGAAGTCCGCTCAATCTGTTCCAGGTGCTGGCTACCAGCATGGACACGTGTAGCCTCTATTTTCGAGCGCATAGGATAATGACTCGACTGGGCCTGCAACGACAGCGTCGTCAATGCCATGAGACTCAGTGCAAAACATATTTTCTTAATCATAATGTTACGTTGTTAAAGGGTTAATAATACTTCATTTTCTATTTTGAATGGAGCTTTCGATTTTTCCTAATTCTAGCCAACAGGAAGTCAATCACTAAAACTGTTATCGTCATATCCACCAAGAGCCACCATGAAGGACTGCGCTCTGTGAATAAATATTCTACCCAAAACACTAGTACTGCTGTAAAAGCAATAAAAATGACGCCTATGATAAGGCCGACTAAGAATGACTAATGTTTCATACCTTTTAATCTCCAATTTCTTCTTGCCAGCATATTGCACTGCTCAACAAAATATTCACTATGGAATAAACGTCCTCTTTAGTTTCAGCATCAAAACTGGAGTCGTCTATTAAGGTTTTCAAAGCCTGTCCATAAGTTTTTATTTCATCGCTCGTCAAGTTAGAAGTCGCATCTGCTATATCATCACATAAATCAATATAGAATCTTGCTTCTAGAGCATCCATATTAACATTATTGATAAGCATATCTTTCTCTAACTCAAGAAAAGCAGAATAAGAAAAACGTCCAGATAAGTAGTTCCTTACATTCCTTGCGGTTAAATCAGCTAAATATATTGCTTGATTTTTTATTGAAGTAGCATTATAGAAAGAGTCTTTTATAATTTCCTCAACTACTAACATGTCAACACAGTCGTCATATAATTGATCCATGTCCGTTGTTCTGTCAAAATTCACATACAATTGCTTGTTGTTATGAAAATATCCCATCGCCATGTTATGTCCTAATCCAATGGAATCAAAATAACAGATACTTGCGGAATCAATTGGAATGACAACACCATCATTTGGATTAAGTGGTGTCACCTGAACATCACCAAAAATTCCTACAGCAGCAGAGAATATGCTACCCACAACTGTAGCCCCATATTTTCTACCAGCCAAATAGCCAATTATTGCAATTAACGGATTACCTGACATTGAACCTAATGCAGTTCCAACACGCGTACCAACCTTATTGCCAATCGCCGAACCTATTCCATCCGCGACCCTAACTGAAATGTAAGACTTCAAAGATCGGGTTCTTCCTTTCTGATATTCATCCAAGCTATTCAAACTATCCAATGCATACAAGAAATCTTCGTAGGCTGACTGCTTAGAATTTTTAACATCAGAAACGATTGAATCTACCGCATTTTCATTTGCATCGTTAGTACAAGATGTAAGTAACAAACTGCAAAGAGCGAAACTTACAAATAACACTTTTTTCATAATCTTTAAATGTTTAAATGTGAATAATTAAGTTGATAAAAAACAGATTGATTAATCTTCAGTATAGACGACTCCTCTGTCATCGCGAATTTCCAGTGTATAGGAGTTCGGGAGAGATGGAGACACAACGCTCAAGCAGTCTTCCCAGGTTGCAGGTACACAATAGTACTCCATCACATGACCACAACTGTCCCGTAGCGTAACGTAGATGTTTTCGACTCCTCTTCCCGGAATGACCGAAAGAGTATCGGGTTCTCGAGTTATAACCTCTGTACTTCCTGTATTAGAAGTATGCGTCCCTCTTACGACAATAGTGATTTCTCTCGCCTGCACCAGCAAAGCAGTAAATAGTACTGCAATCATTAACCATTTCTTTTTCATTCTTTTTTCTGTTTTTAATTTGTTAGACATGTGGATTGATTTACGAGTGCAAAGTTAGTGCTGGGAGAAAAAAGTAGCAAAGAAACTGGTTGACATGTAGTTGACACGCTTGTTTTGTCAACTATATTAAGCTATTGTCAACCATTGTCAACTAGTTTTTGTGGTTTTGTTTGGCGATTCCGATTATTTTAGCTAACTTTGCACCACTAATCAAATAATCACGGATATGCCTAAACCGAACTATCTGCTATACATTCTATTCACCATAGCCATCTCCCTACAGTTCTCATGCTCTCATGAGAAAAACTATCCTCAAGAACTAGTAATGGCCGACAGCGCCTATATGAAGGGAAACTACCAGCTTGCAGATGCTCTGCTAGAAGCAAGCAAAAAATCCATTAACTGGGAAGATGGAAAAGAAGCCAACTACTATAATCTCATTACTCTTGAGCAAGCATTTCTATACGATAAACTTTCAGGGGTGCATTTTTCTTTAGCAGACAGCCTGCTACGCTTCAACAAAGAAGAAGAAGCGACAAGTGAGAAACATGCAAAATCACTTCTTTTTATTGGTTATATATATCTTAAGAACAAGGATTATCCTTCCAGTATAAAGTACCTTCTCGAAGCAAGAGACATTGCACTAAAGAAGGATGTGAGACTCTACTATATTACGAATAGGATCATTGGGGATTTATATTTTGAACAACGCATGTTTGACGATTGCATTCCCTACTATCAAAGCTATAACGAGCTGGCAATTTGCTGCAAGGACACGCTTCGCATGATCTATGGTGCAGACCGCATGGGTAGGGTATATACCATAAAAAGCAATGTCGACAGCATTATCTATTATTATGAGAGATCCATTCGTCTAGCCCAACAATTCCACAAAGAAGACCTATTCATACCTTATGCTATTTCTTACCTATGCGATATCTACATCCAGACGGAGCAGTACGACAAGGCGCTGGCCATCATGCCCCGTGATGAGCTGAACGACGCGAACTGGGCCTACTGGCACTACGGACAGCATCACCTGGACTCAGCGGCTTACTACTTCAAGAAGACGCTGGGGCGATTTAAGTGGCAGGGCGAGACGGAGGTGCTGCGCATCCTGGCCGAGCTGGAGCGCGAGCGGGGCAACCTGGCGGCATCACTCGACTACTACGAGCGGCTGGCCGAGGCCGAAGACTCGCTGAAGGTGCAGCAGCGGGCTGAGGAGACCATGCGCATCAACGCGCAGTACAACTACAACAGCATACAGCAGCAGCGCGACGAGCTGGAGCATCGCAACCGCGAGATGAACCGTCTGGTGTGGCTGCTCTTCGCCATTACGGTGGCTGTCATGGCCATAGCAACAGCGATGTGGTGGGTATACAAGAGGCGGAAGGATCGCGCGCTGGCACAGCAGCAACTGCTGGAGCAGGAGAAGGAGACACTGAAAAGGCAGAGCCAGCAGCAGCTGGAGGAGAACGAGCACCGCCTAGCTGAGCTGGAGCAAGCTCTGGCCACAGCCCGCCAGCAGAACGACCGGCAGGCCACGGAGCGCCTGGCGATGGACACGCGCGTGCTGGAAAGCCAGAACCAGAACATCGAGGCCATACAGCAGCGCAGGCAGCGGCTGCTGCAGGAGCTGCACGCCACCGACTACTACCAGCGCCTGAAGTCGCCCGATCCTCAGATGGAGAAGAAACTGTCGACAGAAGAGTGGGAAGACCTGGCCACGCGTCTCGATGACATCTACAACGGATTCACCGCCCGACTGCTCTCGCTGGCACGACTGTCGGAGACCGAGCTGCGCATCTGCCGTCTGGTGAAGATCAGCGTCCCGCCCGCCGAGATTGCCGACATCATCTTCAAGAGCAAGTCGGCCGTCACCCATGCCCGCAGGCGTATGTATATGAAGCTGACAAAGACCGACGGTACCGCCGACGACTGCGATGCCCTGCTGCAGGAGCTGTAGTAAGGCAAATGTTTGCCATTGTAAACAAAATTGGCCGGAAAAAGGGTCTCTGAAAAAGTACAATCTAGAGCTGGAGCATACCGTTTGAGACGTTCGGAAAGGAGGAAAAGCGACGAATAAGAGGCTCGAAGGCGACTTTTCTGAACCGAAAACGCCATTTTGGTCTGCTCCGACAGCCTCTTTGGTGAGCAAAGGTGCCGACCTTCCTCAGCAAGAGTGCCAACCTTCGTGACCAAAAGTGCCACCCTTCGTGACCAAAAGTGCCACATCAGTTGACCCTAGAAACCGCCCCTCCTGACCAAAATTTACAACCATCACATTATCAGCGACTTACAAACTCTCTCAAAACTCGCTTATTTGCGGGCCAACGACCACTTGGTGGATTTCAAGCGAATCTCACGAGGTCATTTGTCAGGACTATTGACAGTATTCGTGCCAGTATTCCTGATATTCCGAGGATGATGGTCGAGCACCTCGCGACGGAGGGTCTGCACAGAGATATGGGTATAGATCTCAGTAGTGCCTATCGACTCATGACCCAGCAACGCCTGAATGACGCGCAGGTCGGCACCACCCTCGAGCAGGGCCGTGGCAAAGGAATGACGCAGGGTGTGGGGCGAGATAGTCTTGTGGATGCCCGCCTCGTCGGCCTGCTGCTTGAGCATGATGAGGATCATCGTGCGCGTGAGGTGCGCCCCGCGACGGTTGAGGAAGACATAGTCCTCCTCGCCGGGCTTGATCTTCAGTTCGTTGCGCCACACCAAGTAGTTCTCTATCTCCTTCAACGCCCGTTCCGAGATGGGCACGAGGCGCTCCTTCGACCCCTTGCCCAGGATGCGCAGGTAGCGCTCTTTCGCATACAGCTGCGACCACTTCAGACTGACGAGTTCCGACACGCGCAGGCCGCAGGAGAAGAGCACCTCGATGATAGCCCGGTTGCGATGGCCCTCGGGCTTCGACAAGTCGATGGAGTCCTCCAGGCGGTCCACCTCGTCAGGAGTGAGGAACTCAGGCAGGTGCTCGCCCAAGACGGGACTCTCGAGCAGCTCAGTGGGGTCCTGCTCGATATATCCGTCGGTGACGAGATAACGATAGAAGGCGCGAACGCCACTGAGGATGCGGCACTGTGAGCGCGGCCCGATGCCGATGTCGTGGAGCTGGGCGGCAAAGGTCTGCAGGTCGGCGAGCTCAGCCTCAGCAGGTCGCTTTCCCTCGCCATCGAGGAAACGGAGCAGCTTCTCCACGTCGCGCTGGTAGGCGTCGAGGGTGTTGGGCGAGAGGCTGCGCTGCAGCTTCAGGTAGCGCAGGAAGCCTCGGAGCTCTCGCTGGTCGGCTGGTTTATTCGTTTCTGCCACGGTTCTACACGGCTTATATCGGTTGATGTCGCACTTTTCATGTGCAAAGATACTTATTATTTCTGAATAAACAAGTAAAGTTGATGGCTTTTATCAAGTTTTCCTCCACTTTACGACTATTGGGCCTTTCAGCTTTTACTTTTTTTTCGTAACTTTGCAGCAAACTTTTCGTTACAACGGAAGCAAACATGAATAAAATCAATACAAACGCGATGAAACCGTCTTTGAAGTTAATCCTAATCGCCCTCGCGGCTTTCTCCTTGTCGATGTGCGCAGGCAAAAGAAACAAGTCCGAGGCTGTAGTAGCAGAAGCTGATGAGCCTCACAAGCTGATGCCCCTCGACAAGAGCCGCTCCCTCGAGACGGAGATGAACGGCAGGCCCGTGCTGCAGAGGCAGAGCCTGCCACTAACAGGATGGCAACATGCAGGCATCGGCAGGCATGAAGAAACGGCTGAAGGTCTGGTGATGATGATGCCACTTGAAACAGGCCAGCGGGCAAGAGGGTCGGAAGACGATCCCGACTATGCCATCTACGGCACCTGTTCGGTAGCGCTCCCGCTGGGCGGACAGGACTTCGGGCAGTTCAACCGCCTCTCTTTCGACATCCGCACCGACCTGGATGCCGGCATCGCCAACATGAACGTCGCCCTGCAAAATGATCCTGCCAGCCAGCTGGGCGCTCATCTGGTCAACATGCAAGGGCAGGAGTGGCAGCATGTCATCTATCAGATCGACGAGCTGCCTCGCAATCACGTCAATGCCCTCAGGCTGTATGTCGACCTGAAAGGCAGGAACCTGTCAGAGCACGATACGGTACGTTACTTCATCAGGAACCTACAGCTGGAGCGCGTTGCCCTGCCTGAGGCCAGTCAGGGCTGGCAGACGGCAGCCGGACACATCGCCTACTCCATGTCGGGATATCTGACTGACGGGGCCAAGACGGCCATCGTCACTCCAGGAGCATCGGCCGAGTTCCTGCTCAAAGATGAGCTGACGGGAGAGACGGTCTATCAAGGAAATATTCAGAAAGCGGCGACGACGCTCGACTGCTCACTGGCCGTGCTCGACTTCTCTGACTTCAGGCAGGAAGGGCGCTATCGGCTCCAGTACGACACGCTGATCACAGAGCCCTTCGCCATCAGCAAGGAGGTGCTGCTAGGCTCAGAACAGAAGATACTGAACTTCATCTATGGTCAGCGGTGCGGCTGGGCCGTCGATGGGATACACGGCAAGTGCCATACCGACGTATTCTGTGACCACGACGGCAAAAGCTACAGCTATGGAGGTGGCTGGCACGATGCCGGCGACCTGTCGCAACAGACACTCCAGACGGCAGAGGTGACCTTTGCCCTGCTCGAAGCCTACGCCAGCAGGAAGGACCAATGCTCGCAACTGGCCGACGAACTCAAGGCAGAAGCCCGTCACGGACTTAGCCAGATGCTGCGATGCAGGCTGGGCGACGGCTGGCATGCCAGTAGCATAGGGCTGCTACACTGGACTGACGCCATCGCGGGAACGGATGATGACATCCACACCGTGCGCAAGCAGAACCTGGCCTTCGACAATTTCATCTATGCCGCCATCGAGGCTTATGCCGCAAGCCTGTTCAACGACGACGAGCTGAGGCAGGCCGCCATCGAGGACTTTGCCTATGCCGCCGGCAAATATGAACGCGACGGCATCGACACCTTCCAGATCATGATGGAGCACAGCTACAACACCTCGGAAGCAACCTTCATGGCTGCTGCCTCATGGTCGGCATCGCAGCTCTACCAGCTGACGGGCGAGAAGGACTATGCCGACAAGGCTGCACGTTACATTGCCTATACGCTCGACTGTCAGGAGCAGGAAGGAGACTTTGCCGGCTATTTCTATCGCGACACTACTCGGCTATCCATCATTCACTATATCCACCAGTCGCGCGAGCAGCTGCCTATACAGGCGCTGACAGCCCTCTGTGAGAGTCAGCCTGGGCACAGCGACTACAGGCGATGGGAGCAAGCCATCAGGCTTTACGGCAACTACCTAAAGCGTCTGACCGCCTATACCAAACCTTACGGCATGATATCCAGCGGCATCTACAAGACTGGTGAGTATGCCGATGAAGACGGTTTCAGGCGACTGCACCTCTGGGCTCCCGACAATGCGCATGCCCTCTTCGACATGCAGCTGAGAGAAGGTGTAAGAATCGACGACAGCCATTACGTCAGGCGCTTTCCCGTGTGGTTCAGCATCTTCAACGGCAACGAAGCCATCATCCTCTCTGCAGGGAAGGCAGCCGCCCTCTGCGGACATTTCCTTCACGATGACGACCTGCTCGATATCGGGCGCGAACAGCTCTACTGGACAGTAGGCAAGAATCCCTTCTGCCAGTCGCTCATCTACGGCGAAGGCCATAGATACCCCTCGATGGACAGTTTCTCGTCAGGCGAGCTGACGGGCGAAATCCCAGTCGGCATACGCTCTTACGGAAACACCGACAGCCCCTACTGGCCCCTCACTAACAATGCCTGCTATAAAGAGGTATGGCTGACTTCAGCCGGAAAATGGCTGTCGCTGACGGCAGAATACTAGCGTTCAGCAATTACTATTGCAGGTGGTCTCTGACTGAAGTTTGAGGTGCTGATGTCCTCATGGCAAGTGCAATTGCTTCTCCGACCAATGCAAGATTGGAAAGAAGGTAATGGCTTTTCCCGAACCATGTTATTGTGCTTCCTGCAATCTCGGCAGTTTTTAACAGGCGGCATCTGAACTTCATGTCACCTAAGCTTGTGGCGCATCCAATGGCAAAAGCAGTGCCGGAAGGACTTAGATTGAATATGATTGGACCAGCATCAATATCCATACCGAACAGACAAGATCTGTTGTGGTATTCCTTTATGCCGGCAAATGGAAATGTCTGTATGAAGTCTTTCTTCAGGCACTCATACTGCCTTTCGGCAAATTCCGGGTCTATCAATGAAAGGTAGTAACAGTTCAATGCCGAATATGATCCCTTCACAGGTAGTACTATCCTTGCGCTGTCATTATATTCTGCCAAAAACGAAGCAACTAGGCCCGTTTCTTTGTCAGTCCATTCATTCTTGGCTTTTTCCATCCATTTGTCAACAGTTGATTCACATTCTCCGTTATAGAGGCGTGAATAGTCTGAAAGCGCAACGATGGCGACGAGCATATCTGGAATGTAGATAAGCTCTTCTGGGTATGTCTGGAGGTTCAGCGACTTACTCTGGAGCATCCTCCGGTTCATTGTTTCGCAAATAGAGTGATACAGCTCGTCATATTGACCATTCCCACCTATCTGTTTATACCTTCCAATCATCCATGCCAAGTGACTAAGATAGGAGACGTGGCTGTTATCTCCGTATAGGGACTCCAATGGGTCTTCGTTCCAACGTTCCCTGTCATATTCGCGCAATTCTGGCGACATAGCTATGTCTATTATCTGACTGATGAACTTAATGGATGTCTCTTTGTTCTGGGGATAGAGTATGGCTATGTTCGCTAATGCAGCCGTTGTCATGGAACAAGTATAAAGTGCCCATTCCCCTTGGAACTGCGCCCCTATGTTAGTTGGCATTTCGTCGAGTAGTTCCTGTGGTGAGGTCGCAACCTTAGCAGTGAGGTAATTCGCACGACGGATTATCTCATTCTTTTCTGTATCAAAGGAGCCATGTCTCCATGTCGCACATGCCACCCATATCACTTTTGTGGCGATAAGAAGCAAAATAACAGAAATCAGAATCATTAGCCGTTTCTTCGTTTTTTTCAGCATAACCTTTTCTGCGTCAGTATCACCACAGTTCCAGTTCTGGGTGTTCTGCTATGATATTGAGGA
>JAEEGK010026339.1_pt1 | contig 11845 bp, 6 predicted proteins | sample 8958771 | NCBI WGS metagenome assembly JAEEGK01 (sample SAMN16246547, study PRJNA631951) | gut metagenome | biome: gut microbiome; feature: rumen; material: SC-attached | host: Bos | place: Iran: Karaj | collected 2018-10 | reverse complement strand
GATATTAGTTTTTTATATTTAATAAATAAATTTTTACTATTTTAATTTTTATTAATAAAATCAGTGTCTTAATTATCTAATATATAATTAATTATAATTCAAAAAACACATTCGTAAAATAATAAAAAAAATGATTATAAATAGAAAAACATAAAACAATAATATATTAACATTTAATAAAATGAAAGTCCAAATTTTATTTTTTTTTCTAGAATTAATTTTTTGTTCTAAAAAAGAATTTGAAAAATCAGCGAAAATAAAAAAATCAAGAAACAAAAGAACAATGATAATAGGTTCAATAATAATATTAGTATTAGGATTTATTCTTTTCATAATTTTTTTTTTAAGTTATTTAATTCGAAAAAAAAATCTTCAAAGAATTCGAAATAATAATTTAATAAAAAGAGAAGAAAAAGAATTAAATATAAAGAAAAAAGAATATTTATTTCAAAATGAATTAAAGCCTAAAAAATTAAAATTAAAAATACCCGAAAATATATTTAATGAATGTCCAATTTGTTTAGATAATATAATAGAAAATAATATAGTTTCATATACACCTTGTCATCATATTTATCATTATGATTGTTTTAAAAATTACTTATTTTTTACTTCTGATTCTCATTGTCCACTTTGTAAATATGATTTATTTTCTATTTTTAATCAAAATAATATAAATTTTCAACAATTAAATATTGATTATTTAAATATTAATAATAATATAGAAGAATTATTTATTAATAATCTTCCTTCTTATCATCAAAGTTATATTAATAATAATTCAAGTAATTCAAAAATTAATATAGAAAATATTAATAACAGTTTTATTGTAAATAATAATTTAAACAAAGAAGTAGAAAATAATTTAAATGATAATCAAATTAAAGAAGAAATTTATAAAGATGTTGTTTGTTCCAATTGCGAAAATAACAACAAAGAAAATATTTCTAAAAGTTCTAATGAGGAAGTTATTATTACAAATCCAATTATTATTAAAAAAAAAATTGAAAATGACGAATTCTCAAATTTAACTGTAAAAAAAATTGAAAATAAAAAAAATTCTTATATTAACGAAAATGAAAATAATGATAATGATAGTTTTGAAAGTATAACTTATAAAAAAATAAATTTAGATAATAATGATGAAAATAAAACTAGTGAAAATAATGATAATGAAAATATTAATTCAAATGCAACTTTTGTAAATTAAATTGTAATTTCTTTTTATATATATAGATTTTATTTTTTTTAAATAATTTTTTTAATATATTTAGATTTTTTATCTTTTATTATTCATAAATTTGAACATCATATTAACATAAAAAATTTAAATATTTTTTTCCATACTTGATTATTTTATATATTTTAGAAAAATAACTATTCCATACTTACATATATAATATTATTGTTATTTTTTTTATAAAATTTTTTTTATTATAAAACAATAAATTTGTGAAATTTAAGTTGTTTAAACTATTCTTAATATAAATTAAAATGAATTTTATAAAGTTTAAAATTATAAAATAATTTTATAAGAAATTTTTAAATAATGATTTATTTAAACTTTCCGAAAATAAATTCACTAAATTTTTTTTAAATTTTTTAATTCCTTCATTAGAATAAGGAAATTTGTCAATTTTTTTATTGATTTTCATATTTTCAAAAGCAGAATTAATTTCTTTAAGAATAAATTCTTCATTTTTTTGATTAAGTAAATATAAAAAAAATAGAATAAAATAATTAATATTTTCCTTTTTAAATTTAGTAATAATAATAGAAATAATAATTAAAAATCTTGTATAATTCGGAAAAATAACTTTAAACATTTCTCTAATAATAATAATAGTAACTTCTTTATTAAAATCATTTTGTTTTTGAACACCATAAAATAAATATAAAAATAAAACATAATTTCTAAAATTTTTTAAGTTAAAATCTTCTTCATTCATATCATTAAAAATTAAATTTGCATTATTTCCTTTATTTTCATTTATTCCAAATAAAAAATTTTTTAATTGAATATATATTTCTTTTTCTTTTTCATTTGATTTATTAATTTTTTCTTTTAAATTAAAAAAAATAAATTGAGAAATATTTTTATTATTTAATTTTTGTAATATTTCTTCATTTGAATTACATAAAATTCTTATAGAACAAAAAAATAATTCTTTTCTTTCATCTTCAAATTCAGTTAATTTTGTTTTTTCTTTTAAACAAATTAATTTCATTTTGTCATAAAATTTATCAAAATATTCTGAATCTGTTTTTTCAGGTTTTTCTGATAAAAAATTTGACATTGTTGAATATAATAAAACTCTTGTTTTTATTAATTCTTCAATTGATTCATTTTCATTATTTTCTTTTTCCATTTTTTAAATATTATATAATAATATTATTTTTAATTATTATTAAATAAAAAAAATTTAAAGAATATGATATTTATTTTTTTATTTATTTTAAATAAAGTTTTAGATTTTCATCATATTTATTTTTTTATTTATTTAAAGTTTTTAGAATTTCGTTATTATATTTATAAATCGTAAATACAAATTTTAATAAATGATAAACTCTAAATTAATATAAATAATACTTAATATTTAATGATGATTTATAAAAATCTAAAACTGTAAATTGCTATTTATAAATTAAAAGAAAAAATTTTTCTTATTTTCTTTATCAATGAATAAAAATAAAAAACAAAAAAAAAAAATCAAATTCCATATATATATTTTTATCATTCAAATTTTCTTAATTGACTAAAAGAATCATAAGTTTTTTTTTCAAAATAATAAGAATCATTAATTTTTTTAAAAAATTTAACTAGAATATTCTCATTTTTACAAATTATATTAAATTTTCTATTTATCTTTCCAACTTCTTTTAAATCTTGAAAAGGTAAAAAATCAATAACTTTTTTCCAAAGATTAAAAGTAATTTTATTATTATAAGAATTATAATAATGATTATTTTTATTTTTATTATGAATATGAATTAAATTTTTATTTTCAAAATCATAAAAAGATGTTTTTGCTGAAGTTATTTTAGAAATAATTTTAATATTTGAACTATTTGAAAAATTACATCCCATAAATAATTTAATTATAATATTATAATTATTATATTATTTAATTAATTAGATTGTTTAATTTTTTTAATTTAAAATCTATATATAAAAAATATTTAAAAAAAAAATAAAATGAATGAACCAATTACTCTTAATACATTTATAATTTTACAAATAATAAATTTTCTCTTTTATTCAATTTCTATTATTATAATAATAAATAGAAAAAGAAATATTTGTTTATCAATTAGAACACCTAAAATTTTAATTACAGAAATTTTATCAGGATATTTTCTCTCATTGATTTTAATATTTAGTTTATATATTAATAATAATAATAATAATATCATTCAATTCATTCAAAATTTCTATTATACTTTCCAAGGAATTATTTTTTTTTGTTTTTATATAAAATGTAAAAGAATTTTTTTTTGTTATATTATTAATAATGATGAAAAAGAAGATTTTGAAAATTTTAAAAAAAAAAAGAGAGATTATCAAGAAGAATATTTTTTTTTTATTATATTTATAATATTTATGCTTTTTTCAAGTATGTTAATAATTTATTTTATGATTTCAAATTCAGTTCCAATTATTTTTGTGAAAGATAAGAATAAAATTTTACCATGTGATATTTATTTATGGTTATTAATAAATTTTTTTCAAATTTGCATTCTAATAAAATATACTTATAAACTTATTATTTATGAAGTTAAACAAAAGTTTATTTTTGAAATTATTTTCTTTCTTCTTTTATGGTTTTTTTATTTTAATTTTATTTATTATCATATTTGTTATAAAAATACAATTTTTATTGGAAAAATTCAAGAAAATCAAAATATACTAAAAATCAGTTTATTAGTATTATATTTAAATTTATTTATTACAAGTTATTTTCCAATTATACTTTCTTTTTTAAATAAAAATGAAAATAATTTTTTATATGAAAAAAGCAATTTAAATAATTTTTATGTTTTTCTTTTAAATGAAGAATGTTATCAAATTTTTCATAATTATTTAAATAAAAATAACAAAGAAAATTTATTTTATTTAAATTTATATTCTCATATAATGTTATATAAATTTCATTTTTTAAATGAAGAAAATGAAATAATTCAAATTAATGAAGCTAATAAAATTTATAATTTATATTTTCAAAGTGAAAGACACAAAAATAAATTTAAAAATATATTATCTAAAATAAAAGAAAATTTTGGAGATGGAATAAATATCAACAACGAAACTTTTGATTGTGCTTTAGAAATTTGTTATGATATTTTAGCCAAAGATTTTATTAAATTTAAAAAAACTGATTTTTATGATGAATTAAAAGATAAATTTATTGATGATTCTATTATTAAAAGTAAAATGTTTAATTTAAATTTAATTCAAGGATTTTAAAATAATAAAAAATAAAATTAAGAAAAAATATGTTGTAAAAAAATATATTATTCTATTCATATATTAAATATTATTAAATGTTTAAAATAATGAAAAATAAATATAATATTTTTTTCATTTATTTTTTATATAAAATTTTTTGATTGGAAAAATTTTATTTTTTCATTGTTTATTTTATTTGTTTTATCAAGTAAAATTTTATATAAATTTTGAGTAAATTCATCTTTAATATTTGTTTTATTTACAATATTTTTATTTGGAACATTATTTTTATTATTATTTCTATATTCATTTAATTTATTTTCATTTTTAAAATCTTCTTTTTCTTCTTTTTCTTCTTTTTTTTCTTTATTAAAAATATTTTTTTCTGAAAAACAATTTTTAATAGAATCATTTAAATTATCAATTTTCAACATAACTTTATTCCAATCATCATTATTATTTTCAATATTATTTTTATCAAAATTTATTTTATCTTCTTTTATTTCAATATAATTATTTGAATCATTATTTAAATTAAAATTTTTTTTATTCGAATAAACTTTATCTTCTTTTTTATTTTCATATAAAAATTTTTCAAAAATTTTTTGATTTTCTTCTTTTTTATTATTATCATAATTAATATTTTTATTTTTTAAAATGTTTTCAATTTTATTTAAAAATTTATTTTCTTCAATAACATTTTTTTCTTTATTACAATCATGATTAAAAAACTTTAATTCATTATTATTTGTTTTAACATTTTCATTTAAAATTTTTTTGGGAAATAAATCATTATTAAAATTACTATTATTATTTTCTCCTTCAATTTGATATAAATAATTATAAAAATCAATATTTAAATCTTCCATTAAATAAAAATTATTAATATAACATTTAGTAAATCCTCCATAAGTTTCTTTAATAATAATTTTAAAATAATTAAACTCAAATTTCTTTTTTATAAACTTATCTAAATTTTTTAATTTAATTATTTGAGCTCCTCCTTTAAATTTAAATATATAATTTCCTAAAGAAAAATATTTTTTATTATCATTTGAAATTAAAATTTCTATTATTTTCGGATTTGTTTCTAAAGAATAATTACAATAAAAACCAAAAATTGAAAGATAATTTTTTTTAGGCTTTTTTCTCATTAATAATAAATTAAATATTATTTCTTGAGGAACTATATTTTTTGATAACCAAATTTCATTTCTTTTTGAATTTATACAATTTTCAATTGGAAAATTTTTATCTTCAGAAGAAAATTTTTGTATTATTATTCCATTATTTAATGAAAGATAATTAAATATATTTTCTTTATTTTTCATTTTTTATTTTTTTTGTTTTTTAAAGAATTAAAAAAAATATTTATTAATTAAATTTTTTATTTACTTTTTTTCGGTGAAAAAATTAAAGAAAAAAAATTACAAAATAAATATTATAAAAAAATTATATAAATATAAAAAAAAATATTATCCATATAAACTTTTATGTAATTTAATAATTTCTATATATAAACTTTCTTCTTCTAATAAATATTGTAATGGGAAAATTATAATTAAATTAATAAAACTTCCAAATTTAATTTGACCATAATATATAAAAATCATTAAACCAAAAAATAAAAATATACATCCAAAAATAAAAATAATTAAAATAATTTGAAAAGAATTATAAATAACTTGGGTTTTTTTTTTTTCAATTTCCATTAAAATAATATGATTTTCTTTATAACTAAAATAAAGATAATGAAAAATAAAATCATCACAATGAGAAATAACATCTTCAAAAATTTTTAAATCATTTAAAATTATTTTAGAATTAAAATATTCATTTAATTTATCAAATAAATTGATTAATTCAATTTCAAATTGAACTAAACTTTGTTCAATTCCTTGAGTAATAATAGAAGACCAAAAATTTAAACAATTATTAAATTTAGTTTCGTTGTTATAATATAATTGATATAATACTTCACAAGCATTTCCATTAAATAATTTTAGTAAAATTACTTCTGAAGAATTTTTATTTATATTTAAATTTGATGTATATGATGTTATTATATTTCCTATTTTTTTCATATTTTCAATTGTTGGAAAATAAAAATCATAATTTTTATTTTTTAATAAAGAAATATTATTTAAAGTATAATTTTCATTTTGAAAAATTATACTTTTTATTTTTCCATCATTTAAATTTGATATTATATTATTTTTTTCAATTATAAAATTTGTAAAATAAAAAGTTTGATTTTTAAAACTTCCAAAAGAATAAATTGAAGAAATAAAAACTTCAATAATTGAAGACATAAAATCATCAAATTTTAAAAAACTTTTTTTTTTTTCTTCATAGAAGGTAAATATTATTATATAATAAAACATTAATAATAAACATGTTCCACAAACATTTAAACTAAATATTATATTATACATTAAAAAATAATTTTTCATTGAATTTATTTTTCCTTGTCTTTGAATATTTAATCTTGATATTTTAGCTAATTTTTTTTTATGAAATAATTTTAAATTTTTCTTCATTTTTTCATCTTCAATATTACTTTTCTTATCTTTTTCTGATTCAATATTACTTGAAGTTTCTTCATTAGAAATTTTACTTTCTTCTGTTGAATCGTTCTTTAATTTTTTTTTTAAATCTTCTAAAAATTTAATATATTTCTCAAAAGAATCAGAATGAAATTTAATTATTCTTATTATTAATCTACATTCTATTTTATGAAATCTATATAATAATATCAATAAAATTGAAAAAGTGAAAACAAAAACAAATAAATTAAGAAATAAATAAGTTTTATTAACTTCAAATTTTCTTTTTTTTGTGTTAAATCTTTTTTCTTTAAAATTTAAACCATTTGATTCATCAAAACTAAAATAAAAAGAACAATAATTAATAATACTTTCAATATAAATTTCAAAATATTTATCATCAGAAAAAATAAATTTTTCAATATTATCAGTAATTTTTCTAGTAAAAGCAAAAATAAAATAAATAATATCACTTAAAGTACTATTATATTGAGTAATATTTTTATAATCATTAGTATAAATATTTAATATAGTTTGTTTTTTTATATATTTTTGATAATCATCATCTAATTCAAAAAATTTATCTGTATTATTTTTTAATTGATTTATCGCAATATTAAATAATATTTCATAATCTAATAAACAAGTATTATTTCCTATACATGTTTTATTTCCTATAATATTATATTTTAACATTTTTAAATTTATTGATGAAAAATATATTATTAAAATACATATTTTTGTATCATTAAAAATATAATTTTGATTAAGATAATTTTGAATTGTTTTAAATTGGTTTTTTATTGATATATTATTAAATATTATTAATATTAATGTTAATACACAAAATATAAAACTTACTATTTTCATTATTATTGTACTAAAAGGAATTTCATTATTATATATTTTTAATTTTAAATCTTGAAAATGAATTTTATCATTTGAAGTTTTTGAAGAAGAAGAATTTAAACTACTTGTTAAAAGTTGTTGTTCTTCAATAATATTTTTTTTTACATCTTGTTTAATTATATTTTCTTCTTCATTTATTTTATTTTCTTCTTCTTTTTTATTTTTTGATTTTAAATTTTCATCAGAAATTATTTTTATTTTGTTATTATTATTATTATTATTATTGTTATTATTATTATCTCTTAATTTAAATTCATTATTAAAAGTTTGAAAAATTAAACTTGAATGTTGTTTTTGAAAAGTTAAACTATTTTTTTTTTCTTGATTTTCAAATTCAGTGAAAATATCTTTACTAATATAAACTCTATAATATAAATATTTATTATTAATAAAAGAATGTTTAGTTATTTTATATGTTATTTGTTCATATATTTTATTACAATTTTTATTATAATATTCAATTAAATCTAAATAATTTTTATCTTCAACAATACTTTTATTTCTTTTTAAAGCATTATTAGAACTTAAATTTTTAGGAGAAGAAAATCTATTTTCATATTTCAATTTTTGCTTTTTTTTTTCTTTAATAATTTCAAAATAACTTTCAATTTTTGAATTAAAAGAAGAAATATTATTTAACGAAGGATAAATAATTCCTTTAAAATCAATGTTAATTTTATTAATAATAAAATTATTAAATTCAAATTTTATTAATTTTAAAATACTTGGAATAATTAAACAAATTTTATTTCCAATAATATTTTTATTTAAACCAAAAGGATAATTTTCTTTAACAATAGTATTATTAAAATCATAATTAAAAAAAGGAGTTGACATAGAATCAATAATTAAATCTTTATCTAAAATAATTAAAAAATCTTTATCTTTTATTTTTTTTAACATTGCTATATAAATTGCTCCATTTGATAAATCTGGAATTAATTTAAAAAAAGCTTTAATATCATATAATTCATTATTTTTTCCTTTTAATAATAATTCTTTTTCTTTTTTAAAAACTGTTTTTAAATTCGAAAATTTTAAAGAATATTCATATAATTCTTTATGAAAATTTTTTATACAAATTGGTAGTAAATCATTAACATTTAAATTATTTATTTCTTTTAAAGAATAATTATATAAAATAGAAAAATTTGATGTTGTATAAATTATTTTTCCTTTATTTATATAACTATCAATTAATATTATTGAAGTTATTTCCTTTTCAAATAAAGAATAATAAATTGTATCTTTTTCAATTATTTTTATATTTTTAATTCCATTATATTTAAATTCTTCTTTTTGAAATAAATCTTCATCTTGAATTATACTACTTAAATATAACATAAAATCTTTTTTTATATCTTCATTAAAAGGATTTAAAGAAATTATAGTTTTCCAATTTCTTAAAATTTCTTTTCTTAAATTTAATATTGTAATTCCTTTATTAATAAATTGAGGAACAATATTTGAAGTATTATTATTTCTTAAAATATCAAAATAATCAATTTGTTCACAAGCAGCATCATAAATTTTAATTTTTAAATCATCAACTAATTTATAATAAAGAATAACACTTCCAATTTGAATTTTATTTATATTATCCAAATATCCAGTTTCTAATTTAGTTAATAAAATATTTTTTGTATCTTCAATTAAAGAATATTTCATAAAATTATTATAATAACCTAAAAGTTTATATTTTGAACAAAAGAACATTGCTAAATTATAATTTTTTAATTTATTTATTAAAAAACCACAAAATATTAATATTGAATCATCATTAATTTTATCTAACAAATGATTTAATAAAGTATAAATAATACCATTAATTTTAAAAACAATTGAAGAATTTGAATATTTTTTAATTAAATATTTATTATCAATAAATTTATCGTAAATATCTTTTAATTTAGGATGAATTAAGATAAATTCTTCAAAAGAATCAACAATTCCTTTTAATAAAATTTGATTTTTTTCATTTTCACTTTTTAAAAAATAATAAATACTATGAATAAACATTTCAATATTTTTAATTGAATTAGTTTCAAAAACATTGATTGAAGTAATGCAATTTTCAATTTGATATTTCTCATATAAAAAACTAATACTAAAAATAACAATCCAACCAAATAAAACAAAAAATAAAGATTCAGAAAAATGTAAAATTCCTTTTATTGTTAAAGCTAAATAAAACCACATTGAAAAAGTCCATCCACAAAAATATAAAATATTCATATATAAATGATAAAAATAAACTTTTTTTAAAAGATAAAAAGATATTAAAAAACAACCTATCATAAATATTGCTCTTATTAATATTCTTATTAAATTATTTCCTTTTCCATAAACTTGAAAAAAATAACCAAAACAATAACAAAGAATAGAAAATATATTTGCATAAAGATTATAATTTGTATGAGTTCTTGAATATACATTCATTCCTTTTAAATTTGATATTGTTCCTAAAAATTTTGTTATTATAAATAAATAAAATATACTAAATATTAAAAATATCATATTTATTATTATTATTATTATATGCACTATATTTTTAAAACAATCAATTTTTAAAAAATAAACTTTTGAATTTTCACAATTTGTTATTTGTAACATTACATTTATATGAAAACAAAGGAAAAAATTTATAAAAAAAAGATTAATGTAACTAAATAATCTAAGTATTTGAACATCAGTTTTTTTTTTCTTTTTAATTATTATTATTATTAAAATTATAATAACAATACAATAAAGATAACAAAAAATTAAAGAAAATATATATTTAAATTTATTATTGATAAGATCATGAACAAATAAAATTTGTTTTAAATTATAAATAAATTTTACTATTGAATCTTCTTTTAATGTTTCTAATGGAACTCCTATTATTGAAATAAATAAAAATTGTAAAAAATAAAAAATTTTGAAAATTAATTCAGAAGTTATAAATTGAGATTCATGTTGATTTATTATATAAAATAATTCATAAAAATTTATTAAAATTTTATTTGAATATATATCTAAAAGTTGAGTTGATTCTTTTAAATCAATTAATGATATTAATTTTGAATCAATCATTTTATATTTTAAATTTATAAGTAAATAATTCAAAAATATATTAAAATTTAATTATAAAACAATTATAATATATTTATTTTTATTAAATATATAAAAAATTGATTATTATTTTGAAAATAAAAATTATTATTAAACTAATAATTAAAAATATAATAAAAATTAAAAGATAATTTCTTATTTTAAATTTATTTCCACAATATAAAAAATTTAGAATTATATTTTTTTATTTGGGAAATATTCATATATTTCTTCAATTTCATTATTTCTTTTTTTTCTTTTATTTCTATAAATTTTATATAAAACATAATTTAAAACAATAATAATAAAAAAGCATAAAAAAACAAAAAAATAATGAATAAAAGAAGATTCATCTTTATTTATAATATTATTATTATAAAACCCGATAATTTTTTTATCTTGAAGAAAAATAAATTTATATTTTTGAAGAAAAGGTTTTCCTAATTTCCAAATGAATTTTTCATAATCAGAAAAATAAATTAAAATATAATATTTATCATTAATTTTTTTAATCAAATCATTTTTATCTAAAATAAAAGTATAATTTAAATCAAAACTATAAAATTTAATTATTGGAAAATTACTAAAATCAGAATTTTCATTACATTTATAATAATAATAATCATTTACAGTAATAAATTCAAAACATTTATTTTTATTAAAAACATTTTTTAAAAATATTTCTTTATATTCTTTAGGGCAAAAAATCATATTATTTTCATATATAAAAAGAGCAAAATTTGAACCTGAAAATTTTTGATTTTCAAATTCAATTTTATTAAATTTTATATTCCAATAAGAAGAATAATAATCTGAATTAATTTGAATAAATTTTAAATTTTCTTCCTTA
>JAEEGK010026338.1_pt1 | contig 11846 bp, 4 predicted proteins | sample 8958771 | NCBI WGS metagenome assembly JAEEGK01 (sample SAMN16246547, study PRJNA631951) | gut metagenome | biome: gut microbiome; feature: rumen; material: SC-attached | host: Bos | place: Iran: Karaj | collected 2018-10 | reverse complement strand
TAGTAATATTGATGATGATCAAAATTTTTTTTTCAATTAAAAAAGATTTAGAATATGGAATAGTATATAAGTATGAATCATTTAAGAAGTGCTTTAAAAGATATTCAAAATAAAAAAATAATTATGTATTATTATTCTATTTTATAATTTTTTTTTAATTAAAAAATTAAATTTATAAATATTAAATAATAATATACCAAAAAAAAATTTTTTTAATATGTATAAATTATTTATTTAAATTTAAAATTTGATAGTTACTTTTCATGATGACAAACAGATGACGAGTATGAATAATTTCATAATGATTATAATGAGGCATTTGTCTGAAACTAAAAAAATAAAAAATAAAATAAAAATAAAAAAAATTTCAATATAAAAATTATTAATTAAAAAAAATAAAATACAGAAAAAAAAAAAAATAAAAATCTTCAATAAAAAAAATTCATTTAGGTACATAAATAAACTCCTTAGGTAACTTCATTTTTTTCAAACAATCAATAATCTCATTAAACCCAGGTCTTTTTTTTTCATCATGAGCATAACATTTAACCATTAAATCAATCCATTCCTTAGGAACTTTTTTACCAATATTAGGTCTATAATCAGGATTTCTAACAACTTTCCTAGCAACTTCTTTTTTATCTTTTCCTTGATAAGGTGGTATTCTCATAACTAATTCATTCATAATAATCCCAAAAGAAAAAACATCACTTTTTTCAGTATAAACATTACCTTTAATAACTTCAGGAGCCATCCATTGAAAAGTTCCTTTTTGTTTAGTCATTTGTATATCTAAATATTTAGTATTACCAAAATCAGCTAATTTAACTTGTAAATTTCTATCAAGTAATACATTCATACTTTTTAAATCTCTATGAAGAATTGGTGGTTTAAAACTATGAAGATAATTTACACCAAATGCTATTTCTAATGCAATTCTACGTACATCTTCATATGTAAATTTTTGTGATTGATTTATATGAAGTAATTCAAATAAATTACCATTTTCACAATATTCTGTTACTACAAAAAATTCTGGTCCTTTTGTACATGCTCCCATAAATAAAAGAATATTTGGATGATGTAAATTTTTCATTATATTACATTCATCTATAAATGATTTTATTGATTCTTGTGATGATAACATTGAACTTTTTAAAAATTTTATTGCTACTTCTTCACCTCTCCATATTCCTTTTCTTACTTCACCAAATGTTCCTTTTCCTATTTCTGAATTTTCATCTATATCTAATTCACTTAATGTTATTTCAAAATTATTATTGAAATTACGAGAATATGATGATAAATCATTTAATGGAACTACTCCTAATTCTTTTTGCTTTTGAAGTAAGATTTTTAATTTTTTATCAAGGATTGTATTTGATATTGTTAATGATGATATTTTATCTTTTATTTCTTTTATTTGAGTTGTATTATCTATTATTTCTTTTATATTATTTTCTAATGATGATGAGATTTTTATTATATTATTTTTATTTGAGTTTGATAATGTTGAATGGAAAATTCCTAAATTATGATAACCACCACATGAAATATTTATTGATATTAAATTTGTTATATTTTTTAAATATGTTGGTATATTATATGTTGAATATTCATTTTGAGAAAGTTGACCATATTCATTACTTCCCCAACCAAATATTTTTCTATTTTTTGTTATTGTAATTATATGTTCATATCCAACATTTATACTATCAATATTTTCTGAAATGGGTACTTTATTTAATTTTGTATTTGAATCATAATTTCCTATTCCTAATTGTCCTTTTATATTTGAACCTGATGTATATATATTTCCATTTTCAGTTAAAATAATAAAAAAATCATCACCTATTTTAATATCTTTTATTTTAATATCTTCTTCAATTTCTTCTAAATTAAATATAGTTAATTCATTATATTTTAAAATATCACCAATTCCCCAAATACAAATTTTAGTATTATTATCAAAAATAAAAGCATTATGAAATACTCCAGAAGTAATTAATGAAATATTATTTAAAATATCTAAATTATCAAAATTAATTTGAGTAAAAATATTAATATCATCACAAATACCAAAACCAGTAGAACCATTTTTCCCAAAACCACATGAAAAAATTCTATTTTTATTAGTTAAAATTAAAGAATGTTGAGCACCTGCAGAAATACTTTTAATTTCTTCTCCATAATTTAATGATAAATCAACATTTGTTGGTAAATTTCTATTAATATTATCACCTAATCCTAATTGACCAAAAATATTTAAACCAAATGAATATAAATTTTTCTGTTCTGATAAAAGTAATGTATGTTCTCCTCCTAAAGATATTTTTATTATTGTTATTTTTTCTTCAAATTTTAATAATTCTGGTTCAAAAATATAATTTGTGTGATTTAAACCTAATTGACCAAAAATATTTTTTCCAAACATATAAATATTTGAATTATTTGTTATAAAAGATGAATGATATTCACCACATTCTATTTTTGATATTTCTTCTTTTTTATTTAATATTAAATTTATTTTTATTGGTTCTAAGGAATAATTTATTTCTTTTTCACCTAATTCACCATATTTTCCAAATCCCCATGAATAAATATGTTTTTTATTTTTTTCTTGTTCATCTTCATTTGATTTACTCATTTCTACATTATTTTTTTTCATAAAATTAAATTATTTTGATTACTTATCAAAATTACTTTATTTAGGAAAAAATCTTTTTATATTAAAATTATTATAAATATTAAATTATAAAATAATTATATATAAAAAAAGGAAACCCATCCCATAAGCAAAAACTGCTGTTTTTTTTTACGCATTGCGGAACCTAAATAAATTATAATTTGTTTAAAAGCAAATGAAATATAAACAATTTTACACCCTTCCCTAAATTATTTAAATAAATTCCTTTTTTACCGAATTTTTATTTATAAGCAATCAGAATTTGTAAATCAAGGAAAAAGAATATTTAAAAATGAAAGAAGAGAATTTTAAAATTTTTATATATAAAAAAATTTTATTTATTTCTTAAATATTAACAAGAACATTAATCTTTATTATTTATTTCTATTATTTTAATTAATAATTTTTTTTAATTTTTAGTTGATTAAATTTTATAAAATATATTTTAAATTATATGAATAATATACATTATAAAAATTGTATAATTAAAAATCAAAAAAAAAATAAAAAAAAACAAATTAATTAACATTTTCAACATATTTAAATTACAGATATTAAATTAAAGTATTTTTTAATTCAAAAATGGGATTTATTAATGATCAATTTGCTAATTTTATAGTAATCCTCAATTATCTAAAATCAGATTTAATAAAAAAACAAAGATCATTTAAAATAGGATTAATCTCAATATTTTTAGTAGTTTTTTTCTTAACAATGATAAGTCATGTCATATCATTATCCCCATTAATTTTTTTTAGATTAGTAGAAGAATCAGTAAGTGAAGCAGATATGATATTTATACCTAAAATCTCATCTGGATATGTTCAAAAATCAAATAATAGATTTAATAAATTTATAATAGAAAAAAAAGAATTAAGTTCAGAAATTTTTAATTTTCGTATGTTAGATTTTGATTACATTAAAGATAAATTAAAAAATATTTCTTTTTTAAAAGGAGTTTCTCCAAGATGGATGTTTATGGGAAATACTACATCTTCAGGAATAAATGGAACTGGAAATTGGGCTTTATCAAATTTAATTTTATTAGATAGTGATTTAGAAAATAAAATTGGAATGGGTAGAAAAAATTATTTAAAAAGATTATATTTAAATGAATGTTATGTTAGTAAATCTTTATATAAAAGTTTAAAATTAGATAATAAAAATACTAATGTTAGTTTAATAATTAAATTTTCTAGTTTATTAAAAGCATTAAGACAAGTTAATATTGCTTCTACTTTTTATTATGCATTTGGAAGGAGAAATGATAATGAAGATGAGATTTCTATTGATGAAGATGAAGAACAAGAACATACTATGGAAGATGAAATAGAAGATGAATATTCTGATATGGGAGCTTATGTTAGAAAAGTTATATTAACTGGTCTTAAAAGTTTTGGTATAAGTGATAAAATTGTAATTAGTAAAAATAGAGTTAAAAAATTTATTAATGATTATTTTCATTTTAATACTAGTTCAATTAATATTACTCAATTAAAAGAATTTAATATTTCAAAAGATGATATTGATGATTTTTGGTTAACACCTTTTATTAAAAAATATATTGATTTATTATATGAAGATAAACCAAATATATTAAATACTATATTTAAATATGATAAAGAAAAACAAATAGTAATAATTAATCCAGTTATAATAGAAATTTTATCTGAAATTAAGGATGATGAACAAGATTCACAAATTGAATTTCCATTAAATATAACTGAATTTATTGAACATTTCACTGATGAAGAATTAGATAATATTGCAACAATTAAATTAAATTTAACTGTTGTTGATCAAGTAATAAAAGATGGAAAATGGCCTTCAGCAAGTGGAAATGTTATTGCTTTAGATAGTAATTATTTTAATTCTTATTTATTGTATAATTTACTAAGAGGTTTTGATATTATTAAAAATAAAATTAATAATGATATGATTACAAGATACTTAAAACAAATTTTAGTTTCTTCAGTTAAAAATTTTAATATTAATAAATATGCATTAACAATTAATGCTATTTTAAAAGATAAATATGAAGTTTATGGATTAACTCCACAAGAACAAAGATATAAAATAACACAACAAACAAAAGAAATAGTAAAAACTTTAGGGGATGATTTTCCAATATCAATAAATATTCCAATTGTTAATTCAATGGTTAATATGGAAATGGGAATGGTATTTTTAGAAAATATATTTTTTGTAATTATGGGATTTTTATGGATGTTAAGTGTTATATTAGTATATACTTTAATGTTAGGAAATGTAGATGAAAGAACTTATGAATTTGGAATGCTTCGTTCATTAGGTTTTAAAAAAAGAAATTTAATAATAATGATATTACTTCAAGGATTAGTTTTTGCAATTCCAGGATTAATTTTTGGTTTAGTTTCTGCATATATTTGTAATAATTATATTGGATTTTTATTAAATTGGCATGCTGCAATTATTATACCATATTTTCTTAATAAAAATACTATTATTTTTGGTGTTTCAATTGGAATTTCTATTCCTTTAATTTCATCATATTTTCCAATTAAAAAATGTCTTGATTCTAATTTAAAGGAAACTTTAACTATATTTAATAAATCAACTGGAGATTTAGTTGTTTCTATGATTAAATTAGAAAATTTAGGAATTTCACCTTCTGCATTAACTTCTTCACTTGTTTTATTAATTATCGGTTTTTCAACTTATTATTTAGCTCCTTTAAGTTATATTTTATTAAAACCTGGTCTTTTTATTTTTATTATGATATTAATATTATTAACTATGCTTTTAGGAATGATAATTTTAATTCAATTAATTGTTCCTTCATTAGAAAAAATAATATTAAATATTATAATGTGTTTCTCATATAAAGATAGAAATATTAAAATGATTGTACTTAAAAATTTAGAAGGTCATCAAAAAAGAAATAAAAAAGTTTCTTTAATGTTTATGATTGCTTTAGGTTTTATTATTTTTGCAGGATGTACATTAAATTTAATAGTATCATTTATTCAAACATTATCAAAAAGTACTTTAGGTGGTGATATTGCAGTTTTATATTCAAATACAGGAAATGATATTTCTTTAAATGAAAAAATAGTAGATTCATTTTTAAGAAAAGTAATGAAAGATAAAGACAATCCAATTAAAAATTATTCAATTTATTCATTTCCATTAAGTAATATAATAGGATATAAATCAAGTTCATCAACATTTAATGGTCATCCAAAAATAACAAGAGACTTATATGCAATTGATAAAAATTATATTCCATCAGGATACAGTGAATTATATCAAGTAAGTGAATATGATAAAACATTAAATTATACAATAATAGATGGTAAACCAGATATAATATCAATGTTATATTTAAATCCAAATATAAAAAAATTAGTAACAGAACAAAAAGATGAAATTAACTTTCCATCAGATCCAAATTATGAAAATTACAAAATGAAAGATTTTCAATTTAATGTAATTGCATCAGAAGGATTAAAGACTTTAATGTCAATTGATATTGACAATCCAGCAAAAATAACAATAAATGGAAAATATAAACAAAATATTGCAACAAGAATTGTAGGTTTATCTTCAAAATTACCAGGAACACCAACTTATTCTTCATATATTGCTTTATCAAGAAATGCTCCTTTTTATACTTCATATAATCAATTTAAAGAATTTATTGATAAAGAATGTGATTTAAATCCAAAAATGAAAAAAAGAATGAATAATAGTAAATCAATAAAAAAAACTTTAGATGGAATTAGAAAACAAGGTTTATATATTAAATTTAAAGACAATGCACAACAAGTTGATAGAGAAAGAGTATATTATGAATTAAAAAATTTATTAGCTGATGATGCAGCAGTTACTTCATTTATAGATGAAATTATACAATCATCAGAAGAAATAAAAGAAATTATGGAAATTGTATTTTTAGTTTTAGGAATTATTGCTTTAATTTTATCATTTTTTTTAATTTGGACTTCATTTTATTCTAATATAAAAGAAAATATTTGTGAATATGGAATTATAAGAAGTATTGGAGTTAATATTAAACAAAGTACAAGAATTTATATGTATGAAGCTGCTTGTATTATTATTTCTAGTGTTATTACTGGAACTTTTATTGGTATTGTTATTTCTGTTACTTTAATTTTACAATTTGATATGTTTGCTGAATTACCTTTTGTTTTTAATTTTCCTTATAAATTGTATTGTTCTTTAGTTAGTTTTGGTGTTTTTATTGGAATGCTTGGAAGTTATTATCCTACTTATGAAGTTAATCATATGAGTTTGATTAAAATTATGAAAGGTTATACTGAATAAAGGAAATTTGAATTTTTAAAATTTTAAAATTAGATTTCTTTATTTTTTTGTAAAATTTTGTTTTAATTTTTCACATTAATTAACAATTTAATTTTATATAATAAAATATAAAATAAAATATTTAAATTTATTTCATCAATATATAAAGATTTTATGGTCTTCCAAATTTAATTTTAATACATTCATTTGTATTTTCTTTTTCATAATTTTCCTTTATAAAAATAAATTCTTCATTATTTGTAATTCTTTCATATTTTTCATCTTGAGAAGATGAAATAATATGATCAAGAGAAAAATATTCATCTTCAAAAATATATTTTAAATTTGATTCGATTGTCAATTTTTTATCATTTTTAACAGTATAATTTTCTTCTTCACTTTCTAATTCATCATCAGTTCGAGTATCAAATCTATTATCTTCACTATCTTCAAAATTAAATTTAATATTTTGATATTGTATTGCTGCAATTTTTTCATTTGCTTTTCTTGAAATATCACTATTAATATCTAAAATAGGAAATTTTTTATATTTTACATTAGGATTATTTAAACTTGAAGGAATATAAATTGAAGATAAAATTTGATATGGATTGGTTTTTATTTCAAAACTATTAATATCATTACAATTAAATACTATATTACATATTAAAAATACTACAAATAATCCTAAATCAATTGTATTGTTTATTTGTTGAGGATCTATATTTTTAAATTTTGCCTCATCAAATTGAGAAAAAAAAGTACTTAAATGTTTATATGAATAATAAGAATGCACTTGATTAAATTGAAAAACTAATCTATAATAATTTTCATTTGATTTATTAAATTTAACATGGTTCATTCTAATTTCTAATGTTTTATTTTTTTGATCTTTTGAATTATTCAAAATAAACATTATACAATTGAATAAAATCACTCTAATATAAGTATAATTTGCTTCAACTTCCTCTTTTAAAGAATTTTTAACTTCAATAGTAAAATTATTTATTTTTGCTATTGGAGTCAAATAATTAACCATATAATTTAAAAAATTATCAAAATTAAATCTTCTTATATCTTTAATTTCTTTATTTTCAATAAAAGAAGTAAAAACATAGTTAGTAAGAGCTAAATCATAAATATAATTTCCCCCAAATCTATTATAAAAAAGGAAAGTATAATCAAATTGAGTTTTTTTCTTTATTAAATTTTTTAATTTCATTTCTTCAAGTAAACCAATAAAATTAGGAGATTTTCCAGGAGAAGGTGAAACATTAAAACTAATTTTTTTCTTTGAATTTAACATAGCTAAAGGAGTTCTCCTATAATTTTTTTTTTGCATTATATGACGTGGTTTCCAATTAGAAGGACTTTTATTTGGAGATTTTTCAGGAATATTATTTAAAAAAATTAAATTTTTATCAGAATCTTTTTTACTTTCTTCTGGTTTTAAAGGAGCAAAAGAACATATTTGATTTAAATTCCAAACAAATGATGTCATTTCTTTTTGAATTTTACTTAAATTTTCTAAAGCAATTAATCCACCATTTGAAATAAATGGAATTTTATGTATTTGAATATAATAACATTCTTCTTTATTAGTCCATTCACAATTATAAGCATATAATTCTATAAATTTTTTAGAAGTTTCATTTTTAATAACTTCACCATCTTTAACTGGTTTATTTATTAATATTGGGAATATAAATGTTGATTTTTTTATTATCCCATTTTTTATTTCTTCAAGAAATAATTTTTCATATGAAGGATTATTTAAATTAAATATATCTTTAAATGTACATTTACATTTTCCTGGAAAACATCCTTTAATCGATGTATGAAATTTCTCTGCTTTTGAATTTTTATAAAATATTATTGATAAATCTTTTTTAACAACCATAACTCCAAATTGGAATTTATCATATATCATTTTAACACAAAAATAACTTTTTTTATAACTATCAAACAAAGCCCATAAACGTCTTACTGGTTTTTCCATATTATATTGAATTATTATTGATAGCATTATTAAGTATATTATACTTATTATTTTAAGAGAAAATAAATTTTTAAAAAATCTAATTATGAACCAGTTATCTGGATAATCATAAAACAATAATAATTCATTAGTTATTAATAAATATAAATGAAATGATTCTGATAAATTTAAACAAAAACAATAATTATGAATCAATGTCATTAAATAAGCATTATGAAATATTCTCATTGAAAAAAAATTATTTTCTTCTTGATAATTATTTTCTTTGCAAAAAAGAAATAAATCAATTGTATCAATTAAAAATACTAATATTCTAATTGAAAAAATATTTGTTATTATTTTAGAAATATTTTCTACTAATAATATTGTAAAATAAGCTAATATTGTAACTAAAAGTCTTATAAGCATAATTGAGAAATTATATTGGTTAAATAAAAGATGTATTAAATTATATATTATTATACATACATTTACTGATTTAATTAAACTTATATTTCTGATAAAATGACTTTTTTTACAATTTTTTTCTTCAATATCATTAAATGAAAGATTTTTTTTCATGTGATAATCATTTTCCTTTTGAAAAATATTCATATTTGGATTTTTGAGATTATGATTCATATTCAAATCTTCTTTTACTTTCATTATTTTCAATTATTTTTTTTAATTTTCATTATTTATTTATTAATGTTTCTATTTAAATGAAATGTTTAGTATGTTTTTTTAAGTTTGAAATTAATTAAAATTATTTATATAATAAATTCCCATCTTAAATTTAATAACAAAAAATATATAATAAATATTATATTTTTATATAAAAATAATAAAAATAAAATTTAAATAATAATAAATCTCCTTTCAAAATTTATTTATCTCCAAAAGAAGCAATAGTAGACCAAATATTTAACTCATCTCCTATAGAAGGATATAACTTATCAGAAAAATCTTTTAAATTTTTCAAATAAGAATCACAATATTTATTAGCTAATTTTTTTAATTCATCAATATTATTTTTATTAGCATAACCAAATTGTTTTCTTAAATTTTCACAAACTTGAGTTTCTTGAGTACACATTTTTGAACAAGCATAATCTTTATCTCTCATTAATAATATTCTATCTATTTTTTCAATATCTTCTGTAATTTCCCATTTTGTAATATCCATACTTTGCCATAATTTTTCTTTTTTTGAAGTTAATCTATTATTTTCATTTATATATTGATTCTTTATTATTTCTCTACTATCAATTAATTCTTGATATGCTATTCCTTCCATTCTAATATATTTAAAAAAGTCTTTTATATGAGTTTTTATTATTTCATTTTGATTAAACATCATTCTCTTCCAATTTTTAAAAAAAATTCCTAATTTTTCATAAGTTTTAACTATTTCTTCTTTCATTTGGACTCTATTATTTAATAAATGAAGCAATTCAAAATCTTTTTGCGCATCTTCTAAACTTATAACAGCTTCATTAATTTGATTATAGAAATTTTTCATATTATAATTTAATCTATCTAATAATTGGTCTTGAATTTTAAAATAATTTATAATATTAGTAAAAGATTTTTCATTATTAGGATCACTTGAACTAATAAATAATTTACCATTTATTGTTCTAACATCTTCAATATAATTTGAAGGCATATAAGTAGATAATTCTTTCATTTTCATTTCAAATTGATTTCTATCAAATAAAGATAAAAATGCAATTAAAGGTTCTGAAGCTTTAAAAGTTTCACTTGAGATTAAATTATTTAGAAATTCATTTAAAAAATGCATTCTTTTTTCAATAAAATCAATTTCAAATCTTCTAGAACCAAATTTTTTTCCAGGAATGGGAGGAATAAATAATCTTGGAAAATAATTTCTTAAAGTTTGTCTTAACCATATAAAATCAGAATATCTTCTATGAACATTCCAATTTAAATCATTTGTTATCTCTGTATATACTTCATATATAATATAATTACTTGAAAAAAATCCTGTTTCAATTGGTTTTGGATTTCTAATAGTAACTTTTATATTTTTATCATTTATTATAGTTTTTTCTAATAATTTACATTTAATTTCTTGAATATAAGATGAAGATTGATAATCATTAGATTTTTGATGTTGAATTTTATCCATATTTAATTGTATTGATTCTACCATATTTTGATTATCTTTATATTCTTTTATTTTTGAATTTTGAGCTATAATTTTTTCTTCTTGTTCTTTTATAAATGAATTTATTACTTCTTTTAATTCTTCTATTGACCAATTTGATAAATCATCTCCTTTACTTCCTTCTCTATTCATACAATATGAGAAAAATAAATTTTTATCATAATTATTATTTATTATTGTTGCTTTTATTAAGTTTTGTTTTTCTATTAAATCTGCGTTTACATTTAATGATGCTGATAATGATGAATCTTTCATTTTTTTTCTATTTTTATTTTTCTATTCTAGAATTAAAAATAAAATTAATTTTTTTAACATAATATATAAAATTTAATGTGTGTCAAAAATTTTTTAATATATTAGAATAAATTGAAAAAAATAAAATCAAAATATTATTCTTTTTCATCTTCTTCATTATCATCTTCATTATCATCTCCTTTATCATCTTCTTTATCATCTCCTTTATCATCTTCTTTATCATCTTCTTTATCATCTTCTTTATCCTCTCCTTTATCATCTTCTTTATTATCATCTTCTTTATCATCATCTTTTTTATCATCTTCTTCATCAATAATTTTATCTAATTCATCTAAATTATCTTCTTCATTAAATAATTCTTCATTTATTTTAATTTCTTTATCTTTTTTTTCTTTTCCATCATTTATATTTGTATCTCCATCATTAATATT
>JAEEGK010026336.1_pt1 | contig 11847 bp, 4 predicted proteins | sample 8958771 | NCBI WGS metagenome assembly JAEEGK01 (sample SAMN16246547, study PRJNA631951) | gut metagenome | biome: gut microbiome; feature: rumen; material: SC-attached | host: Bos | place: Iran: Karaj | collected 2018-10 | reverse complement strand
GTTATTGAATCACAATAATCATCACAGTAAATATGAAATTTTACATGATAATGAGATTTAATTTTATAATATAATATAATAAGGAAATATATCAATAGTTTCATTTTTATTTTGTATTGAGATTTATATTCCAGATTATTATTAACTAATATTTATTAAAATATTATCATTCATTCAATTTTATTATTTTTTGAATTAAATATTTTTTGGTTGTTTCAAAAATCAAATTCTATATTTTTATTAAAAAGATTATTATATAATCTCTTATTATTTTCAGAAAAAATTAAGGGAATAATTTAAAAGAAATGATAAATATAATCATTTAAATCAAATGCACAAAAAAAATTCATAAATTATGTTATCGAATAAATTTTATTTTTCAAAAAAATTTTGATAAAATTTGTAACGACAATTTTCTTTTAGAATATGATTTTATCCTAATAATAATTTAAAAATTGTTTTTATAAATTATGATTAATATTTAAAAAAGCATTCAAAAATATAAATTTATGACATTGATATAATTCCAAAAGTAAAAGAAAAATATTGAAGAAAAAAATGATGAATTTAGATTATTTTAATTATATAAAGAATTTTTCTGAACATTAATAAAGATAAATTATGGTTTAAAAAGATATATTATATAATAAAAAGATAATATATTTAAATAATTCTATTTATATTCAAAATAATAGATACAATATTTTAATTATAATGTAATTTGTATTAATTTTAATTTTTCTCTCAATCATTTAATCATTTTATAAGTTATTAATTTATAAACCTCTTTTTAAAAATTTAATTATAAATTAAAAATAAAAAAAAACTAGATGAGATTTTTTTCTTTTAAAGTATTTTAGATATTAGAATTGATGATAAAAAATATTATACACCTTCATCATTTCTTGAAAAGAATAATTTAATTTATTATATAAAAGATCATTTAATTTTTTTTGATTATAAAATAATTAAATTTCCTTCTTTATTATATAATTAGTTGGATATAACAAAAAATTATCAATATATATGTAATTTTTGATAAACATTTTTTCAAATTCATCAAATTATAATTTTGAAATTTATATAAAAAGGAATCAACTTATTCAATATATTTAGATACTAATTTTTTTATCATTTAAAACTTTTAATTAAAAATATTAGAAAAAAAATTATTTTATAAATAATATATAAAAAAATAACAAAAGGAAATGAGTGACTATGCTTCAAAAAAAGATATGATGTTATTTGAAAATGAAATATTAGGTGATATAAAGAAATTAGATAATAAAATAAATTCAAAATATGATGAAAAAATAAATGATTTAACAAATAAATTAGAAGCATCAGAACAAAAAGTATTATTACTTTCAGATAAAATAGGTGAATTATATGAAATAATAGCAAATCAAAAAGATAATCAAACTAAAATATCTCAAATAATAAATTTTAAACAAAAAACAGAAGAATCAATGTTTGTATATGACACAAAAATTCATTCAATTGAAAAAGACTTAAATAATGCAATATATAAATTTGATAATATATTTTCAAATATATTAGTTCCAGGATTAATTGGTAATGCATGTAAATATCCTACAGTAAGACAATTTTTAGATTATTGTAATAAAAGTTTTATGGATTTAAATGCTTTTAAAGATAAACAAATTATAGATTTAAAAGCATATAAAAGTAAAATGGAAAGTTTAGTTAATAGTTTCCAATTACAAATTGAAAATGTTCAACAAAAATTTATTGAACATTTTAATAAAAAATTTGTTGAAGTGGAGAATAAATTACTTGATAGAATTAAAATAACTGATGATAGAATAGATGTTTTAAGAGTTGAAAATTTAAAATATGCAAATGAATTAATTGAAGAAACTAAAAAATTAGGAATTAAATGGGAAAAATTAGATGCTTTTGAAATAAAAATAAATAATAAACTTGATGATGAAATAGAAAAATTTTCAACAATAAATGATAAAACAGTAAAAGAATTTCATGAATATCAAAATGAATTTAAATTACTTAAACAGAAATTTACAATTTTAAGTGAATTTATTAAAGATGTTAGATTTAGAAAAAATTTAGGTCAAAATGTTTCATTAAAAGAATTTAAACAAATTGGAAATAAAATAGATTTTAGAAAAAAACAAAAATTAGAAGTTGATAATTCAAAAGATGAATTAGAAATGAGTCAAGATATGATTAAAAATAAAGATATAATGGATACTTTTCAAATTGATGATGAAGAAATTCCTGGTACACCAATGTCTTCAAGATTAGCAACAAGAAAAAGAGATGTAAGTAATGATGTTCATAATGATAAAAGCTTTAATGAAAGTAATCATGATAAAAGCTTTGATGGAAAAGATTTGAATGATAAAATAAATAATCATAAATTTGATAATGAGAAAAATAATCTTAAATCTATGTTTAAGAAGGATAATTTTGATAAAGATAATAAAAAAGATGAAAATTTTATTTTAAATGTTATTCAAGTTGATGAAAATAATGAAGAAAATAAAAATGAAGATAATAAAAAAGAGAAAAATATTATTGAAGAAAATTTAAAAAAAGTATCTGATCAAACACAAACTCAACATGAAATACCAAAAACAATAAATCTTGATATTTCAAATTATAGAAATGAATTAAAAAATATAAATCAAAATCATGTTAAAAAGAAAAGATTTTCTGTTATTGCAAATCCTGAAAGTTTCAAAAATTTTGAGTTAAATATAAATAATAATTTTAATAATTATAATAATAATTTTAGAAATATAAATGATAATATCATAAATAACATAAATAATGACAAAGTTTCAGAATCTTCAAAAGTAAAAATTCCACAATCTCCAAAAAAAAATTTAACAACTTTAGATTATATAGAAGAAAAAAATTTTGAAATAAAAGATCAAAAAAAATCTCACATTCAAAACGATAATAGTCAGAAACTTCAATCAGATGATTTATTAACAATTATTCCATTAACTCCAAAATCATCAAGAAAAAAAAGAGGATCATTGTTTAATAATAATAATATAAATAATAATAATATAAATAATAACAATGTAGAAATAATAGAAAAGTTTAATAAAAAAATTTCAGATTTAACTTCTCAAATTGAAAAAAATGAAAATCACTTATATGGTTTAGAAGCTGCTACCTCAAAAAAATTTGATGAAGTTTTAGAACAAATTAGAAATTTACTTAATAATATCCAACCTCATCATAAAAAAAAAAGTATTATTAGTAATGTATTTTCTAATTATGATAGTTTATCTCTTGGAAATTATAATAATTTTTTAATGACTACAATTAATTTTAGTAAAAAAAATAATTTTAGTAATTTTACTAGATCTAAAAAAAAAATTAATATTAAAATTGATGCTGAACAACAAAAAGTAGATGAAAAAAAAGGTAGTTCTTCTAATAAAGACTTTAGTAAAATAAATATATTAAGTGATACTGAACCTCCTTATTTAAAAACTGATAATTCTATTGAAACTTTAAACTCTATTCAACCTTATTTAATAAAGAAATTTACAGAAAAAAAATGAAAAATTTAAAATTAAAATTTCGTATCATTTTTTATGTATTAATTAATTAAATTTTTATTTATTTATAATTTATCAATATGAAAAAAAAGATTAAAAGTTTGTAAAAAATATATAATAAGAACGATTTAAAAGTAAATTTTAATTGATATTTAAAAAAATGTATAAATTAAAAAATAAAATTTTTTAAGGAATTTTCATATTAAAAGGTTTTTAACCGATATGAAATAATTTAAATCTATTTGAATAATATTAGATATATATATTAAAGTTATAATTCAAATAAAATAATTTTTTTAAACAAAAATTATTTTTTTTCAATTCAATGATTTTAAAAAAATAACTTATTAAAAAACCACTTTTAAAAAAAATATATACAATCCCCTTTAAAACCCAAAATTAAAATATAAATAAATATAAATGTCAGAAGCAGCAGAAGCCCCTTCATCACAGCCAAATGAAAACGATGCAAGTTTAATGAATTCAGAATTAGTAGAAAAATTAAAACTCCTAAATTACGAAGCAGGATTTTCAAGAACAAAGTAAATAAAATATATATAACAAATTAATTATTCTATTATATATATAAAATAACAATATATATAATAAAATAAGAAATTTTTTTAAAATAGAGGTCACAAGCCATTAACAAAAGATTTTTTTGTTAGAAAGAGTAAAAATGGAGGAGAACAAAATGTATATTTCACAGCATTATCAAGTTGGTTATTAAATTTATGTGGAGGTAAAATGTCAGGAGATCAAAAATATGATGATCCAGTAACAATGGCAACAAATTTAATAACAGAAATGAAAAATATTGGAATTAATTGTGATATAGCACCAAATCAAGTTAGAACTGGTTTCGGTGTTCCAATTTGTACTATATTATTATTATTAGTTGATAGAGCTTTACAAAATAAAAAATTTGCTTTTAAAAAACCTAATTTTGAAGAAAAAAAGACTTCTAATTCAAATAATGCTCCTGAAATTGAAGATGAAGCTCCAGATTTAATTAATAATGAAATTGATTATGGAGATAATTTAGATAATGGAGAAAATAAAGAAGAAAAAGGAAAAAAAGAAAAAAGAGAAGATGATGGTAATAATATATTATATAGTGGAACTTCTCAAGAAGAATGGCAAAGAGAATTAGAAAAAGTATCTTCTAAATTAAAATTAGACTATAATAATTTAAAAAGTGTAGGAAGTAATGAATGGAGAAATCATATTCAAACTATTAAAGATAATGAAGAAAAATTTAATAAACAAATTCCTGAGTCAAGAGCAGTTTTAGAAAATTTATCTTCTGAAATTGACAAAAGTTTAGAAAAAATAACTAAAAAAGAAGAAGTCTTATCTAAAAATCATCAAAATATTATTTCTTCTTATAAAGATAAACATGCAGCTGGAAATAATCAATTTGATGAATATAAAGAATTAAATGAAACTGTTGAAGCTATGAAAATTGAATTAGATGATATAAAAGATAAAATTAATAAAGCTAATGATAAATATGACATTCTTTCACAAAAAATTTCTGATACATCTGCTTTGGGTAATACCAAACAAGCTATTCAAAATTTACAAAATGAAAATATTTCTATGGATATGAAAATTAATATTTTAAATCATTCTCTTTTAAAATATACTTTGGAATCTGATTTAGGAAAAATTCAATTTCAAACTGATACTAATAATGATACTTCTATGTATGAAGAAGTTCTTTAAAGTTTCTATGAAAAAATAAGAGAAAGTTTTTAAATATATTAAAAAACGATTAAAATTTAAATTTTTAAATGATTTATATTTTTATTTTATTTCATAAATTTATATTTTTTAAACAAATCATATTTTTTATTTCTTTATCATAAAATTATATTTAATAAATGTAAATTAAAGTAATATAAATTTTCAAATAGACAAATTCCATCAACAATACATTAACTTGATATAGTTTAAAGCAATCAAATAATAATATCATTCACATCATAAAAGTGTTTTCATTAAAAGAAATCTTCCTTTATTTCTTTCAAATACAAGAATATTATGTAAAACATAATATCTTCTTCTTTTTTATCAAACATTTAATACAAAGAATAATTTAAATAATATTTATTTTGTATCTCCAGCTTAAAAAATAAATAAAATATTCGAATATTAAAAGAGCAATTATCAATATAATATATAGTAGTATTGATTTTATAATTTGTATTATCTTGAATAAAGAAAAAATATTTAAAATAAAAGAAACATATTATATATAAAACTTAAGTTTATTAGATTTATTTTTTTCTCATAAATTCTTTATTAAGATTATGAATAGATTGATTCATTTTTAATAAAACATAATTATTAAAATTAAAATTTATTTCAATTTAAAGCATTGGTGTTATTGAAGAGTATAATGATATATTATTTTTTATTTAATGAACAATCAAAATAAACAATTTTTTAGAAACATTGATTAAAAATTTCATTTTTAATCTTTAATTTATTTAAATTTTATTTAATTAAAATTATTATTATATATATCAATAAATTAATCAAAACATAAAAAACTTCAAAAAAATATTTTCATAAAAAAAATATAGTATTTAATTACTAAACCAATTTCTCAAATATTAAATAACATTATCATTAGCATCAAAATCTAAATATAAATGCTTTTTAGCATTACTAGTACTACTTTTTCTAAATTTAATTTTAGTTTTTCTTGCTAAAGTATCAATTTCTTTCATAGCTTCATTATATTTTTCTTCATAATCTTCACCATATTTTTTAATTTTAGCACCTAAGGTATTTAAATTTTTTCTATTAAAAGCATATCTAGATTTAATAACTTTTTTAACAACAGGTTTTTTAATTTTTTGTTCAGTTAAACCACTTTTAATCATTTCATGAAAAGCTTTACTCATATGTTCTTTTCTTTTTTGTTCTTCTTCAAAAGCATTAAATTTATTTTGTCCTAAATTAGCTTTTGAAATGGCTAATTTAACTTGACGTAATTTTTGACTTAAAACATTGGAAAATTCTTCTAATTGTTCTTCATCCATTTCAGAAACAAATTGAGGTTTATAAGTATCACTATATATTGATTTTTGTTGCATTAACATTTCAGTTTGCCTAATTAAATTTTCTTTTTGTTTAACAATATCAATCATTTCATTTAATTCATCTTGTTCTTTTTGTTTTACTTTTTCAACATCTATTTCTAAATCCCATTTATTACTTTGATTTGGTTTTAATTTAACTCCTTTTACTTGTTGCCATAATTTTTCCTTTGCATTAAATTCAGTTATTTTCTTTGAATATTCCCCAACTATTTAAATAATAAATTAATAATTTTAAACTTACTTTGTTGATTTTCAATATCTTCCATATTTTCCTTATTTAAAGTATCTAATTGACTTCTCATTATAATATGATCTTCATAAACTTGTTCACTTTTACTTTTAAAAGGATCATTAACTCTATATCTAATTCCAATAGGAATAGGTTTATATTTAATAGATATTTGTCTTAATTCATCTTTAAAAACTCCAGTTTTTGCATCAAATATTTTAATTTTTAAATCATTACTAGTTGTAATTATTATCTTTGGTTCTATTTCAACATGATGAATATGTTTAATTGATTCTTTATGAGCTTCAACTTTCCATTTTAAATGAACATTTATATTTTTATAAGTTTGAACAACTTCTAAAGTAATTAAAGGATCATTTTCTCCTTTTTTTTTACTTTCACCAAATTCAATCATTTCACATAATTCACTTATATCATAACATATTAAACAACCAACTTGATCAGCAACAAACATACATTTATTTTCATAATCATATTCAACACACGTAATAGGAATATTATATTTATTTTCATTATCTAAAGGATCTGGTTCCTTATCTTTGTCTTTTTCTTTTTCTTTCTCATCAATATTAACAAAAGATAATATTTCAAGGAATTTTAATTGAGAAGGTGGAGTGACTATAAATCTGCATTTTCCAGAAGCATGACCACAAAATATTATATCTGCATTATCAATAGGTGAAAGACAAGTAACTTCATCATTTCCAAATTTCCTATTTGGATCATCTGAATGAACATCTGAATCATATCTAAAATGTTCTATATCATAAAATCTAATTATTCCTGTTGATAAACCTATTGCTAAACGAGAAAATTTATCACAAATTGCAATTGCTTTAATTTGACCATTTTGAATATATAATTCTTTTTTAACTTCACTTTCTGTTAATTCTGTATCATCATGAATTTTAATTATATTATCTATTGAACAACTTACTACTATATTTAATTGAAGAGAATGTGCTAACATATTTATTTCTACATTATGAGGTTCTAATTCTTTTAATAATTTACCATTTTTCATATTAAAATTTTTTATATGTCCTGTATTATCTCCTAAAAAAGCTCTTTTTATATTTTTATCTATAGTCAATGCTGTTATTTCATTATTCATTGGATCTTCATATACTGTGTTTAATTTTCCTGTGAAAATATTCCAAAATTTAATTTTTCTTAAACAAAATGATATTATTCTTTTTGTTATTTTTTCATAATAACATGCTAATATAATTTGATCATCTGCTAGATCAGGATTTTGTGCTTTATCTGTTTCAAATATTATTGCTTTGGAACCATAAATTAGGAATTTTTTAATTTTTGATAAATAAATCATTTTCAAATTAGATGATAATTTCTTTTTTTTTAAATTATCATTAGGTCCTTTTTTCATTTCCATAGTTTCATTTAAATTAATAGTTTGAAAACAAAGGAAATTTTGACTATCCCAAATTTTAATATTTCCCAAAATATCTAAAGATAAAATTTCAGAATCTTTTTCATTAGCAACAATAGAATTTAAACTCCAATTATGTCCACTTAATTTATATATAGCTGAATTATCAATATAAGGATCATAAATAAAAATATCGTGATTAAAGCCTGCAGTAATTAATAAATTTTTAGTAGTATCATAACTCATAGAATAAACTCCAGTTTCTTGATCAAAATAATATTTTCTAAAATCTTTTAAAAGAGGATCCCATAATATTATATTTCCATTATAATAAGAAGCAGCTAATAATTGTAATTTTCCTAATAATAATATACAACTAACAGAATTTCTTCTTTTATATTCAGTATTTACCATGTTTTCCTTTCCAGGTATTTTAATACTTGGACCAGATTTTTTTTTATTAAAAAATTTTTTTTCTAATTCAACATCTTCTCTATCATATCCATTCATTTTATGTAATTCTTCTTCTTTTTTATTATGTGCTTTATCAAAATCTAAATCTTCTCTTTCTAAATTTTTTGGTTTTGATAAATCCCATTTTAATATTTTTCCATCTCCTTGACCAGTGAATAAGTATTTTTGAACTGAATCCCAAGATAAAGAATTTTGAGGTGAATCTGCTGATAAAATAGAACATTTAAAATAATTTTTTTCTATTCTAAAATCTCTATTTCCATTTACATTTTTAAATTCACCGTTTAAATATTGCCAAGCACATATTTTATTATTTGTTGTTGATATTAATAATACATCAAATTCATTTATAAAACAAGTTGAAACTACTGTTAATTTTTTATTTATTTTTGTAAATGTTTGTTCATGTTTTATTTTCTCTAATTCTCTTCTTAATTTTGGAGGAGTTTTTTCTTCATTTTTTTTTTTTTCTCTTTTTTTATTTTCTATTGAAGGAAAAAAAGAAGGGACTGTTTTTCCAAATTGGTTTTTTGAATTAAAATTATTTGATGTTGTTAAAGTATTTGTAAAAAACTTTTCTGTTGTTGTTGTTCCAAATTTATTATTATTTTTATCTTTTGGAATTTTGGAATAATTCCTCCAAGGCATATCATAATTCCTTTGAAATGTTGATATTGTTTTTGTTGGTTCAAAAAATTTTTTTCTTTCTTCTTTTTGCTTTTCTAATTTTAATTCTCTTTCTTTTAATTCTTTTTGTAATAATTCTTCACTTCTAGTATCTAATTCTTTTATTTCTAATTCATCAATTTCTTTTTGAATTTCTTTTAAATCAATATTACTTTTCAATTTTTGAAATTTTTTACATTCATAAAAATTAATTACACTTTTTCCTTCTTGAACAATACCTAATAAATTATATTTTTCAATATAAAAAGCATGAGATATATTATCTTTATTTTCATTTAATTCAATTTTTATTTTAGTAGGATAATAAAATCTTAATCTATAAGCAGGATTATTTGTATTACTTTGTTTATTTTGTCCATTACTATTATGAATAATATAATTTGTAAATTCTGCCCATTCCATATCACCATTATCATTTAAATCTACTTCTGAAAATAATCTTCCTAATAATTTAATTAACATTGTTTCTCTATTTGGTAATTCTTGATGCCATGATAATAAATGATTCTTTAATATTGAAATAAATTCTATTTTATTTAATGAACCTAATCTTTCTTTAAAATGCTTTTTTATTATTTTTATTGTTATTGGATCAAAATTTAATGTTAAGTCATTAAATAATTGCTCTTCATATTCTAATTCTTTTGAATATTTTGTCCTTGGAGAATATAATAATTCAAAGTTTTTAATATCTTTTCCAAATTCATCATTTTCATTCCCATCGTTACCAAACATATTAATTTATTTTAATTTTTTATTTTTTTAATTTTTTTTATTTATTTTTTTAAGAAATGATTTTCTTTATTTCTTATATTTTATTTTTGAATATTTTATTAAATTTTTAAAAAAAAATAAAAAGTTTAAATTTGAATAAATGTCCTTTTATAACTTTAATAAAATTTTTTAAAAATTTTCTCTCTTTTATAAACAAAAATAATTTAAATATAATAAAAAATTTTACCAATGTCATTAGTTTTACATAAAAAAAAAGCTAAATCAACAAAAAAATTAGGAAATAATTTATCAACAAATGATTTTTTAAAAAGGAAAAAATCAAAAGAAGAATTAAATAAAGAATATATTGAACATTGTATAAAAATAAGTAATGAAAAGAAGTTTATTCAATCAGGAGAAAAAGAAAAAAATAAAATGTTAAAAAGATGTAATTTTTGCAAAGACTTTAAAAATGAAAATTTAATATTATTTTGTATTTATTGTCAAGATGCTTATCATTCTTATTGTTTAAATCCAAAAATTAAAAAAATTCCAAAAAATAAAGAAAGTATAATTTGTCCAAGATGTTCTGAAGAAGAAAAAAAAGTAATTCCAAATTATAAACAATTAAAAATTAATGATTTATTTTCCAAAAGATTAAATTCTCCTTTGACAAAAAATAATATTAAAGAAAATTTAAAAAAATGTTTTAAATGTAATAAAATAATTGAAATTAAAAATAATAATATAATTTGTCAATGTGAAAAATGTAAAAATTATTTTCATCAAAATTGCTTTAATACAGAAAAAACAAATAATAAAATATTATGTTCATCATGTGAAAATATAATAAACCAAAATTTCCAATCAACAAAAATAAATGATTTTTTCAAATCAAAAAAATTTTTAGGTCAAAAAAGAGAGAAAGAAAAGGAAAAAGAAAACAAATTAAATTTATCAATAAAAGAAGATTTTGAAATATATACAACAATAACAAAAGAAATTTTCAAAAAGCCAAAAAGAAAAAATAATTTAAAATCAAAAGATGGAAAAATAAGATTACCAAAACAAATAAATACAATGCAAAAAGAAAAAATGAAAAAAAGTATATTTCGAGCATTAGAAGCAAAAAATATAAAATTTAATGATGATTTAATATATTTAGATGAAGATTGTCCTGAATCAATGAATAATTCTCTGTTAGAACAAAATATAAAAGAAATATCAAAATATAATAAAACAATATATTATAAATTTAAAGAAAGAAGTAGAAAAGGAGAATATGCTCCAATTAAAATAATAGATGATCCAATTCAAAGATTTATTGTTAAAGCTATTGATGATATTCCTATGAATACTATTATATGCGAATATAGTGGAGAAGTAAATTTACTTAGAAAAAAAATCTTTGATAAAAATGATTCTATTATGGAATTAATAAGAACTCCTAGTTCTGATACAAGTTTAGTTATTTGTCCTGAAAAATATGGTAATTTAGCAAGATTTATTTCTGGAATTAATAATTATGATAATAATTTAAAAAAGAAACAAAATGTTAATAGTATTAGATTAAGTATTGATGGTTCTGTTCATATTTTATTAATTGCTGAGAGAAATATTAAAAAAGGAGAAATTTTATATTATGATTATAATGCA
>JAEEGK010026333.1_pt1 | contig 11848 bp, 4 predicted proteins | sample 8958771 | NCBI WGS metagenome assembly JAEEGK01 (sample SAMN16246547, study PRJNA631951) | gut metagenome | biome: gut microbiome; feature: rumen; material: SC-attached | host: Bos | place: Iran: Karaj | collected 2018-10 | reverse complement strand
GTGCGCGACAGCTCAGTCATGAGCGTCAAGCTGCCCTTCCAGGCGGACGACGCCGCTGACTTTTACGTGGGACAGAGCGCCGACGTGTCGCTCCCGACCTCGTTCACCGTGCTCACGGGCAGGATCGCAGAGATCTCCGGCTCCGACAACATCGGAAGCGGCGGCGGAGTCTTCAGGAACGTCACCATAGAGCTCGACAATCCCAGGGCTCTCACCCCCGGCCAGTCCGCTTCTGCCACTGTCGCGGGCAAGTCCTGCGCGCAGAGCGGCCTGCTCGAGTGCAGGTACCAGGCGAACGTGTACGCCCCGGCCTCCGGAGAGGTCACCGCGATCAAGGCCCCCGAGGGAAGCGCCGTCAGCAAGGATCAGGTGATACTCACCCTCGGCGGCAAGGCACTCGACGACCAGGTCAAGGCGGCCTCCGACAACCTCCGCAGCGCCCAGCTCACCATGGGAAGCGCCAGAGACCAGCTCGACAACTACACCGTCAAGTCCCCCATCAAGGGCACCATAGTCGACAAGCAGTACAAGAAGGGCGACACCGTCTCCGCGGGCAAGATACTCTGCACCATATACGACCTCAGCTACCTCGAGATGACACTTAGCGTCGACGAGCTCGACATACGCTTCGTCGAGGTCGGCCAGCCCGTTTCGGTCACCGCCGACGCGGCTCCCGACGCGGTCTACACCGGCATAGTCACCAAGGTCTCCGTCGCGGGCACCAGCTCGGGCAACACCACGATCTACCCGGTCACCGTCAGGATAGAGGAGACCGAAGGCCTGCTCCCCGGCATGAACGCCGACGCAGAGATCACCGTCGCCACGATCGAGAGCGCGCTCTCCGTGCCCAACGCCGCCGTTTCCCGCGGCAATGTCGTGCTCGTGACCAAGGATTCCCCCTCCGCTGTCAACGCGCTCACCACTGAGGCCCCCGAAGGCTACGTCTTCGTGCCCGTGGTAACGGGCATCAGCAGCGACACCCACGTGCAGATCATCTCCGGCCTCACCGCCGAGGACACCGTAGGCTACATTCCCGAATCGACAGCCTCCGACGACCTATTCACCATCATGATGAACGGCGGAAGGCGCAGCTAACGGGGAGGCGAGCATGGGAGCCCTCATAGAGTTTCAGGAGGTCTGCAAGTACTACTACATGGGCGACACGACCGTGAAGGCCGCGGACCACATATCGATGAAGATCGAGCGGGGAGAGTTCGTCGCGATAGTCGGCCAGTCCGGCTCCGGCAAATCGACCTGCATGAACATAATAGGCTGCCTCGACGTGCCGACCGCCGGGACCTATCTCCTGGGCGGCCGCGACGTGGGCAAGATGAACAAGAACGAGCTCGCCGAGATCCGCAACGAGATGCTCGGCTTCATATTCCAGCAGTACAATCTCCTCCCCCGCCTCGACCTGATCGAGAACGTCGAGATCCCCCTGATGTACAAGGGAGTCCCGAAGGCTGAGAGGAGAAAGCGCGCCCAGGAGGTGCTCGAGCAGGTAGGACTCGGCGACAAGCTGAAGTCAAAGCCCAACGAGCTCTCCGGAGGCCAGCAGCAGAGAGTCTCGATCGCGCGAGCCCTGGTCGGCAAGCCCGCCGTGATACTCGCGGACGAGCCCACGGGAGCGCTCGACTCGCACACCAGCCGCGAGGTGCTCTCGATACTGCAGCAGCTGCACAGGGACGGCAACACCGTCGTGCTCATCACGCACGACAACTCCATCGCGATGCGCGCCGAGAGGATCATCAGGCTCGAGGACGGACAGGTCGTCTACGACGGCGACTCAAAGTCCCCCGACGCTCTGGTCCAGGCCCACATCCCGGAGGATGAAGAAGAGGAGAAATGAGTTACTTCGAGACGCTTACGCTCGCGCTGAGAAACATCTCCGGCAGCAAGATGAGGAGCTTCCTCACCATGCTTGGGATCATAATAGGCGTCACCGCGGTCATCGTCATAGTCGGCCTCGGCAACGGCATGGAGAACTACATGAGGGAGAGCTTCGCCTCCCTCGGTTCGAATTCGCTCAACGTCATCATCAACGGCCGCGGCAGCGCCCGCTCCGTCTCTATCGACGACATGTACGAGGTCGTCGCAAAGCACAGCGACGTGCTCGAGCAGATCAGCCCGGTCGCCTCTGTCTCCGGCGGGATCAAGACCGGCAACGAGGCTCACCGCTCCACCAGCGTCACCGGCGTGAGCGAGGACTACCTCGACATGAAGGACTTCCACATCGCGGCCGGCCGCGGGATCAGCTACATGGACATCGAGGACCGCAAGCACGTCTGCGTCATAGGCGACTTCGTCAACGACCAATACTACGAGGGGCACGGGCTCGGCGACACCGTCCGCATCCGCGGCGCCAAGTTCACTATAGTCGGCATACTCGAGAGCGAGACCGAGGACACCTACGTCGGCAACACCGACGACGTGGTCTTCATGCCCTACTCGACCGCCTCGCGCGTCAACGGCTACGGCACGATCTACAACTACAACATAACCATGCATGACGAGTCACAGGCCGCGCTGGCCAAGCAGGTCATCGAGGACGCGCTCTTCGAGATATTCGCGGACTCCGACGCCTACAACGTCATCAGCATGACCGAGATCCTCGACTTCATGACGACCATGCTCAACGTGGTCATCACCGTGCTCGCGATCATAGCGGCTATCTCCCTGCTCGTGGGCGGCGTCGGCATCATGAACATCATGCTCGTCTCCGTGACCGAGCGCACGAGGGAGATAGGCATACGCAAGGCCCTCGGCGCCAAGGAGAGCGTCATCATGCGCCAGTTCGTGATGGAGGCAGCCGTGACCTCCGCGCTCGGCGGGACTATCGGCATACTGCTCGGCTACATGCTCTCCTCGGTCGCGACGAAGATCATCCAGATCGCGCTCGACCCGATGCTCGCCGTCACCCCCTCATGGGACTCCGTGCTCATGGCCTTCGGGGTCTCCGCGGGCATAGGAGTGCTCTTCGGATACCTCCCCGCGCGCAAGGCGGCGAGGCTCAACCCCATAGACGCGCTCAGGTACGAATAACAGGACCGCATATCAAAAGCGCCTGCCGCGGCAGGCGCTTTTTTATGTCCTTTTCTGCCGGAAGGCGCTCCCCCGGCTGCCGTTTACGCGCCGGCGGCTCTCCGTCCGTCTATGCCAGATCAGATGCCCTAACTATGCGCGCGAGCATCACGGTGCGCCCGTCGGCCGCATAGCCGCGTATCTCCAGGGCTCCCTTGCCCTCGCGGCGCTGGAAGAAGATAGTCTCGCCCTCCCTCGCCTGGCTGCGGTAGTGGAGCTCGAGCTCGCGTATGTCCATGGCCTCGGTCTCGTCGCAGGAGAAGGTCCCCATGAGCATCCAGAAGTAGCGCACGTTGTTCATGTGGTTCGCGCGGTCGATGTCGACGGAGGTGACGGTCCTCGAGCAGTACGGCTCGCCCTCGAAGTCGTCGGAGATCCTGGCGAAGGGCGTGTCGAAGTTCGTCTCGTCGGTCAGGACCATGTCGGGCGGATAGATCTCGCCCGGAGGGGTCGGCCGCCCGGTCTCCTTGTCCAGCACCGCCCACTCGCTCTTGCCCATGCAGATCGGGGTCCCGTCCCTGTGCTCAAGCCTGAAGTCCCTGTCGCAGCGCACGCGGCCCGTCTTTTCAGGCCAGGTGGTTGCGATCACGTCGTCCATGAGCCCCGCCCCGCCGGGAAAGCTGAAGCGGTGCTTGGTGACGACCCAGTAGCGCCCGCGCCTGGCGAGCGAGCCTATGCCGAAGTCGCACAGCTCGGTCTGGGCCGAAGCCGCATCCATGCACAGCTGTATGGCGGCGGGGATGCTGAGCCGCAGGTTGCGGTCGCACTCGCCCTGAAGGATCCTTCTCTCTATCGAATACTTGCTTTCCATTTGATCTCCATTATTCCCGTGATGATCGTAAATGACCGGCGCCACTCTACCCGCGCAGCCCCTTTAGGCAGATGTCGGCGTAGGCGCAGTTCGCGCAGGCGGTCTGGCTGCCGCTTATCTTCGCCGGCCGCACGCTGAGCTCTCCCGCGGTGATGCCTCCGCAGATGCGGCTGAGCGATGAGGCGAGCGACGCCCTGAGCTCGTCCATCTCCTCGCGGGAGATGAGCCCCTTGCCCTTGTAGCCGCCGGTCTTGCTGTCGTAGGCCGCGTTGAAGACGGACGACCTGCCGCCCTCCGCGATGCTCCCGTCCACGAGCTCGACCAGGCCGGGCTCGTCCACGAGCACTCCGTCCATCCTCCAGCTGTCCTCGATGGCCGCCGCGAGCTTCTCGCTGATCTGCCCGCTGAGGAGCTCCGCAGAGCCCGCGCTTCCGGTCACGTCCTTGATCCTGAAGTAGAATACTCCGGCGGGCACCGAGTTCTCCCTGCTGCTCGCGCCCTCGAGGTAGGTCATGAGCTGAAGGCTCAGGCCGCTCTCGATCTTCTTTCTGTCGAAGCTCTGCGAGCCTGACTTGTAGTCTATCACATTTACATAGTCGCCGCGTTCGGTGCGCATGATGTCGACGCGGTCGATGCGGCCCTCGACGTAGACCTTGCCCGCGGCGGTCTCGACCTCGATGGCGGGGAACTTACGTCCGCGTCCGAAGCCGCTCTCGAAGTACATGTCGCTGACGCGGCCCGCCCTGACGTTCGCGACCATGCGCCTCGCGAAGGCGAGGCAGGTCCTGAGTATCCTGCCGCTCCTGTAATCCTCCGCGGCGCCGGCCCTGAGTATCTCGAAGCGGTTCTCCGCGATCTCTGACAGTATGCCGCTGAGCATATCCTTCAGCTGGCCGTCCGTCACCGTCATCCACAGCGACGCGGGGTCGGTCATAGCGATCCCCTCGGAGACGGCCTTCTCCGAGAGCCTCTTCGACAGCTCCATGACCGCCTCGTGGTGTATGCTTCCGACCGTGGCGTAGTCGATGTCGAAGCTGCGCTCCTCCTCCGGCCTCAGGCCGTAGCTCACGTAGTGCATGAAGGGGCAGCTGCTGAAGCGCTCGAGCTGGGAGGGGCTGAAGCTGAACTCTCCGTCGCCGCGCCTGTAGATCCTCGCGGCGAGCTGCGGGCCGAGGGCGGCACCGGGAGCGCCGTAGCTAAGAGCTCCCGCGATGTATCCCGCGCGCTCCGTGGTCTCGAGCAGCTCGTTGTAGGCGAACTTCAGGTCCTCCGACGCGGAGCCGAGCCCGCCGTGCTCGTCCAGGCTCTCCCTGAAGCCCTGCGCCACCCGGCTCAGGCTGTTCTCGATGCCCTGAAGGTAGGGAAGATCCGAAGCCGACGAGCTTATATCCTCCTCTATTTCGACCCCGTATCGCTCCGCGGCCTCCGTGAGCGCCCTCGAAGGCGCCGCTGCCTCTCCGTCCTTGCCGGAACGGCGGAAGCCAAGCCAGAGCTTCTCCGAGGGCTCCTCCATCAGGAGCCTCAGCTGAAGCACCGCCTCGCTCCTCGTGAGCTCGCTGTCCTTTATGAGGGTGACTCCTATGCCGGCGAGCTCCTCCGCCTCCGAGCGGGTGATGAGGGCGTCGCCCTCCCCGTCGGGCGGGATCACGCCCTCGTTCATGTCCGCTATGTAGAGCGCCCTGACGCCCGAGAGCCTCGAGCGCCCGACGCTTCCGAGCTGCACGCTGTTCTCCCCCTGGGGGAGCAGTCCTATCTTGATGTCCGCCAGCGACCCCTCGACGGTCTCCCGGAACTCGTCCGCGGACAGCGCCGCGTCTCCGAGTAGCTCCGCCGCCTGGTCGAGGACCTGCATGAGCGCGTTCCAGCTCTGGGCGGTCTCCTCCGCGGCGTCCTGCATGCCGCTCTCGGAGAGCTCCAGGGCCTTGCGGCTCAGCACGTCCGGAAGCCCTATGCTCTCGAGGTAAGAGCAGAGCGCCCCGCACATCCCGCGGCAGTCCGCGGCCTTCGAAAAGCTCTCGAGGAAGGGCGAGAAGAGCCCAGCCGCGGCGCCTCTCAGCGCCTCCATGCCGGAGAAGCGCTCCGGGCTGTAGCGGTCTCTGCCGTACTTGAGCGGCGAGAAGAAGCGCTTTAGCCTCATGTGATAGAGCTTAGAGTAGTTCTCCAGATCGTCCGCCGCGCGCGTGAAGTCCTCCGGGAGCCCTTCCGCTCCGCTCAGAAGCTCAGCCGCGATCCCCGACTTGAGCGCCGTGAGGAAGGCGCCCGGGCCCGGGTCGCCGGCTGCCATGTCGAGCAGGGCTGAGCAGAAGCGCACCGCGGCGTCGTCCGTGACCCTCCTCTTCTCGTCCGCGAAGACCGGGATGCCGAAGCGCGCGAGGCGCTCCCTGAGCGTGTCCTTGAGACCGTCGTCATCCGCGGTCAGCACGGCCATCTCGCCGAAGCCCATGCCGCGGCGGTAGTCCTCAAGCATGGAGACCGCGATGGTATCGGCCTGCGTGCTCCCCGTGGCGCAGGAGCAGATGCTGACCTTAAGGGGCGCCGCAGAGCTTCCGGCAGAGTCCTTCATCGCGCGCTCCCTGTACCTGACGCGCCTGAGCGAAAGCTCCCTCTTGAGCAGCTCCGCGGTCCTCTCGGGAGCCGCGAAGAGCTCCGCATCCTCAGGGCTTCCGTCTCCCTTCAGGAGGAAGATCCCGAAGCCCGCCGCCCTCCCGGCGAGCGAGGCGAGGAACGACAGCTCGTTCAGCGTGAAGGAATAAAATCCGTAGTAGAGCAGCTCCGACTGCGCGATGTATTCGCTTCCGGCTGCCCTCCCCGCGACGAAGGCGAGCAGGTCCTCAGAGTCGGTGAAGCGCCCTTCCATGCTCTTCTCGTAGTCCGCGGCGATCTTCGCCATGTCTTCGAGCTTGGTGCGCAGCATCCCCTCGGGGAGCTTTTCAGCTATGCCGGGCAGCTCGGCCGCGCTGACGCCGCTCTGCTTCATCTGCACGATGAAGTCCCCGGCCAGATCCAGGAAGCCCGGCTTGTCGCAGATCCTTCCGAAGGCCGCGAGCTCCGGCGCAAGCGCCCTGGCGCCCCGCCTCAGCAGCATGAGCCTTCCCAGCCCGTTGACCGGCGTGACCCCGGGGCCGCCCGTCTCGCGCATTATCTCGTGCTCGAGCTTGTTCCCGGACATTATGTGCAGGTCGAAGAAGCCGTCGCCGCCCAGAGCCTCGAACGCCCTTCGCTCGGCCTCGAGCGTGAACTGCGCCGGCACCACGATTATGACCCGCCTGGCGGCCGAAGCGCCGCTCCTTATATTTTTCAGCCTCGCCTCCGCCTCCCTGAAGAGCTCCTCCTCCAGAGCGCGCTGCGAGCGCGAACAGTACAGATCAGCCATTCCCGATCCTCCCGGGGCGCCGCCCCGGAACCTGCAGACAGGACGCGCGCCCGGCCCCGTCTCCCGGGGCGCCGGCCCGCGTCAAAAAATATTTTTCAAAAAACGCAATATTAGTATACCAAAACTGAAGCGCCTGTGCTATAATTCAAAAGTCGCAAGTGCAAAAGACGCTTTGGGCCTTTGGCGCAGTTGGGAGCGCGCCACACTGGCAGTGTGGAGGTCAGGGGTTCGAATCCCCTAAGGTCCACCAATTACACGAAATCCGAACTCTTTATACCAAATAAAGGGTTCGGATTTTTCGTTTATCTGAATCTGTAACAAATGAGAAAGGGATATAAATGAGTCAGTATTTCCATGGTGAACAGGTTGGAAACTTTACATTCTTTCGTGTTCCCAAAGCATTGTTTACAAACCCAAAGCACAAAGATCTGTCTACAGATGCAAAGCTCCTGTACAGTCTAATGCTGGACAGGGTAAACCCAACTGGATATATGTAAAGCACTTTGAATAGACTGCATAATACTACGCATAATGAGAAACAGAGGCATATAATAATTCTCAATAACATTCCAGAAGTGTTAAAATGACACAATATAAATGAAATATTATGTATCGTTTACCTTGAATGTGTGTAATGATACATATATACTTATCTAAAAGGGGGGGAATGAAGCATATTTTCATATGCTTCGACCGTTTATTCTTTGTTTTCGCTTCATACAGATGAGGAGCGGATCCAACTATTGAAAGGAGCCCACATGAATAATTCAAGTCCAGGTGGCGCACGAGGTAACGGCAGGAGATTGTTTGCGATTCTCCTGTCCTTCTTATTAGTGCTGCAGCTACTGCCGGTATCGGTATTCGCGGTCGATGAAACTGAGACGGAACAAGTTCAGGCTCAAACCGTATCAGAGATAGTTTATCCTGCTGATGAAACAGAAGACCCGGCAATGGATATCTCTGAAGAGGGTATTCAGTATGAAGAGGAGCCGGAGGAGGATCTTGACATCTCCTCCGATCCAGCGCAAGAGCTTCTTTTATCAGACGAAGAGAATATCGATCAGCAAGCAGAAGCTGATCCTGAGGAGCTTCAGGACGCAGAAGAACCTGAAGTTCTTTCCGATACTTCAGAAGAGCTTCCCGCTCTTGAGGAAATAGAGCTCCAAAGCTCATATTCTGATATGGATCTTTATGATCCAGATGAACCGGGATATATCAATGAGGATGAAGATCTCCTGTCGGAAGAAGAGATCGCGGAGATGCGCAAGGCTGCTAATAACGCAAAAAGCAGAGCTTCCTCAGGACTCATCGTCCTTACTTTTACCTCGGATATACACAATAGCAGCGACAACACCGCTGCTAAAAGGCTGGATACATGGCTGACCAGGGTCGAACGCGCGTATGGCAGTATAGATGCTATGGGCTATTGCGGAGACATGGGAAGCGCAAGCGCGAATGAATCGCAGTTCTGGGATTACACCCGTGCCGTAATGGATGTCATGGACCGTCATGCCATCACCACAGTATATACTACCGGAAATCACGAGTTCTATAACGGCAAGTATTCCACAACGAGCTCTTCTGTTAAAAACGAATATATCGTCGATCAGGAAGGGCTCTCCGAAGATAATTATATTATTTACTGCCTTGGTACAGATAACTGGGATTACAACAGGGATAATTATACGGACGCGCAGATAAATAAACTGAGCAGCTTTCTTGACAGCGCGGATCCGGACAAACCTATCATCATCCTTACTCATTTTCCGCTGCACCGCTACAGCAGCCGGAGCACGGTCAATGCCGACAGAGTGATAGATACCCTTAACGATGCTGTAGATGCCGGGAAAAAGATCGTGCTCCTCTGGGGACACAATCACTCCATGTCAGATACGAATTATGATGAGATATTCGGACCTGACGCTCCTTCGGGAGATGAAATAACATACAACAGCAGCAATAATAAAAAGAATATAAAGTTTTATTATGCCGCCGCAGGCTGCATGAGCGATTCCGAGTATGGAGGAGATGGAGGAGGAAGCTCATCGGTCAAGGGCAAGGGATTGGTCCTTACGATCAACAGTTCGGATCAGCTGTCATTTACCTATTATGATGTCAGCCTGAATAACGTGACGGAAGGCGGCGGGACCTTCAGCGAACAGGATCCTGTCGATGTGACCGGTGTGCATATAGAACTCCCGGCCACTGCTGAAGTGGAGGCAGGGAAGACTCTCAGCCTCAAGGCGGTCGTAGAGCCCGCTGACGCAACTGATAAGAGCGTTACGTGGAGCAGCAGCAACACAGCTGTCGCCACTGTCAGTTCAGCGGGCAAAGTCAAGGGAGTCTCAGAAGGCACCGTGACGATCACTGTCTCTGCCGGAAAAGAAGGAACGAGGGCGATCTATACTGATGAGATCGAGATCACCGTCAATCCCCGTTCGGATAATGAGCAGTACTATATCATCAAGATCGATGATTATGCTCTGTCGAGCCACGCTTCTTCAGAAATAACCAGCAATTCCAGTGGCTATGAATACCACGGTCTGCAGGCAGCTCCTTATGACGCAGACTCACCCGCGCCCCTTGACATCCTCTGGATGCTCGAGGAAGTGGACGGCGCAGAAAATGGATACTATATCAAAAGCTACAATGGGGAGTATCTGAGCGCCACTTATGTGAGAGGAAGCGGAAGCGGTTACACCGGCACTCTGACAGTCGGGGAAACTCAGGACGTCTGGATCGTGAACAGCGGTCTGGAAGCCTGGGAAGGCAACGGCAGTTATCTTAAGAGCACAAATGCCAGCGATAATCCCAGACCTGCGGACATATATCTGACCACGAGGCTCAGTAATAACAATGTCGATTTCTTTACAGTAGGATCCTCCAGCAACTACAAGATAAGCCAGCTTGTCGAACCGAGTGAGATCGTACAGCCGGTGGCGGTCACGGGGATCACGCTGAGCCCCGCATATATCGAGATCGAAGCCGGGAGATCCGCACAGATCACGGCAAACGTTATCCCCGAAAACGCTGACGACAAGACTGTTACCTGGGCCAGCAGTGACGAATCCGTGGCCACCGTTGACAATAACGGCCGCGTGAGGGGCATCGCGGAAGGCTCGGCAACCATCAGCGCGACTACCAATGACGGCGGCTTTATTGCTGAATGCACTGTAGATGTCACGCCTAGCTCCAGTCCCGGTTTGGGATATGTTATCGCGATAGGCGATTACGCCCTGTCGACTGAGCCTTCCCCTGACACGCTGATAAACAGCGGCAGCGGATCCCAGCAGTATTTTTACACAGGGCTTCTCGGCGTAGTGTATGATGCTGACAGCCAGCCTGCCGAGGATATCCTCTGGCTCATAGAGCCGACAGCCGGCGGTTACTATATCATGAGCCTGGATGGCCGGTATCTTAACGCGACCTATGGCCCCAACAGCACAGGCGGTAATACAGGTGAGCTTAAGCTGGACGATACGCCGGACGTCTGGTCTTTTGAAGGCTCTCTTGAGGATTGGGTGCTTTCCGGCAGCACGCTGCACAGCGCGAACGCAGATAAGTACCTGACGCATGAAGAAGGAAGCACTTCGGCACCGCTGAACCTCTTTACCGTGAGGTCGACGGGCGAGAGCAGTTCCATTATCGATCCTGACAACCCGGCGGAAGTAAGGTTTGTCGAGACAGATTCTTTCTCTGACGGCAAGGATTACATCATCGCTGCAACGAAAGACGGATCCAGTGTCTATGCGATAGAGAACGTTTCTGGTACATCCTCCGGCGATACCGGAACCGCGACTCTAGTTGTGACTCCCGCCGCGGGAAATGACGAGGCCTATATCGTCACGGACAATACCGGTGTTGTCTGGAGATACACTTCCAGCAACAGATATCTGACAAACAGTACAAGAATGCTTTCCAGGGGCGGAAGCAGCGAAAGCTATGTTCCAAGAGCATCCGGAAGCGGAAGTGCTGTTACATATAGCTCTAATAATAAGAGATTATCCATTTCTTACAGGAACACGACGTATTATCTTACAAACAGCAATGGAAGCTTTGGGCTCAACTCATCGAGCAGCAGCGCGGCCCAGATCCGTCTGTTTGAGAAAGCGACAGTATTTAATTTCAAGTATGTCGTACAGTTCGTCAGCAACGGAATGAATTACTACTCCGGCAAATACGCTGCAGGCGAGATCCCTGTCTATACCGGAGCAACTCCGACAAGGGCAGAGACAGAGCTGTATACTTACACCTTCAGTGGCTGGTCTTCCAATGGAGGAGCCACCACCTACGGACCTGACGAAGCACTTCCTGAAGTGACTGGAGCTACGACATACGTGGCGCAGTTTACAGCTAATCCGAAGCCGCAGGGGTATACGATAACGTGGGTAAACTACGACGGCACTCCGCTGGAGACGGACGAGAACGTAGAGTATGGCGTGATGCCGAGTTACGACGGCGAGACGCCTGTTAAGGAAGGCGACGCTCAGTACAGCTACGAGTTTACTGGCTGGGATCCTGAGATAACTACTGTGAGCGGCGACGCTACGTATACCGCCCAGTTTGATCAGAGCGTCAACAGC
>JAEEGK010026332.1_pt1 | contig 11848 bp, 14 predicted proteins | sample 8958771 | NCBI WGS metagenome assembly JAEEGK01 (sample SAMN16246547, study PRJNA631951) | gut metagenome | biome: gut microbiome; feature: rumen; material: SC-attached | host: Bos | place: Iran: Karaj | collected 2018-10 | reverse complement strand
CATAAACCCTAATGACCAATTTGGGTTTAAGAATATTCTTCTTCCATCCTCAATATGGAAATTGAAAAAAAAAGTATCTTTGCAAAGTAAAATAAATATGAGAAGAAGAAAAAAAATCTTCTACGGATAGTTGGTATTCAAATAATTGCATAACATGAAAAGACTCGCATTGACAATCATGATGATGGCGATGACAGGCGTGGCCGTTGCGCAGCGGCCGGTGATAACAGCCGGTTCGCCGGGGTATATGTATACCCCACACCCCACCGCTTATGTATATGACTCTACGCAAATATATCCTAATTGGATGTACAGCCAACGGGTAAGGGTCAACTTTTACGGCAACGCGTTCCGATCGCCCAACGGGGTGACGGTGTATGGCGTGGCGGTATGTGCGAGGGATATCGAGAAGTTTCCCTACCTGTGGGTGTACATGATGCAGGACAGGCTAGTGGACAGCCTGAGCCAAACGACGCACTGCTATACGATCGACACGGTGGCGTCGGCGTTGTTCAGCTTTGTCGAACATGAGCCCGTGTCGTATGCGGACATTCAGTTTCTTGGGGGTGTTCCGTACAATGTGGGCGACACGTTCACCTACCCGATCTATGAGTTTTATTTCCCGCATCCGGTCCAAGTGTCAGGGAACCGCCGGTTCTACCTTGGGATAAGCCACTCGGGGTGGAATGTGTACAACCATTGCAGGAAAGATAATCCCTACTGGCCCTATTGGAGTTTTCATGGACCCGGCTGGTTGAATGTCCGACGCCCCCGGGAGCTACAAGATCCTACTTGTTACGATGGACTCGACAGCACATGGAACCTTACGAAAAGCGCATACCCCGGACTGGTGGACTGGGAGTGCAACCGTTGCACGACGCAACCGGATGATCCGAACGCGAGAGGGTGGGGTAAGTATATGTCCCGGGGCTTCTTCGCTATAATCCGGCCGCCGGAGGACAGCACCCGTCTGCTGCCGGTGCATGAGCACCCGCCTGTGCCCGGCCGGGTGGAGCCGTTCAGGCTGACGGAGCTGGACAGCGCCCACGCCACCTTCGAGTGGGACACCTTCCCCCCGAGCGACTGGGGTTTGGTGGGGGTGAACGTGAGCGGCTACGAGTTGAACTATGCCCCCTACATGGAGGACTACTCGGCGGGCGGCACGGTGGTCGTGGACGGGGGTGTCTGCAGGCTGGAGTATGCCTTCGACAGCACGGTGCTGTACAAGGCGCGGTGCCGCGCGCTGAGCCGCCACGTATGCGACATCCACGACACGGTGGTGGGCGGAGAATGGAGCCGGGAGGTGTACTTCCACACGGGAGTGGTGACGCCTGACTCGTTGCCGCTGGAGTGCCGACGAGTGGAGGGGCTGCGCTACAAGGGGATGCTGAACGGGCGGCCCCAGCTGGAGTGGCACCGGGGATACTATCATGACCGGTTCGAGGTGGAGTACGCCGCCGTGGGCGGCGGGGGCTGGCGCAGAGCCGGTGTCACCCTGCACACGGAGTACCAGCTGCGAGTCCAGTTAGACTCGTCGAGGTACATGGTGAGGGTGAGGGCGATCTGCGACCACCACTGCCCCGTGCACGACACGCTGATGACAGGCGACTGGAGCGACACGGTGTACATCGACATTCCCTCGGAAGAGGGCGTGGAGTCGGTCGGCGAGGCCGGCCGGGGGTTGTTTGACCTTGCTCCGAACCCCGCATCAGACGGCGTGCGCCTTGAGGTGGCGGCCGAGGGCTTCCGCGGGGGCGTGCTGGCGGTGGCCGACGCCGCCGGGCGCGAGGTGCTGCGCCGAGAGCTGAAGGCCTCGGAGCGGGTGTGCGAGTTCCGCGTGGCCGACCTGCCCGCGGGCACCTACTTCGTCACCCTCGCCACCAAGGAAGGCACCAGCACCCGCAAACTGGTGGTGGAATGAGACACTTATTAAATTGAAAAGTGAAAATTGAAAAGTGAAAATTAGTGACCAGTGATCAGTGACACGAAATCAAGTGATTAGTGATTAGTGAATAGTGATTAGACAATACAAATCAACATATCAACGTATCCACATATCCACATATCAACAGGTCACAGGTCACAAAAATGCACTCATATCACTGGTCACTAAAAAATCATTGAGGTAAGAACTATGAACTAAGAAGAGGCACTCCCTAAATGGGGTGCCTCTCCATAATTAACTAAAATGAGAATGACTGGTCAGTTGCTGAAGACGGTACGGTAGCGCATGTCGCCAGTGATAGTGGCGGTGACGGGAATGCCGAGTATTGTGGTGGAGGCAGTGCCTTCGGCCACGCTAGTCCATTCCATCTTGCCGTCGACAGGGGGCAGGATGACGGGGTGCGTCATGCTGACGCTGACGGAGAATTTGACGGGGAAGTTGCTGTATGTGGTGTCGACGTTGAGGGTGATGGTGTCGTTCTGCAGGTGCAGGCCGGCAGTGTCGACTACACCGCGAAGATACAGGCCGTCGTTGCTGGTCATGATGATACCGTGTTCGACCTGGGGGTCGGTTTTGATGGTGACAGTCTCAACATCGAGGTCGCGGTCGAGGGGGAAGGTGAACATGTTCATGGCGGTGATGGTGAGGTCGGTGTGGCGGGTCATCAGGTATTTGCCCAGATAGGGGGTAATGTCGATGACGGGTTCGTCGGGAGTGTTGTTACCGTTGCCAGAGGGGTCGTTGGGATCCTTCTCACAGCCGCACATCACGAGGGCGGCAAGGGCGATGAAGGTGAAAATGATCTTTTTCATAGGTCGTTATTTTTATGAGTTACTTGTTTGTCTTTTGATGAATTCACAACGAGTTATTCATAACATTTTTTGGATAACGTCGGTTGTGTGGAAAAAATTGTGTACTTTTGCAACGTTTTTAAGAATATTAACAATGGAGCATCTGGAATATCAAGAGGGGAGAACCGAGTTGGAGACCCTTGGAGAATTTGCTTTGATAGAGCGCCTGACCGATGGGTTTGGGAGTGTGAATAAGAGTACTATAAAAGGTGTGGGAGACGACTGCGCGGTGTTGGGTACAGGCAAAAAGAAAACAGTGGTGACGACCGATATGATGGTTGAGGGTATCGATTTCGATATGAGCTATACGCCCCTTCGTCATCTGGGTTATAAGGCTGTGGCCATCAGCCTGAGCAATGTGTGTGCCATGAATGCCACCCCTCGCCAAGTGTTGGTGAGCGTGGCGGTGAGCAACCGCTTCTCGGTGGAGGCGTTGGAAGAGCTGTATGCCGGCATACGCCTTTGCTGCGACCGATATGATGTGGATCTTGTCGGGGGCGACACCTCGTCAAGCCGTGTGGGTATGGTGCTCACGGTCACAGGTATCGGCGAGGTGGATGGCGACCGCATCACCTACCGCAATGGCGCCAAGATGCACGACCTTATCTGCGTGAGTGGCGACCTAGGCAGTGCCTATAGCGGTCTGCTGGTGCTGGAGAGGGAGAAGGTGACCTTCCAGGCCAATCCCAACTTCCAGCCCGATTTGGACAGCTACGACTATGTGCTGGAGCGTTATCTCAAACCCGAGCCCCGCACCGATATCGTGAAGTGGCTGGCCGAGAAGGAGGTGGTTCCGACCTCGATGATTGATGTGAGCGACGGGCTGGCAAGCGAGCTGCTGCATATCTGTAAGCAGAGCAAGTGCGGATGCGAGGTGTATGAGGAACGGCTGCCCATTGATTATCAGACCACCCGTGTCTGCTCCGAGATGAGCCAGAATATGCTGCCTGTCAGCAATGCCTTGAATGGGGGCGAGGACTATGAGTTGCTCTTCACCATCGCTCAGAAGGATTATGAGAAGATAAAGGATAGCAAGGAGGTGCACATCATAGGCCACATCACTGAGGAAGGCTCGCCAGCCGTGATGGTGACTCCCCAGAACAGCACCATCCAGTTGCGTGCCCAGGGATGGAAGTAAATATGTAGTGTATCAAGATTAGTTCTATTATAGGATGATTCATTTGTCTCCCGACTTACCTAAATATCAAGCGTGGCGTAGGCGCATGGTGGAGCAGCTGCGCGAACGCGGCATTCGCGACGAGGCGGTGCTGAAAGCCATGGGTAAACTGCCTCGCAATTGGTTCTGTAGCGACACCTTGCTCGACAGTTTTCTTTACGATATCGACATGGCGATAGCTATTGATTGTGAGCAGACTATCTCCAAGCCTTACACGGTGGCATGGCAGAGCCAGCTGCTATCGCTCGGCCCGATGATGTCGGTGTTGGAAGTGGGTACGGGCAGTGGCTACCAGACGGCCATCCTGTGTGAGATGGGCGGAAGGGTCTACACTGTGGAGCGTCAGCACGCCCTCTTTCGCAAGACCAAAGAGTTGCTGGCAAGTCTCAATTATCATGCCAAGTGTTTCTTGGGCGATAGTTTCAACGGTGTGCCCGAGATGGCGGACTTTACTTACGACCGCATCCTCGTGACGTGTGGGGCCCCAGAGATTCCCTCCGGCTTGATGCAGGTGCTCAAGATAGGCGGCATTATGGTCATACCTGTGGGGTTGGAGGAACAGAGGATGCTGCGTATATACAAGGAGGGTGAGAAAGTGAGCCAATGGCGTGTGGAAGACCATGGCGACGCCAAATTCGTGCCTATGTTGCAAGGAAAAAACTTTTAGGGGTCTTGTATTAATCGCCCCTATTTTCCACAATCACTCTTGCCGAGCCGTTGACCAAATATTTGCGTTGGTCGTCCAGCCCGAGGCACACCCATCGTGTGCGGCGTTTCTCAAGACTGCGAAAGGGCTTCTGAGGCTTGGCGGCTATGCGGAAGGCGGTGCCTGGGGGCAGTTGGTCGAGCGTCAGTTCGGTCGAGGGGTCGTAGTCGGCATCGTAGTGATGCAGCTGGGCATCGATCTGCTTTTCGATGGTGCGGCTGAGAGGGATGCGAGAGGTGTATTGGGCTATCAATGAGGCAATGTCGTTGGGGAAATAACCTAGATATTGGCGTAGCAGCATGCGGTATTCTTCCTGCCACTCATGCCCGTGGGGCTGTACCTCGTTGCCATGGCGCTGATGGGTGTTGAGGTGGGCCATTTCGTGCAGCAGCACCATGAGAAATTGGTAGCGGTTCATGTCGCCATTAACACTTATCTCTTGGTAGTTGTGACCTCTTTGGGGCCAGCGGTAGTCGCCTAGTTTTGAAGACCGCTTGCGTGTGATGTGTAGGTGTACGCTAAAGCGGTTCAGATAGTCGTAGATGGAGTCGACTACTTCAATGGGTAAATACTTGGCTAAAATGGATTTGTATTCCTCAGGCGACATAGAGGGTGGCAGATGGCTGGCTATAGTGTTCGGCAAAGGTGGGACAGTCGCAGTGGCGGCGTTTGCGATGCTTGGGCATATGTACGCCTTTGCTGCTGCATCCCGCCGCAAAGGCGAGCAGCAGGATGGCGAGCAGGGTGAGGGATAGGTTGCGTCGTGTGTATTTCATTGCCGATAATAACGGCGATGAAGGTTTTTTATTGTGCGGACCTAGAATGCCCAGCCCATTTTGATGCCGAGGGTGGCGTAGCCGTAGTAGACGGCACTGCTGCCTGGATTGTCGGTGGTGTGGAACGGGCCTTTGAGTAGGAGGGGTATGTTGTAGCCCAAATAGGGGGTGAAGACGAAGCCGTGGCGCGACATGAATTGTCGACCGAGGACGATGCCTAGGGAGAGGTAGTTTTCGTGGAGGGTGGTGCGCTGGGTGACGATGTCCCAGCCGTTGTTGCCCACGTAGACATCGTAGCTGCTCCATTGGTGCACATAGGTGAGGCGTGGCTTGACAAAGTAGCCGACGCGTGGCAGGCTGCCAGCACGTGCCATCGCTTTGCTGCGTTTGCCTGCAGGGAAGTAGAATTTGTAGCCGACGGTGGTGGCGATGCCGGGACGGGTGGTGGCTCCGACAGATTGTAACTGTCGCCAGTGGAATCCTTGGGCTCCCAGCTCCACCTCGAGCGAGGCGCGATGGGGGAGGGCATATTCGTAGGTGAGGAGGCAGGCATCGGCAAAGTAGGTGAAGGGGTCGATGGTGACGGTGTGGTGGCGCAGGGGCTGGTCGATAAGCAGGGAGTCTGGTTCTTGCGCCTGCGTGTTGCCGAGCAGCAGCAGGGGCATAAGTATGAGTAGGAATGTCTTTTTCATAAGAGGGGTTCTATTAATTCAAAATTAGGAAGTAAAAGTGGGATTAATAAGGGGAGTTAAAGAGGAAGTTAAAAGGGACGATACATTTGCCGACAAAGTTGTAGACATCACATTTGTCCACTTTAACTCCTTATTTAACTCCCTATTTAACTTCATATTATCTAATTTGTCAATGAGGTGTTACATGGTGATTCTCCAACGGCGGCCGGGGAATAGGATTAGTTTCTTGTATTCATCGTGATATCGGCCTCGAAACAGGGTGTCTTGTCCATAGAGGGCAAAGAAGGTATAGTAAAAGTTCTTTCGCCTCTCATATTCGGTTTTGGTGACATCGAAGTTCCAGAACGAGAATCCGAAGCGGCCAAGGCTGTCGGTCGTAGCGTGGCCGAGGTATTCCTTGTCGATGTTGCAGAACCATACGGTGTCGTTTGCGACAGGGGTGGTGAGGGTGCTGTCGGTGTAGAGGGTGCCTGAGACGAGGGTGGGGTATTCGGGCGGTTCGCAGGCAGTGAATAACAGCAGGGAGAGGATGAGGAATAGGGGTGTTTGTTTCATGGGGGGGATGGAATTAATGGGGTTAATGGGTCTTTTGAGGGAGGGTTTTGTGGTAGTGGCAGTTGATTACTTCTTGGCAGTCTCCGTGCCAGTTGTGCATGCCATTGCCGAGGCAGTTGAGGAAGGCTTTGCAGTCCTTGCACATTCCACGGCGGGCCCAGCTGCGGTCGCGGAAGGGTTGGAAGCCGTTCTGCCACACCTGCCACAGGTTGTCGTGGTAGATGTTGCCTTGGGCGAAGACTGTGCGGTCGATGTTGGGGCAGGCGCAGATGGTGCCGTCGATAAGGACGGAGGCGATGTTGATGCCGGCATGGCAGAAGTAGGGATTCTGACGCACCTTGCGCTCGTAGCGGCCTAGATAGCCTTCGCAGCTGAAGGTGACGTTCATGAACGTGTTAGTGTGTGAGCGTGTTAATGTGTTAGTGTTTTCGCGTTTGGCCTTGATGAACTCCATGAGTTGGACAAACTGGGAGTCGGTGAGGTGCAGCTCGGGGTGGCCCAGGGCGCGGCCGATGGGGATGATGGTGAAGATGCGCCATTGTGGCACGCCGAGCGAGGCAAGGAGGTCGTGGATGGCCTGTAGCTGGGGGAGGTTGCGCTGGTTGACGCAGGTGACCACGTCGAAGTTGATGCGCCTCTCCTGTGCCGCGATGGCGATAGCGTTGAGGGTGCGTTGGTAGCTGCCTTGATGACCACGCATCCAATCATGCTCCTCTTCCAACCCGTCGAGGCTGATGGTGAGGGCACCCAGTCCTGCTTCCATCAGTCGGCTGTGCATGGCGCGGTCGTAGAGATAGCCGTTGGTGACCATGCTCCAGCCCACACCACGGCGGCGCAGGGCGTGGCCAATCTCGCTCAGGTCGGGACGCAGAAGAGGTTCGCCACCAGTCAATACCACAGTGAAGTTGCTTGGTATCTCCTTCTTGGGGATAGTGTCGAAGGCACGTAGGAAATCCTCTAGCGGCATGTCTTTGTCGTCCGTGGCGGCGGCGCAGTCGCTCCCACAATGGAGACAGTGGAGATTGCAGCGAGTGGTGCACTCCCAGAAGAGGTAGTTCAGCTCGTGGACTCTTGTTTCGTTGGCGCGAAACAGTCGGAACATCATATTGCTGACGCTATTGTGCATGGTCGACTTTGCTGAGGACTATTTTGATGTCGTGGTGATAGTAGTTGTTGAGCAGGGTGTCTTTGACAGCATAATCGGGGTCGTCGGCAACGAAACGGAAGAGGGTTTGAAAGTTGTCGCCATAATAATCAACCCATACCGATGCAATGCCTTCATCGTTGGTGTAGCCGAGCAGGTACCACTCTTGGTTGGTGTCGCCAACCTGCAGTTGCGAGCGTATCTTCACATGGGGCATGGGGCTGCCATCCTCGGCGGAGACTACATGGAAGGTCATGTTGTTTTCGCCGTACCAATCTCTTTCAGTGCCATAGCAGGCTTGGAACACGAACATGGCAGCGGTCAAAGAGATGCCTTTGAGCAGGTTTCTAATTATTTTCATTGTATGGTGTGTTTAAGGGTTTTAATATTCTCTTCAAGTTTGAGGAATGAACGATATGCTACCACGAAGTTGACCGCCATTGCCACAGCGGTAATGCCCATCCACAGCCAGAAGACCCATCTCACCCCGAATGGGTCGAGTCCTAATAGCGGCAGCAGCAGGGCGACGACGCAGATGGTTAGCGGCACTTTGATGTAGAGGGTGTAGCGGCGGTCCCATTGATGGATGAGCTCCAGCCGGTCTACGTATGCCGCCACCTCATCCACCCCTCTTGAAGGGTCGATGTGTCGCAAGGGGATGTTCATCTGAATGGCAATGAGCACACGCACCACGGTGATGAGCTGCACCACGATGTAGCACACAAGATAGCCGATGTGATGCAGGTACAAGGGCATGAGGCAGGCGACAGCCAGCATGAGCACGATGCTGCCCACCAGTCCTGCCCGTAGGCGGGTGTGCAGGCGGGTGTATTCGCTGCGTCGGCTCTTGGGTGGTATGGTGCACCGTATGGTGCCACCGGCAAGGGGTGCCGCCTGCTGTATACGTCGGTCGCGTAGTTGTTCTATAAGGTCTTCCATTTCTTCAGTTTTTGTTTGATGCGGTGGATGCGGACACCTACGGCTGAGGTGGTTATGCCCAGTGTTTCCGCCATTTCTACCTCGGTGGCACCGTCGATGTACATGTATATAAGTGCTTGGTCGGCTTTGGGCAGTAGGTCGATGAGGCGGTAGAGTTCGTCGCGCAGTGGGTCGGCAGGCTCGTCGCGCAGCCATTGCTCCATCTCTTCGGGCAGGGGCACCACTCGGGGCTGCTTCACCTCTTTGCGCCAGAGCGATATGGCGGTGTTCAATGCCACGCGGTACATCCAGTTCTTGGGTGAGCAGTCGCCGCGGTACTTGTCGCGACTGCACCACAGGTTGCACACCATCTCCTGATAGAGGTCGCGCAGGGCTTCTTCATCGCCTTTGGCGAAAGTGTAGCCGATGTGGTACAGCAGCCATTCGTTTTGCGACAGCAGCGCGTTGAACTCCTCGTCGCTCATTCGCTCAGGTTATAGTCGTCGACGGTGATATTGAGGGTATAGCGGCAGTAGCCGGCGTGACCCTTGAAAGTCGTTGTGTTCATGCGTGGCTTATAAACGTAGCGTGAGCCGGTATGGTTGGTGTCGGCAAAGGAATAAAGACCACCGTTAGTGTCGCTGAGGGCATAGAACTTGAGGCTGCGGCCGTCGTCGAAAAGTAGTTGCACGCTGTCGCCGTAGATGTCGTTGCGTATATCCGTCGACACATCAGGGATCCCGGCATAACCTAATCCGCCATTGCCATACACAACCGTGTCCGTCAGTGCTGGAGCAGAGACTGTTTTGTGGCGGTACACCGTGTCTAACGAGGCGATGGTGACGGCATGCTCAGTTTGGTTGTTGATAGCAAAGTCGAAATTGTAGCCTGGGTCGCAAGCTGCAAAAAGTAGGGCAGCCATGATGAGGATTGTTTTTTTCTTTTTCATAAGACAGGTTGTTTAACTTTGCTATATATAGACGCAGAAAAGGTCAAAATCTTACATCGGAAAAGAAAAAAACAATCCGCAACCACAACGCACTAGTTCTGCGAGAACTCTTTGATACGCTGTTCCTCGCTGCGACGGCAGACGAGTATCTGTCCGCCTTTCTCGGAGACGATATACCCGTCCAGCCCCTGGAGCACCACCTTCTTAGCATCCTCGGCATGCACCACGCAATTGCTGCACTCATACAGATGTATGTTGCCCACGGCGCCGTTGCCATCCTTATCGAGCGTCAGTTTCTCATGCAGCGAAGCCCAGTTGCCCAGGTCGCTCCAGCCAAAGTCGGCAGGGTGGGTATACACTTTGCCCTCGGCGGCGGCAGGCTCCATGACGGCATAGTCGATGGATATCTTCTCGCATTGGGGGAAGATGGTCTGCACATCGGCAGGGGTTTTCATGCGTTCCATATCGTCGGCCAGATTGGGCTTGTAGGTGCGGATGGCATCGGTAATAGTGGCAACGTTCCACACAAATATGCCTGCGTTCCACAAGTAGCTGCCCTCGGCAAGGTACTTTTTGGCAGTCTCTAGGTCGGGTTTTTCCTTGAATGCCTCGACCGACATGATTTCACCTTGCGGAGATGTTTTGCCGCACTTGATATAGCCGTAGCCCGTTTCGGGACGGTTGGGCTTGATGCCGACGGTGACAATGGCGTTGTTTCCTTCGGTGAACGCGAGGGCGCCCGCAATCACGCGGCGGAACTCTTCGGGGTTCATCACTACTGCGTCGGCAGGTGTGACCACCACGTTGGCATTGGGCGACTCCTGCTTGATGCGCCAGCAGGCCCATGCGATACATGGTGCCGTGTTGCGTGCTGCTGGCTCGGCAAGGATGTGGTCGACAGGCATGTCGGGCAGCTGTTGGCGCACAATGTCCACGTAGGCGGCGTTGGTCACCACCCAGAAGTTCGACATAGGGCAGATGCCCTTGAAACGGTCCACTGTCAGCTGTATCAGCGTGCGTCCGCAGCCCAATATATCGATGAACTGTTTTGGGTATTCAGGAGTGCTCAGCGGCCAGAATCGGCTACCGATGCCGCCTGCCATAATAACTACTTGGGTATTCATGATGAAGTTTTTTTGAAGTAAGAGTTAAGAACTATGAAGTTTTTGAAGTTAGATTTAAGAACTATGAACTATGAAGTTGATCGCTCGATTGTTTTTATTGAATTGAGAATTGAGAATGGAATGTGTTAACGTGTTAATGTGTAAATTTTTTGATTAACGAATTTTCAACTTTCAACTTTCAATTTTCAATTCTCAATTCAATTGCGGTATCCTATCACGTGGCGTACCTCGTCGAGGGTTCTGCGGGCGCTCTCGTGGGCTTTCTCCTTGCCTTGGTCCATCACACGGCGCAGGCGGGCATCGTCGGCTTGGTATTCAATGATGCGCTGGCGGATAGGCTCCACAAATGCCACCATATCCTCGGCCAGCTGTTTCTTCAGGTCGCCGTAGCGTATCTGGCAGCGGTTGTAGAGGTCGTCGAAATACTCCACCGTCTCTTCGGTCGACACCACGCGCAGCAGCTGGAAGAGGTTCTCAATCTCCTCGGGCTTCTGCTGGTTCATCTGCGTGGGGCCGCTGTCGCTCTTAGCCTTCATGATCTTCTTGCGCACCACAGAGGGTTCGTCGGTGAGGAATATAGTGCTCGCCTCGCCCTCGCTCTTGCCCATCTTGCCCGCACCGTTGAGGGCGGGAATTTTCACCAATCCGGTGGCAGAACCGATGGCCTGCGGCAAGGGGAATACCTCGGCGTGATACATATTGTTAAACCGTCCTGCGAAGGTGCGTGTCATCTCCAAGTGCTGTTCTTGGTCTTTGCCCACAGGCACGCGGGTGGCCTTGTGGATGAGGATGTCGGCAGCCATCAGGGTAGGGTAGGTCAGCAGGCCTGCGTTAACATTGTTGGGGTTCTGGCGCACCTTGTCCTTGAAACTGGTGACGCGCTCTAACTCGCCCAGATAGGCGTTCATGTTGAAGAAGAGGTAAAGCTCAATAGTCTCAGGCAGGTCGCTTTGCAGGTATATAGTTGCCTTGTTGGGGTCGAGACCCGCCGCCAGATAGGCCGCCATAATC
>JAEEGK010026330.1_pt1 | contig 11849 bp, 13 predicted proteins | sample 8958771 | NCBI WGS metagenome assembly JAEEGK01 (sample SAMN16246547, study PRJNA631951) | gut metagenome | biome: gut microbiome; feature: rumen; material: SC-attached | host: Bos | place: Iran: Karaj | collected 2018-10 | reverse complement strand
ATTGTACTTCCATAAATCGCCAATCGTTAAATCTGCAACACGTGCGTGGTTGGAAAAATTACAACTATAGCAAGATTCTCTTAGGAATATTTTATTCTGGAAACTCAGAGTTAGATCATCAGAATCTCCTACCAAGTATTCGACTTCACCTGTTTCATATATGTATTTATTCAAATAGTTCCTGCCGACAGTTTTGTCTTTGGATCTGAAGATGTGAGTAACAACCTTTTTATTTCTTGTTTTTTCTATATCTCGAGTAAAGTAACTGACAACATTTTCGCTGTTTGTGCCTTGACAAATCAGTTCTACAGTTATCAAATTGTCTGCAAATCTTTTTCTGTACTTTTTTTCAATTGCTGCTACTTGACATGGTGTTCCAGAAAACAAAAAAGGCCTATTTACATCCAACTTGTCGATTAGATCATATATATCCAAAGATAATGGACACTGGTAGTACTTAGAGTTTAATAATGGTTTAATGTCACTATCTTTATATATTAGTCTAAACTCTATTTTATTACCAGTTTGGGCAACTCCACAAACACTTCCACCTAAGTCCAGTATTGTGCTAGCAATAGAAGCAAAAGCTCCTCCTGATGCACAAAGGCTCAATATTGATTTATTCTTTATTTGAAGCGCATAATAATGTTTTTCACGTTCATCATTACATGCCTTTGTGGGACAAATCTGATTACATGCATCACAATTAATACATTTATTCTTGTCTACCGTAGGATAGTAAAATCCCTCGTCATTAAGAGTCATACTGATACATTTTTGAGGGCATATACTTGCGCACAAAGAACATCCAGTACAATTGTTGAAGCTTATATTAAACATGTTTTTTCCCTACTTTATATTATACTTTCAATATATGACATCATACTTTTCATAGTGGCAACATTGTCGGTCGAGTCATAAAAGCTTTTCGCATATTCCTGAAATTCTCTATAGCAAGTATCTATGTCATCTATCGCTTTTGTGATTTCTGTATAATTCAAATCAATACATTTCGCCGCTTTTGCACTTCCTACAGTATTTCTCAAGCCAGGTATATTATTGCAAATCATAGGTACGCCATACCCTGAATACTCATAGATTTTATTTGGGGCACAGAAAACTTTATTTAAACTGTCAGGTCTGTAATAAGCAACTCCTATATGTGCATTTTTTGTGATTTCCAGATGAAGCGGTGCAGGAATGTATTCAATATAAACGACATCGCCATATGCCTTTTTAATATCAGCTATACTGCCATATTTATCTATACCCATCAGAACAAATACGTAATGATTCTTGGTATAGTTTAATGCTTTTGCAATTTGAACCAATTCTTTCTTATTTTGCAAAATACCTTGATACAGAATATATGGTCTACCATCTATCATTTTAAATGCGTTCATCAACAGGTCATTATCTTTATCTGAGAGGTTATTCTGATTTGTATATGGTTTATTCGGGAAGACAAATGGCAGTCTAGTTAACCCCCACCAATAAGCTTGTAAATACCCTCTAGTTTCTTCACAGACTGTTGTTGCTACTGCCTTATTTGCGATTGACCTTAAAAATCTAATTTTAGGCTTAAACTCGTCAAGTAATTCAAGGAATGAACAAATATATATTACTTTTTTCAGACAGCCTTTTAATGGCATTACACTTTCAGCATTTCCAAACCAGAAGATAGTGCCCTTAGGGTAATTCTTCATCATTTTAACAACGTTAATTCTATAAATAATCCAAGTTCTTAACTTGATTATAAGTTTCCTGCTTACTTGGCCTACACTTTCAATTTTATAACAATTGATCCCTTCTTGCTCTAATATACTAACTATATGCGGGTCTGATGAACCAAACAAAACATCTACGGAGTAACCTAAATTATTTAACATTCTAATTTGTGATACACATGGCGGATAATAGTGTAATTGGTCTTTAACGATATAAACAATTTTCATAGAATTCCTCATATTTTCTGTTATATTTGTACAGTACACACTCTGTTGACAATCTGATTTATTATACATAGTTTTGATATGTAAAAATCAAAATACCCGTATTCATCTTCGCCTTGAAAAAACATTCTTTATCTTATGACCAATTCGAAAACGTCTAAAGAACAATAGGGCAATCATCAGAACAACTATTGTAAAGTACACATCAATGCTTTGAGTCAATAATACAGATAGTAGCAATATGCCTATTCCCTTGATATCTAAATCTGCCGATTTGTCAAGCGATCGAGAAACAATGCATAGTACAAATATAGCTATCGGAAAGCCTAAGTAAGAGAAATTGCATAAACTCATTTCCAGCCAACACGGTGTTGTTCCTGAGAAAATCTTGTCTAGCGGCAATCCAAGTATCGAACTTGTGAGATACATATAATGAGGGTATGGTTTATTATGCCATAAAGATCTTGGAATAAGATCAAATATCAAGCTAAGGAATGATTGACCCCTATATTCAAGAATTTGCTGATTATTAAAAAACTCTTTATCAATGACATACTTAATTACGTCATCTCGTCCAAAATCTACTCTTAACATATCATACACGCTATTATCAGATTGAATCTGTGCTGGCTTAATTATTGCCAAATATATACCCGAAAAAATCACCAAAGCAACAATCAAAATTGGTAATAGGCGAAATATACGTTTTCTATTCTTTCTGCTAATATCCATATTTGTATAGTAGAAAATGAACAAAATAAAGATGTTTGCAAAAATAAATCTTTTCCCTGAAATCCAAACGACTATGATGAAATATAAAGCGCTTATAATTATTCTCCTTAAGGGCATTCTCCCCTTGTAATTCAAAGAGAAAAACAGGACTAAGCTCATAAGCAACAAAGGAGTAACCCAGCGATTCGCCACTACTTCGCTGAGCCCACGTTGTTGAGTAGTTGCATATATCATATAATTAGCTACTGTTCCGTTTCGAATGATCATAATTACTGGGCTTAACAGTAAAAGCCAATAAAAGAATTTGTTATCCCTTAAAAAGACAATGATGGAGTTTTCTGACCGAAGTTCCCTATTAATATAATCACTTTTTGACGCCACAAAAAATTCTAGACAAATAAAAGTGCAAAATATATACACATCATAAATAATACCGATATCCGCATTATTCATCGGATTAATAAACACTTTATACCAATATGCTGAGTCATATGTTGGGACGCCCATTAAATAGTTCATTAAAATAGGAATCACACAAAAGAGATATATCATTAAAATAACATAGTTAGCTGAGGATGCGTTCTTTTGAAAGCATACTCTTTTATATGCAGTGTATCCATTTAGACTGCTTAATAATATTAAAAGCCAATCAAAAACAATCATTATGTATCCTCAACATCCCGTAGCTTTAGATTGCCACATATTTTTGAACACTGACTTGGTTTATAAACACTCTACTCTTGCAAGGAAACATTGTCATGACGGAGCAACCATTTCACTTTGCTACCAATGCGCTTAGTGAAGTGTTTTTGTCTTAGCATTCATTTTTGAAATCATCTCACGGATTTGCACAGATCCGCAAATCTGTAAATATAGTCTTTGTATCTAGTGTTCTTATCATAGAGTTGTGCTCTTTCGACGCACACTTTGGGATCTATTCTTTGAAGCAATATCTTCCTTATAGCCTCTGACATTCTATCTATATTCTCTTGCGGTATAACCATCCCGCATTCTCCTACCGATTCTCCACTTCCCCCTGTGTCAAAAGTAACAACCGGCGTGCCACAAGCTAAAGCCTCAATGTTCACTGTTGGGAAATTATCTCCCATTGTAGGATTCACAAAAACATCAGCTTCGGAATACCATTGTGCAAGCTGTATCCTGTCAGTAGTATGCTCAATATGAATAATCGAATCATTCTGTTTCAATTCTTTATCTCGATTCTTTCCAATCATTACAAATGCATACGTCTGATCAAATCTTTTGCTTAATTCGTAGAAGTATTTTGCACCTTTATTCTTAGACCATTCTCCTGCTACTGTAAGTATGATTTTCTTGTTTTTTAAATTGTAGTCATTACGAAGGGTACTTTTTGTGGGCTTAAACACATCTAAGTCTATCCCGTTTGGAATAACCTTTAATTCATATTGATTTAAAAATGTTTGTGAAACTACACTAGCCAACCATGATGAAGGCGAAATCAACGATAAATTATCAAGATTACTAAAGCAATTCTTTTTTCTTTCCAAGTTCCTTCTCGACATGTCAAATAAATAACTTTCGGGATATTCTTTTTTATTTGGGCAATTCCCACATCCATTTTTCAAATTTTCACATATACCTGTAATACAATGACCTGTAAACGCCCAACAATCATGCAATGTCCAAACAACTGGTATATTTATCTGGCGAAAATAATCAAAAAGCACTTGTACATTCATAGTATAGCGCAAAGGATTATGTAGATTTATCACATCAGGATTAAAACGCTTGATATCTTCAACAAGTAACTTTGTAGCCTTATACCCAACAAACCCCGCGTTATCAAATATTCTAGCGCTTGCAGCATGCAAAAAAGGATAAAAATCACTTCCAATTTTATACTTCTCGATGTCATCTGGAATTGGGCCTCGTCCGAATGCGAATCTACATTTCCACCCATTGGCTGACGCGTATCTGTACAAATCTGCAGCAATTCCACCCGGTCCACCGCCACCCCAATTTGCAGTCACTATATATAACCGCATAGTAAACTCCTTTAATTTTTTTTCCAAACCATCCTATTAATTATTCCTGTATAGCTCTGAATAATTTTTATAACCTTCGCCGCAACGTTATCATCAACATAAGCAGGAACCGTCCCGGCAAGGTCTCCGTTCTTATACATCTCGACAGCTGTGTCTACAGCTTGAAGTACCTGTTCCTCTGTGATCGATCCAATCGTAAAAACAGCATTATCCATTGCCTCAGGACGTTCTGTACTCGTTCTAACAGACACAGCCGGGAACTTAAAATAAGCCCCTTCTTCTGGAACTGTCCCGCTGTCTGATACAACACAGAAGGCATTCTGTTGAAGCTTGTTGTAATCAAAGAACCCAAGTGGCTTATGCTGGATGACACGATCATCAAACTTGAATCCACGCTGCTCTATATATTTTTTGCTCCTTGGATGGCAGGAATAAAGGATCGGCATATCATACTTCTCTGCCATTGCATTCACTGCATTCATCAAGCTAAGAAAGTTAGATTCTATATCTATGTTTTCCTCTCTATGCGCAGAAAGCAGTATATACTTATGAGGCTCTAAACCCAGTTTCTCCAGTACATTGCTGTTATCAATTTTTTCAATGTTATCATTAAGAACTTCTGCCATAGGAGAGCCAACAACAAAGGTGTATTCCGGTTTCACGCCGGACTCCAGAATGTATCTTCTTGCATGCTCCGAATAGCAAAGATTAACGTCAGAAGTAACGTCTACGATTCTCCTGATAACCTCTTCCGGCAAGTTTTCATCTTTACATCTATTTCCCGCTTCCATGTGGAATACGGGGATCTTTAATCTCTTTGCTGAAATTACGCAGAGACAGGAATTAGTATCACCAAGAACAATAATAGCATCAGGTTTAACCTGGCTCATCAGCTCATACGATTTGGCAATGACATTCCCCATCGTCTGCCCCAGGTTCTCTCCAACAACCCCCAAATAATGATCCGGCTCCCGAAGTCCGAGATCTTCAAAGAACACTTTATTCAATTCATAATCATAGTTCTGACCGGTATGCACAAGAATCTGGTCAAAATATATATCGGCCTTTTTTATAATCGCAGACATCTTGATAATCTCGGGTCTTGTGCCAACGATTGTCATCAGTCTAAGCTTTCCCATTCTCTACCTCGCCATTTTCACAGTGCATAATGTGGATACATTTCTTTATGATTCAGCATCCATTCTGAGAGTTCTGTTATCATCGCCTTATAGTCCGGAATCTTATAGTCAAAGTCGAATCTTGTCCGTATCAACGTTTTATCTGCAGTAACTCCGTCCACAGGATGGATGATAAGCTCATCGTTCCTTAGGTAGTGATTAAACAACTTCAGCAGCTCATATTTTGAGATGTTTTTCTCTGGCACCATGTTATAGAGGCCATGCGCCCTTATTTCAGCTGCTTTCTCCATCGTCTTTGCAAGTTGCAGTGTGGTTTGCCCCGTCCATAAAGCACCCGTAAAGCCGTTCACTTCTCCATGCTGCTGCATAAACCAGTTCAGCAAGCCAATACCTCTTGCTTTAATGTCCGGTCCTACAATGGATTGCCGAAGAGTCAAGTTCTTTTCATCCTCAAGCTCTCCAAGGGCCTTTGAGCGGTCATAGAACGTCTCACCATCTCTCACGGCATCTTCCGTGTAACCTCCCGTTTTCCCAGAGAATACACAATCGGTGCTCATATGAATCACCTGTGTCTCAGTTCCTTCTGTAATCTTCGCAAGGAAGTGTGGGAAATAAGCATTCATAAATACAGCGTTCGCATGATCATTCTCAGCAAACTGATTTAGCAGGCCTATACAGTTGATAACTGTATCATACTGTCCTGTTGAAACGACCTCTCTCACTCGTTCCAGATCTGAGGCATCACCGATCTCTGTTCTTACATATTTTGATTCCGATCTTGCAAAGCCGGTTACATCATGTCCCTGCTCCCTAAGATACAAAGAGATCATATGCCCGGCCATTCCGTTACAGCCTATAACCAAAAATTTCATTATACAACACCTGCCAATGTTTTAAGGTATCCTTCGATTCGATCCATCACCACAGATCTTTCAAAGTTTTCATCAAAGTACTTTTCTGCACGTTTGCCACACTCGACATACTTTTCCGGATTATCAATAAACTCTGTCAGCGCTGCCGCAAATGCTTCATCATCATCTGCAGGAACGGCAATGCCGCATTGCACTTCATTAATGATTTCCTGTGCACCGCCATCTATGGATGCAATGATCGGCTTGCCTCCCGTCATGTATCCCTGAAGCCTGGAAGGCACAGTATTTGCCACATAGCCAATCTGCTTTTCCGAACAAAGTGTCAGGATAAACGCATCCATCTTTGGGTAGATTTCATTCAGCGCTTCCTTCGGGACTCGTCCATAGAATGTCACATGGTCAAGCACGCCAAGTTTCTCTGCTAGTTCTTTGCATACAAGATAAGACGTACCTTCTCCATAAATATGTATGTGATACTTTTTCTCAGTCCTGATTTTTGTTACTGCTCTCAGAAGGCACTCAACATTCTGCTGCTGACCGATGTTTCCGGCAAGAATCAGATCCACTGAATCCTTCTTGTCCTGGTTCACTTCGGCTGCCGGTGATTCAATCTTGTTGTAATGGTTTGGAAGATATACTATTCTCTTCGGATCCACTTTGTTCACATTGACCATGTACTCGGTAAATGGCCGGGATGATACTGCAAGAATATCACCGTTTCCATAAGCATATTGGCAGTATCGCCTCATAATCTTAAACAGAGTGTTCTTCTCTCCAACATGCCATACCTTCATCTGATCCGGCCAAATATCCATACAATAGAAGAGCAATTTTTTCTTGAGCTTCTTCTTAAGGACTATCGCAGCATTTCCCATCAAAACAGGAGCAGTTTGATATGCCATAACGACATCACAATCAAACTCCTTCAGATGTTTCTTGGCAAAATGGCTGGATGAGAGATAGAAAGATATGTAGTTAATTACTCGATGAAGAACTCCCGTATGTCTTGCTATAATTGGCACTCGAAATATTTCCACTCCATTGCGAAACTCGTGTCTGTTCTTACCGTGTTTATAGTCTTCAGGGACTTCATTTGTAGCATAATCAGGGAGACCCGTCAGAACCTTTACGGTATGTCCTTTCTTAACCAGATCTTCTGCGATTTCATTAATTGTAAAAATATCTGGCCAATAATACTGTCCGACAATAACAATCCGCACTTCTTTATCTCCGATCTTTTGTGATTACTGCCCCATCCCCAATAATACCGTCGTCTTCTATAATGGCTTCATTGCTTATGGAGACATTGCTTCCTATTTTTACTCGTTTTCCAACCTTGACATATGTTCTTACCACAGAATTTGTGTATATCAGGGAAAAGTCATCAACCTGACTGTCGTGATGAATCTCTACACCTGGATTCAGAATCACTCCGTTGCCTACTTTTGATCCATTCTGAATGGTGACGTTATTCAGAATCAACCAACCTTCGCCAACATGCGCATATGAGCTGATATACACATTGCACCCAGTATGTTTGGGAACTCGTATCCTATCTCCCGCGCTTGGTTATAAATCTTATCTCTCAGGACAGTGTTCCCTATCGTGACGGATAGAAATCTGTACTCGGGATAGAGTGAAACAATGTAAGAAAGATTTCCAACCACCTTCGCCCCACATATCTCAGCACCTTTTTCATATCCATCGTCTACAAACGCACAATCATACGCTCTGCTAGCATGCTCAAGAACAACACGCCCAAAGCCTCCAGCACCTACCAAAAGCAACTTCTCCAATTCTCAGTACCTTCTTAATTATGGCGAATACCCTGCAGCTCCTCATTTACATAGTCTGTAGTAAGGAGCTTTTTCACAGTTCCCTCTACATCAAGGCGAGTTGTATTATGGCTCGTATAGGCCTCGTCGGCCATTGTATGGACTTCGCCTTTTACAAAGTACTTATCATAGTTTAGGTCACGATTATCAGCTGCCACTCGGAAGTAGTTGCCCATATCCTCAGAACGAAGCCTCTCCTCCTTGGTCATCAGAGTTTCGTAAAGCTTCTCTCCGTGTCGTGTTCCAATTATATTGGTTCCAGTATCTCCAAAGAGTTGCTGCACCGCCTTAGCTAAATCACCGATGGTGCTAGCATCCGCCTTTTGTATGAAGAGGTCACCCGGGTTAGCATGCTGAAATGCAAAGCGAACCAAATCGACTGCTTCGTCAAGATTCATAAGGAAACGAGTCATGTTAGGATCTGTGATCGTGATGGGATTCCCTGCATGGATCTGGTCGATGAAGAGTGGTATGACGGAGCCACGAGAACACATAACATTACCATATCGGGTGCAACAAATTACCGTTCCACCACGCTCAGCAGCCACGCGGGCATTTGCATATATAACATGCTCCATCATTGCTTTACTGATTCCCATGGCGTTGATGGGGTAAGCAGCTTTATCAGTACTCAGGCACACAACTCTCTTGACACCAGCATTGATGGCTGCATGCAAGACATTATCCGTTCCTTCAATATTAGTCTTAACAGCCTGCATCGGAAAAAATTCGCATGACGGAACCTGTTTCAGCGCCGCTGCATGGAAGATGTAGTCAACACCCGGCATGGCATCCGCAATAGACTGAGGATCGCGTACATCGCCAACATAAAATTTGACTTTATTCGCAGACCGTGGATGCTTTGCCTGAAGCTCATGGCGCATATCATCCTGCTTTTTCTCATCACGGGAGAAAATCCGGATTTGACTGATATCTGTATCTAAAAAATGCTTGAGCACAGTATTACCAAAAGATCCCGTTCCTCCCGTAATCATCAATGTTGCACCATTAAACTCCGACATATTATTAATCTCCTTTGCCCATCTTAACCGCTCGGTTTTTCTTATTCACGATGATTATTGCAATAATCAAATAAGCACAAAAAACACCAATAAAATCTCTGACCAAATCCCCAGTACTAAACTCTCTCCCTGGGAGCAAGACCTTGATCCCCTCATCAACCACACCGATGCCGCAACCAACAGCTGCTCCAATCCACACATTCCAACTTCTGCTCCTGCAAAATTCACACACCGCTAAACCGACGATTAGATACTCTAGAACGTGGATGTTGGATCGTAAGCTCTTGTACTCAACCTGAATCCCAATCTTTTCAAGGCACATCCTCACTGTCTCGCCCAGGATTCTGGACTTCTCCGGATTCTGAAACGTGAAGAACAGAACCATGAGTAGAGCGAGTATCAAGAAGATTGCTGCTTTTTTCTTTCTCACATCATTTTTCCTTTAGAGCCTCACACGCACCTTCTGCGCTTTTTGCACATTAGAAGTAATAGTTTTCTTTTCTTTTGCTCATGTTCGAAAAAGGCATTTACGACGCGGTATGAAGTGGTTTTTGATCTATTGCATACTATATATTGTGTCTTTATTCTCTCTAAGCACTATATATAGAGCAATTCTATGCAAATTGCACATTAGAAGTAATAGTTAGCTTGTCAGGACAACTATTATATTTGACAGCAGATAGTCTTTATTCACCAAAAATCAATAGTATTATAATTTTCAGTAGCATTGGGGTAATACGAATGTGTAATCAGATATAATAAGAAAAAGGCATGATATCAGAGATATCGAATATAATAAAAACCCACCTTTTCCCTCAAAAAAATATAAATGTCACAGTTACAAACCATTCCCCAATGGATTGCATGACTTTTACATTATACTTAACGCAAATTGTTATGTCAACAAATCTTTGCACGTCCTTTGGGAATTAGGATTTAGTTTTCACTTCAGCAATTCTTCTCACAGTATCCCTTAAGTAATCCGGGCCTTCTTTCCACATTCCCGTTTCAAAATCGCACATGCACTCATATGCCTTTGATTCAAGAATAATATCACGTGCTTCGGAGATGGATATGCCTTCTGTCTTTGCCATGTCTTCAATTGCCCCGGCTACTGTCATGTCTACACATGCCTGCATCTTTTCACACTGCATATTTTTTTGCCTCCACAAATTCAAGACAGCTGATTGCCTGATCCTTATCGGACGTCAGGTAAAAGCCAACACCAAAACCTTTTCCCTTTGAACATTTTTCCAAGGAAATGCTGCTTACCTCTGCGTAACTTCCGTGATACAAGATCATGCCTTCTTCAAGTTTCATTCTTTACCCCTTCCCCATTTCAGAATCCTGTCAATATCCTCCAAAACCGATTCGTCCCCGTTTAAATGCAAAAGGTCATAGCATGATTCAATGTATTCCCATATGTTGTTTTCTTTAAACAGCTTGTTTGCGTCTTTTGCAGACATGTTTTTTCTTCTGCAAAATTCTCCAAACACTCTCGTTTCCATATACAACACTTCATTAAGCATGGTTCTTGCTCCCAATAGACGATCAAATACCTTGATTCTAAATCACAGCTCTATCTCCGTGACAGTCTTCTTTATCTTATTTAAAATGTTTTCCTTCAAATAAGCATCATTTAGCTTCTTCTTAGAATACTTAAGGAAAGAATCCTTTGTCTTTTCAACCAACAGACGTGTAAAAAAACGCTCCCAACTGAAGTAGTCACTACTTTCGATGTAATCCTCAGGATTGTCCAGAACTTCCTTGATATCTGCCGATTGAAGCACATCCGATGCCAGCACCAGCCACTCAAATGATTCGGGCAGGTACATGAAAACATTTTTCCGTTTTGAAACAAGCTTCATCATCCTGTCCATTTCAGATCCAAAAGCTGCTCCGTCCGCAATGATGACTGTTGTCCCTTCGGTTCTTTCCGCTGTTTTTGCAAAAACATTTGATTTTCCATACGCAGAAAGCACTTTGTACTGTTTATCCAAAGATAACGAATTAAAGAATTCATATCCCGAGTTGCTGTCTTCAACTATTATGGTATCCGGAACGATCTTCTGCTTTAGACTATGATCACCGTATATATGAAAAAACTCATGATAAGTCTGTGTCAGTCCGGCGTATTTTCCGGATGTCCTTATACCGTAGATTTCTTCGACGCTGTAAGGCAGTGTCGGAAGTCCTTCGCGGGTTACTATCACGTAGTAATTGTCAGATGCCTTGATTGCCTCGGCGAAATCCGTAGAGGTAAGGAAATC
>JAEEGK010026326.1_pt1 | contig 11850 bp, 7 predicted proteins | sample 8958771 | NCBI WGS metagenome assembly JAEEGK01 (sample SAMN16246547, study PRJNA631951) | gut metagenome | biome: gut microbiome; feature: rumen; material: SC-attached | host: Bos | place: Iran: Karaj | collected 2018-10 | reverse complement strand
AATGTACGTGTCTATATGAACATCCAGAACCTCTACACCTTCACGAAGTACACCGGCTTCGATCCGGAAGTGGGCGCCTCCACCCAGGATTCCTCCGGTCTGACCTTCGGTGTGGACAACGGACGTTATCCTTCTCCGATGACCTGTTCCTTCGGCCTGAACATCACTTTCTAAACGATGGAGGACAAGCATATGAAAAATACATTCAAATATATCATCCTGGCCCTGGCCGTCGTTTCCGCCGCGTCCTGTGAGAAATTCCTGGACCGCCCGTCCGAGGATTCCTACACCACCGGCGATTTCTACAAGAATGACGCGCAGGTCGAGCAGGGTATCAACTATCTCTACAATTCCCCGTGGTACGACATCATCCGCTTCTACATCTACGGTTCCGAGACGATGTGCGGCAATGTCTACCAGGGCCAGAACGCCTATTCCACCCTGACCGTGAACGGAACGGACCAGGACCTGAAGAACATGGCGTATTCCCTGTGGGCCGTGAATGCGCAGTGCAACACGGTGATCAACAACATCCGGAATGCGGAGACCACCGCTTCCGAGGCTGTCAAGAACCGCTGCATCGGTGAAGCCCTCGCCTGGAAGGCGATGGCCTATTTCTTCCTGGTGCGCACGTTCGGCGACGTCCCGATCATCCACGACAATACCGAGACGATCAAGGAGGCCAGCTACAACGAGGTGTCCAAGGTCAAGAAGGCCGATGTCTACGAGTACATCGTCCTGACCCTCGAGAAGGCGATGGAACTCCTTCCGAAGAATGCGTACATCGGCAAGCTCAACCGCATCGACTATTATGCCGCCGAGGCGCTGCTCGCCAAGGTCTATCTGACCAAGGCCGGCGTGGAGGGCTCCCTGAGCTCGGGCGACCTCGCCGCCGCTGCGCGGTATGCGAAGGATGTCATCGACAATTCCGGCCGTACCCTGACCCCGAAGTATTCCGACATTTTCCGGATGACGCCGGACAAGTTCCAGCAGACCGGGGAGGAACTCTTCACCTGGCATTGGCAGTGCAAGCAGAAAGCCTGGACTTCCCAGAACTCCATCCAGTGCGATGTGGGTCTCGTCGGATTCGACGAGAACGGCAACCTCTGGGGCGACTGGAAGGGCCCTTCCATCGACCTGCAGGAGGCTTTCGGCGTGTCGGCGACGGACGATCCGACCAAGCGGGTCAACCGAGACGACCGCCGGCAGGCGACCATGATGCTGTTCGGCGACCAGTACGACTACTTCTGGACCGACATGGGCGGTTTCGATTTCTACCGCTTCTTCTATGACGACAGTTATGCTCCCGGCGGCCTGACGGCCAACGCTTCGAACAAGTCCTTCGGCTGCGCCACCGGCGCCAACTATTGCAAGCACCTCTACGGGGATGTGGCCGACCATGAGGCGGCCTTCGGCTATCCGTCCTTCGAAATGTACAACCAGCTCCCGACGCACATCCTGCGCTTGGGTGACATCTACCTCGTCTATGCCGAGGCGGCTTTCCTGACCGGCAATACCTCCGATGCCCTCACCTATGTGAACAGGATCCGTGAGCGCGCCCATGCCGAGCCGCTCGCTTCCGTCACCTACGAGGACATCTGGAAGGAGCGCCGGCTGGAACTCGCCCTCGAAGGTGACCGCTGGTATGACTACGTGCGCCGTTCCTACTATGACATGGATGCCTGCATCGCCGAACTGAAGGGCCAGCACCGTTCTTTGTGGAATGGTGACCTGAACGGGCTCTACAAGAGCTTCGTGACGGACGCGCAGGGCAATTATGTCGGCCCCGGCGCCCACGAGTGGGATGCCAGCGGCATCACCTACGATCCTTCCGAGGACCTGACCGATGTGAAACCCTCCATGTTCACGATTCCGTTCCCGACGGAAGACGTCGTGATGAACCCGAATGTGGCATCCACCGCCGAGGCGGTCCATGTGGACGTCCGCGAGGCTTATTCCTATGACTTTTAATCCGTGAAACGATGAAAGCGATTATCAAATATACAGGCATGATCCTGGGGATGGTCCTGGCCGCTTCCTGCACCAACCTGGACTATCCGGACCGCTACAAGGAGACATCCGGCGTTCCGACCGTCCATTTCGTCCGCTATGCGGACCGGGACATCGCCATCACCCAGGCCAATATGGAAGAGCTCGTGTGCGTGGTCGGTGACAACCTGACCAGCGTCCACGACATCTACTTCAACGACCAGGCCGCCGTCCTGAACTCGAGCTACATGACCCCGCACACCATCGTGGTGGCGGTGCCCAAGAACATGCCCAAGGAGCAGACGGACAAGATGTACCTGATCACCCGCGACAGCTCCGTCGTGGCCTATGACTTCAAGGTCCTCCCGCCGGCACCGAAGATTACCGGCATGTCCAACGAGTGGGCCAAGGAGGGCGAGACCGTCAGCGTCTATGGTTCCTACCTGTTCCCGCCGATCACCGTCGAATTCCCGGGTGCGGACCCGGTCGAGGTGACCACCGGTAACGGGGATGCCGTGAGCGTGGTGGTTCCTGCCGGCGCGCAGCCGGGCAAGATCAAGGTCAACAACGCTTCCGGCACGGCCCAGTCCGTGTTCATGTACAAGGATTCCCGCGGCATGCTGTTCGACTTCGACGGCCTGACCGGCCTGGACAACCACGGCTGGAACGGCCACAGTTCCCAGGACGATGATGGCACGGGCGTGAGCGGCCGCTTCCTGCAGTTCGGCGACGGCGCCACGCCGCTCACCGGCGACTGGGAGGAAGCCCACTTCTCCTTCGTCTACTGGCCGGGTTCCTGGAACGATCCCGAGAACTATCAGGACGGCCCGAATGGAATCCGTCTGACCGACCTCGCCGACTTTAGGGACTGGCAGAACATGGCGCTCAAGTTCGAGATCTGCGTTCCCGCCTCCAACCCCTGGACCGGTACGCCGATGCAGATTGTGATGGCCGGTGTCGACAAGATCACCTTCGGCGGTGCCGTGGCGGATATCTACGGCAATCAGTGCGCCGGTGCCAACAACACCTACATGTCCTCCAATGAGACGCCCCGCGGACTGTATCGTCCTTGGGCTGCGACCGGCAGCTTCGATACGGGTGGCAAGTGGGTCACCGCGACCATCCCGCTGGCGGAATTCACCTACGGTTGGGAAGGAACTCCTTCTTCCGGCACCCTGAATGCCGACAGCTTCTCCAGCCTGTGGCTCTTCATCTGCGCCGCCGGCGAAAAGCCTGCGGACTCCTGCACGCCGATCATCAAGATCGACAACATCCGCGCTGTCCCTTACAAATAATGAGAGGAGATTGAGATTATGAAAAATGTATTGAAATATGCCGCCATCGCGGCTCTCTGCCTCTCGGCGGTCTCCCTGACCGGTTGCAAGCACGAGGAATACGATACCGACCAGTACGCCGGCGCCGTGGCGCTGAGCGCCGTCGCCCCGAACCCGGTGATGCGCGGCGGTGAGCTCCGCATCCTGGGCACGAACCTGGAGAACGTCACCGAGGTGCGTTTCGCCGGCGGTGTCAGTGTCACCGACATCAATGTCACCAAGTCCGGCGCCCACGGTGAACTGCGCGTCATGGTCCCGCTCGAGGGTCCTGTGGTGGGCAAGGTGTCCATCGTCACCAAGGACGGCACCGTCCTGGATTCCTTCGCGGACCTGGCGTTCACCGAACCCATCGAACTGGATTCCTTCGCTCCGGCGGAGGTCCTCTCCGGCGATGTGGTCACCGTGAAGGGTGAATACCTGAACAACGTGCAGGAAGTGATCCTGGGCGGCGTGTACATCACGGAATTCGTGAGCAAGGACCGCCACGAACTGAAGTTCGTCGTCCCTTGCAACGCTGTCACCGGCTATGTCATCGTGGGCGACGTGAACGAGATCGTCGATCCGAACACCATTCCGAACCAGATTTACTCCGCGACGGAGCTCGTCGTGGGTGATCCCACCGTGAACGAGGCCGCGAAGGCGACCTACAAGAGCGGGGATGTCATCACCGTCACGGGCGCCCACCTGGACATGATCGAGAAAGTGGATCTCGTCGGCGCGGCGGAGGTCGATTTCTCCGTGGCTGAGGACGGCAAAAGCCTGTCCTTCACGCTTCCGGCTTCTGCTACGGACGGCGGTGTCACCCTGACTTCCTTCGCCGGCAAGACCTTCTCCGCCGGTGAGATCGAGACCGTGACGGTCGCCGACCTCGCGATCAAGTCCCTCGCCGAGGACGGCCGCTACAAGGCGGGCTGCCAGGTGGAGATCACCGGTTCCGACCTGGACCTCGTGTCCAAGGTGGACTTCGTCAACGGCCAGGCTTCCTTCTACCGCGACGGCGACAAGATCATCGCGACCCTGCCCGCCGCCGCCAAGGACGGCAGCGTGACCGTGACCCTGGATTCCGGCAAGCAGGCCTATACGCCTGAAATCGAGGTGGTGAAGCCGGTCACGACCGGCGTGGACAAGACCGAGGCGGTCGCCGGAAGTGACCAGGTGGTCGTTTCCGGTACCGACCTGGACCTCGTGTCCGCCGTTACGATCGGTGACAAGGTCCAGTCGTTCATCCCTTGCAAGTTCTCCTTGAACAGCGCCGAGGAAATGGTCGTGACCATTCCTGCCGCCGCTTACACCGGTGTCCTCACCCTGACTGCGGACAGCGGTTACGAAACCGTCACTGACGAAATCGCGGTGAGCTATGCCGAGCCGGTATCCATCGTCTTCGACCAGGAATCCTACGAACTTGGGAAGAAGATCACCCTCATCGGCGATCATCTGCTGCAGATCGACGCCATCTACGTCAAGGGCAAGAAGGTCGTCGAGTATCAGGTACGCGATGACAATGCTATGTCCTTCTCGCTGCCGGAGGCCATCGCCAGCCCGGGCGTGTACCGTCTGGAACTGGTCCTGCTGGACGGGACAGAGTTGACCTGGGCGGTGCCGTTCACGGTGACGGCTCCCTTCACGGAAACGGCCATCTGGGAAGGCAGCCAGATCATCAATGGCTGGGCCGGTGTCACGTTTGGTGACGACCGGTTTGTCTGGGCGAACATGGGCCTCAAGGAAGGCGATGTCATCAAGATCTACTTCACCGCTCCGGAAGAAGGATGGTGGGATCTCCAGCTTTGCAATGGCCACTGGGGCAACCTCTCCATCGAAGAACTGGACGGCGGCAACGAGATCAAGCAGGGTGCATTCCCCGGCGGAACGCAGACCTTCTCCTTCAATGTTACGGAAGCGATTGCCCAATCCCTGATGGAAGATGTGGGCTGGGGTGGCGCTTTCATCATCAACGGTGACGGAAATGTGGAAGTGACCAAGATTTCCCTGATCCAGTTCGGCTCGACGGAGACACTGCTCTGGGAAGGCCCCAGCGCCTACACGGGGGACTATGACATGAATCAGGAACTGGGCGGCGAGGACGACTGGGTGAACGCCGATCTGCATGAAGGCGCCGAGGTCCGCATCTATTTCACCCCGGACGACTGGAACGACTGGTCCATCCAGATTTTCGACGGCCACTGGAACGGCATGGGTTACGTCACGCCGAACGGTGTCCAGTGGAATGTCGAGAACACTCCTGACGCTGCCAAGAACCACTACGTGTCCTTCATCGCGGAAGGCGATGCCTACACGGCCTTGACTACCAAGGCTGGGTGGGGCTATGCGATCATCCTGCAGGGCAAGAACATGGTCTTCGATAAGATCGTCTTCTTGTAGCGACACCCTTTCAATCCGGAGGGGGCTGACCCTCCCTCCGGGTTCCATTTAACACATAACTATGAGATTCTCCAAGCTGATAGCCCTGTCGGCCGCCTTCCTGGCCTTCCTCTGGTCCTGCGAAAAGGATCCGGCGACGAATCCGGATCCGGTGGACGATACCCCCAAGGAACTGACCCTGGACGCGTCCTCCTTCGATGTCCCGGTGGAGGGAAAGGCTCTGACCCTGACGGTGACGGCGCCTTCCCGCCCGAAAGTTACCGGACTTCCGGACTGGATCACCCTCAAGGACGGCACATACAACAACTACAAGATCACCTTCGGCCTAAACGTCGCGGCCAATCCGGCCTATGAGGCACGGACGGCCACCCTCACGGTGACCTCCGGCTCCCTGTCCAAGACCGTCTCCGTGAAGCAGGCGGCGGCCGAAAAACCGACGCCCCCCGAACCGGTGACCGTCGATCCCGACCTGACCAACGCCAAGGCCACTTCCGCTGCCAGGAAGGTCTATAACTTCCTCCGCGAGCAGGCAGGCCATAAGGTTCTCAGCGGCGTCCAGTCCGGCGGGACGGCCAACAACAACGACCGCGTGAACGAGATCTTCCAGAAGACCGGCAAGCATCCGGCCCTGGCCGGCTATGACTACATCTTCCTGCAGTATTCGCCGACCCCGGCCGGCTGGGACTGGGTCGTCAATTACGGCGATATCTCTGCCGCAAAGGAGCAGTGGAAGGCGAACGGCCTGGTCTCCTTCATGTGGCACTGGAATGTCCCGAACTCGGAAGCGGACTGGGAGAAGGGCAAGGCCGGGGATTTCTCCGGTTACAACTTCTACTGCGACAAGACCTCTTTCAGCATCACCCGCGCCTTGCAGGCGGGAACTTGGGAGAACGAGTTCATCCTCAAGGACATCGAGAAGGTGGCCGGCTACCTGAAACTCCTCCAGCAGGAAGGGATTCCGGTCCTGTGGCGTCCGCTGCACGAGGCAGCCGGCAACTATACCCTGTACAGCTCCAACGGCGCCTGGTTCTGGTGGGGCCGCGGCGGGGCCGAAGCCTGCAAGAAACTCTGGAAACTCCTGCGTGACAAGCTGGAAGGGGAGTACGGCCTGAACAACCTGATTTGGGTCTGGACCCTGGATGCGACCCCGGGTGCGGAGAAGGACTATGCGTCCTGGTATCCCGGGAACGACCAGGTGGACATCGTGGGCGTGGATATCTATGCCGATGACACCGAGGCGAAATCCCGGCAGTATCAGGCGGCCGTCGACCTGTCCGGCGGCCATAAGCTGGTGACGGTCAGCGAATGCGGGAACATCCCCGATCCGGGCAAGTGCCTGGCGGCCGGCGAGACGTGGAACTGGTTCCTGGCCTGGGATTTAGAGAATTACAAACTGAATACGGACGCCTATTGGAAGAGCCTGATGTCCTCCAGCCGTGTCCTGACCCGTGAGCAAATGCCTTCCCTGAAATGATGAAACGATCTCTTTCCATAGCCACCCTCCTGCTGGCGGTCTTCGCCTGCGGTGAAAAGAACGATCCGGTAGCGCCGACTCCCACGCCGACCGCTCCGACGTCCATTATCCTGAGTCAGAATGCCTTCTCCGTCCCACAGGCCGGGGAGACCCTGTCGCTGGATATCTCGGCGCCCGCCCGTCCGAAAGTGGAAGGGATGCCTTCCTGGATTGTCTTTAAGGATGGGACGTTCAAGGACTTCAAGATGACGGTGAACCTGGTGGTCGCCGCCAATGATACGTACGAAAGCCGGACGGCGGAACTCACGGTTTCTGCGGCGGGCGCTTCTTCCCTAAAGGTGACGGTCACCCAGGCCGGAAAAGAAAACGATCCGACCCCACCGGGCCCTTCTCCCAAGGACAACGATGCCTGGGCGATGGCCGCGAAGCTGGGCCTGGGCTGGAACATGGGCAACCAGTTTGACGGCTATTACAACGGCTCCTGGGCCGGGGACAAGGAAGGTTATCCGGACGAAGGTGTCTGGCAGGCCGACGGGGCCAAGGCGGCGACCCAGGCGACCTTTGACGGCGTGAAGCGGGCCGGCTTCACCAGCGTCCGCATCCCGGTCTCCTGGCTGAAGATGATCGGTCCGGCGCCGGAATACAAGATCGACGAAACCTGGCTCAACCGCGTTTACGAGGTCGTGGGCTACGCCCATAACGCCGACCTCAATGTGATCGTCAACACGCACCACGACGAAAACCACGGCGTGAACAACGATTACCAGTGGCTGGACATCAAGAATGCGGCGAACAATGCGACCCTGAACGCGCAGATCAAGGAGAAGATCCACGCGGTCTGGACCCAGATCGCCACCAAGTTCAAGGACTGCGGCGACTGGCTCGTCCTGGAAAGCTTCAATGAGCTGAACGACGGCGGATGGGGCTGGAGCGAAGCGTTCCGGGCAAACCCCACCATGCAATGCAATATCCTGAACGAGTGGAATCAGGTGTTCGTGGATGCGGTCCGCGCCACCGGCGGCGAGAACGCCACCCGCTGGCTGGGCGTTCCTACCTATGCGGCCAATCCCGAATACGAAAAGTACTTCACGATGCCGACCGACCCGGCAGGCAAGATGATGCTGGCCGTCCATTACTACGACCCTTCCGACTATACGATCGGGGAGGCCCAGTACTTGGACTGGGGCCATACGGGGGCGGCCGACAAGAAAGCCTCCTATGGGGACGAGGACCATGTCCGTTCCGTCTTCGGCAACCTTTGTACGAAGTATGTGGAAAAGAACGTCCCGGTCTATCTGGGTGAGTTCGGGTGCTCGATGCGGTCCAAGTCCGACACCCGCGCCTGGAAGTTCTACCTGTACTATATGGAATATGTCGTCAAGGCCGCGAAGACCTATGGCCTTCCCTGTTACCTGTGGGACAATGGCGCGATGGGCAACGGCCAGGAACGCCATGGCTATATCAATCACGGAACCGGCGGTTACATCGGCAACAGCAAGGAGGTCATCGACCTGATGGTCAAGGCCTGGTTTACCGATGCGGCCGGCTATACCCTGGACATCGTCTATCAATCTGCCCCGAAATACTGATACATATGGAAAAACTGATGCTACTTCTTGGCTCCATCGCCCTCCTTTCCGCCTGCGCGTCGGGCGATAAGAAACCGATGGAAACCCCGAAAGACCAGCTGGTCGCCACGCTCTTCTCCCACGTGGAGAAGGGGGAGATCCTCTACGGCCACCAGGACGACCTCTCCTACGGTCATGCCTGGAAGGTTGAAGACTGGACGACCGATTCCCTGACCCGTTCTGACGTGAAGGCCGTGACCGGGAAATATCCCGCCATCGTTGGCTTCGACCTCGGCGGGATCGAGATGGGCGACAAGGCCAACCTGGACAGTGTCGATTTCGGCCTCATCCGGAAAGCGGCCCTGACCCATGTCGACCGTGGCGGCATTGTCACGTTCTCCTGGCATCCGCGGAATCCGTTCACCGGCGGTGATGCATGGGATGTCTCCTCCGACCAGGTCGTCAAGTCCCTCCTGGAGGGGGGCGAGCACCATGATCTGTTCATGGACGTCTGGCTGAAGCGCCTGGGTGATTTCCTGGAGAGCCTGGATGGGATTCCGGTCATCTTCCGGCCCTGGCACGAGAATATCGCCAGTTGGTTCTGGTGGGGCGGTAACCTTTGCACGGCGGAGGAGTATCAGAACCTGTACCGGACCACCTGGACCTATCTCGTGAAGGCCCGCAAACTGGAAAACCTGCTTTGGTGCTATTCCCCGAACAGCAACATCTCCGTGGACGAGTACATGTCCCGGTATCCGGGCGACGAGTTCGTGGATATCCTGGGTTTCGACCATTATGAATTCATCGGGGATTCCGGTGCCGAGGAGGCCGGTGTCCAGTTCGCCGAGGAGCTCAAACGTTCCCTGACGTACATGAACCAGCTGGCGAAGGACCACCAGAAGATCATGTGCCTGTCCGAAACCGGCCTGGAAAGCCTTCCGGACCCGAACTGGTGGTGCGGCGTCCTTTATCCCGCCATCAAGGATTTCCCGATCGCCTATGTGCTTACCTGGCGCAACGCCCACGACAAGCCCACGCATTTCTATGCGGCCTGGGAAGGATTTGACCATGCCGGGGACATGAAGGCCTTCAGCGAACTGGACGATATCGTATTCTTGAAACCTTAACCGGAAATGACTTTCAACGAAAGACTGGTTGAACTTACGTACAACCATGACGAGCTGTTGGCCCGCCCGAACAAACCCGTAGATGGCAACGGCGTCTACGAACGTTATCAGAACCCGATCCTGACAGGGGAGCACGCCCCGCTTTTTTGGCGGTACGACCTGGACGAGAAGACGAATCCGTACCTGATGGAGCGGTTCGGCATCCATGCGACGCTGAACAGCGGCGCCATCAAATGGAACGGCAAGTACGTGCTGGTGGTCCGCGTAGAAGGCGCTGACCGGAAAAGCTTCTTCGCTGTGGCGGAGAGCCCGAACGGTGTGGACAATTTCCGCTTCTGGGACCATCCCATCACGATGCCCGAGTGGGGAGAGCCCGCCACCAACGTGTATGACATGCGCCTGACCGCGCATGAGGACGGCTGGATCTACGGCATCTTCTGTGTGGAGCGGAAGGATCCCGCCGCCGCGCCCGGCGACTTGTCGTCGGCCGTCGCGGCCGCAGGCATCGCCCGCACGAAGGACCTCGTGAACTGGGAGCGGCTGCCGGACCTGGAGTCCCGGAGCCAGCAGCGGAACGTGGTGCTCCATCCGGAGTTCGTGGACGGGAAATATGCCCTGTACACGCGTCCTCAGGACGGTTTCATCGACGCCGGCAACGGCGGCGGGATCGGCTGGGCGCTGGTGGATTCGATGGAACACGCGGTGGTGACGGAGGAGAAGATCATCAATGCCCGGCATTACCACACCATCAAGGAGGTGAAGAACGGAGAAGGCCCGGCGCCCATCAAGACGGCGCAGGGCTGGCTGCACCTGGCGCACGGCGTGCGCGGCTGCGCCAGCGGCCTCCGCTATGTCCTGTACATGTACATGACGGCGCTGGACGATCCTGCGAAGGTCATCGCGGAGCCGGCGGGCTTCTTCATGGCCCCGGAAGGGGAGGAGTACATCGGCGACGTGATGAACGTGCTGTTCTCCAACGGCTGGATCTGCGACGAGGACGGCAAGGTGTTCATCTATTACGCCTCTTCCGACACCCGGATGCACGTGGCCACCTCCACGGTGGACCGCCTGGTGGACTACTGCCTCCACACGGCCCCGGACGGCCTCCGGACCGGCCTTTCCGTGGAAACATTGAACCGCCTGATTGACAAGAATCTCGGAAAATAGTGTATCTTTGTAGGAAACAACACTGAAATCTATGGCCAAATTCTCTGAGAAAATCGGCTATGCCCTGGGTGACGCCGCCGCCGGCGGCATTACCTGGAAGGTCATGTCCATCGCTTTCCCGCTTTTCTTCACGAACATCTTCGGCCTGACGGTGGCCGACACCGCCACCCTGATGCTGGTGGCCCGCCTGTTCGACGTCATCACCGACCCGATGATGGGCGCGCTCGCCGACCGGACGCAGTCCAAGTGGGGCACCTACCGCCCCTGGCTCATCTTCGGCGCCATTCCGCTGGGCCTCGTCTTCGCCCTGCTGCTGTACACGCCGGACCTCGGCCCCGTGGGCAAGCGCATCTACGCGTACTCGATGTACCTGCTGATGATGGCGGTCTATACGGCCGTGAACGTGCCGTACGGCTCGCTGCTGGGCGTGATGACCGCCGATGACAACGAGAAGAACGAGTTCTCGTCCTACCGGATGGTCGGCGCCTATGCGATGGGCTTCGTCACCCTGCTTTCGTTCCCGTACCTGCAGAAGATGGTGGGCGGCACCCCGGCGCACCAGTACGCCGTCCTGGGCGTGATCCTGGGCGCGCTCGCCGCGCTGGGCACGCTGGCCTGCGGCCTCCTGACGAAGGAGCGCCTGAAGCCCATCCGGGCGGAGAAGTTCTCTTTCAAGCCGTTCGCCGACCTGTTCCGCAACAAGCCGTGGATCATCCTGACGCTCATCGGCATCTGCACGAATTTCTTCAACGGATTCCGCTATGCGGTGGCCGGCTACCTGCTGGAATACTGCCTGCACGGGAATGTCACCG
>JAEEGK010026324.1_pt1 | contig 11851 bp, 4 predicted proteins | sample 8958771 | NCBI WGS metagenome assembly JAEEGK01 (sample SAMN16246547, study PRJNA631951) | gut metagenome | biome: gut microbiome; feature: rumen; material: SC-attached | host: Bos | place: Iran: Karaj | collected 2018-10 | reverse complement strand
ATAATCAGACATCCATTTTAATGCTGGAATAAAACCTTGTTTGTCATAACTGTAAACATATTGAAATCCTTCTGAAGTCCCCACGCTATTATTTGGTAAAAATGTTATGCAAGCTACATAATTTGGAAAATCAATTGGAAACCTTTTTTTGGTAGTAAGCGAACCTCCAGAAGGACATGTTCCCCACTGTATAATCAAACCGTTCGACCAAACTACATAACCCATGTTTGGTGAAAAATTTTCAGCAATGATACCAGAACCGGCTTCGCGACCGCGGGAAACAAAGAAATGAGTGGAGCTGTCAGAACTATAAGTCCAGCTGCCCATATATAAATTAAGTTCACTGATATAACTCATGCCCCTAAAATAAGCAGTGTTGTTTGGAGGGTCTATTTTTTGAGAAAAGGTGTTGCCTCCGTCTGTGGAAATGTAAACAGGTGTTCCAGTAAAACACGTCCAGACCAAATCACCACAAACACCAACGAAAAAAGCTCCATAAGAACCGCTAGGGAAATCCAATTTTTTTTCAACAGAAGGGGTATCGGATGAAAAATCTATTGAATAAAGTGCAAAAGTGGTGTCTCCAGGGGCTGACATACAACAAAACAGTTTGTTGTTATAAAACACTTTATTTGCCCACATACCACCAAAGCTTGTAGTTGGATAATTTTTTACACTTTCAATTCCTGAATAATCTTTTTTACATATTGCAATACCAGAAGTTCCTACAGCCACAATTAAATTGTCTTTTGATAAAAGAAAAAAAGAGCCAATGTCTACGTCTGAGAAGTAATTATCATATTCTTCTATTGCGAAGCCATTTTCTGTTTTTTTGATAAGCTCTATTTTGTTTTGTTCCACTGCAACAAGACAATCATCAACGCAAAGAATTTCACTAGGACTTTCTGAAAGAGAGACTGTTTGCCACTGCGAAAAGTTTTCATCATTTGCACTAGTAAGAAAAAGAACATTATTTCTGCATACAAAAAGAGTGTTCTTTTTTCTCCAAAAATTAATTATGTTTCCTGTAGATGCCGCTGATTGCCATGGTGATATATTCTGAAACGTTTGATAGTCATGAGTTTTAAAAAGTTTTTTGTTTGTCAAAATCAAACACGTTTGGTTAGAACCGTGTACAACAGCCACGTCAACAAGATTTTCATCTGTTAACATATTTTTTAGAGAATTTGATCGAGTATAACTTTCGAAATCTTTCGTAATGAAAATGCTTCCGTCATATTTAATAACAGCAAACAATCCGTTTATAGAGTCGCCAGATACGGAGTATATAGGTGATGTGTCAGAACCATCCAAGTCCACCTCCTTCCACGTATTGGACTCTCCCACCTTAGAATACACAGCATCTGTAGTCTGTACACATCCCATCAGATTCAATGCAAGCAGTCCGCCCGCTAAGAACTTCGTAACCAATTTGTCACTCCACATTTCTTGTCCTCCTATCTTTCCGAGATATTGGCTTATCGCAAAACGGAATTCACGAGTTGCAGCGTTAAGCCTTGGGTTCTTTCCCATATATATCATCATATCACCGACTGATGGATTTTGCGAGTTGACAGAACCGCAGTATTCGGAAAAAAGTAGAGATAAAGACTGTAACTCGTCAATTGTTGCCTGTTGAGAAAACAGATTTTCTATAAGTGCAAGGTTGCAGTACAGATTTTCCATATAAGTTCCGCAAATGGAAGGAATAGGGAGTTCTTTTGTTCTGTAATATCCTGCAATGCCGAGAAGATCTCCTGCCATAATTGCAACAGCTTTAGAATAGAGTGCGTTTGATGAAGAGATTTCATTCCAATATGTTCCGTTGTAAAACCTTATTGTTGGTGCTGCAGTTGAGGCAGTCGGTGTTGCGGCCCGTGTATCAAATACTACAGCACCGCGTCTTGCGTTTCTTGCAGTTATAGCTGTCTTTGTGTAACCGTCACCTGAACGTGTTATCTTATACGGTGTTATGCTCGCATTGGTATATTGTGTAACAGTTGCAACAATACCTTCATAATAAAGATCAATCGGTTGTGTGATTGATGACAAAAGACAATGAGTTATAGGCGTTACTGTAACGATACCTTCAGCTGAGTATGCATGAATTTTTGCAAGAGCTATGTAATCTGTATCGGTTATTGCAGTAGCAGTTACATTACCAGAGGTTAAATCGTTTGCTATTTTGTACCATCCAGAACCAGAATAATAAGCATATTCTGGACGAGAAGGACTTGAAGAACTTGTCGAAGTTTTTGGAATAATTATATATCCATCCATAGCAGCATTGCTGTTCAACATTCCTTTAGAATAATAGGTAACACCGTTGACTATTACATAACCTGCTGTATCAGCTTCAGCACCATTACTGTCATATCCACACACATATACTTCTCCTACATTTGGAGAACTGAAAGCTGAGTAATTAGCACGGAATGCAATAGTCCGAGATGAAAAACCACGGTCACCCTTTATAGTTCCAGTATAAACCCATTTTGCAGTAGAAGCATTACCAGCTGTTGTACAGCGATACGTATTGGACGTATCCGTATTTTTATACATATCTCCGACGATCGCAGAGGTTACTCCAGAATTGGAGAAAACAGTTGCCGTTGTAGATGTTCCTGTGATACCGGTTCCACTATACCAGACTGTACCACGAGTTCCTGTTGCACCATGCGTAGACAGAAGAGCAACAGGTGTTACTGTATAAGTATCATCATCATATTTTATTCTTTCACAGTTCCAAAGATACTTATTTGTTGTTGTCGTAGTAGGACAAACAGTTCCCCAGACTGAAGTTGAGCCGGTAGCAGATCCGTCCCAAACGGAATCTGTTGCTGTAGGAGCTGTTGGTTTTGTTGTATTAGTTGTCAGCTTATATACATTTGTAATTGAAGTTATACCTCGACCATTTGCTCCGTCTTCTTGGTATGTTAGGCAAATATGAGGTGCTTTATATTCATAGGTTGTATTAACTCCGTCTGTTAATGTGATTCGTTCTGCATTTAATAAATAAGGAGTAGATGCAGTCGGAATTAAGGTAGATGGATTTGTGCTCCAATTATTAATTGTTGTACTATCAAAGGTTTCTGTTGTATTTGCTGAAAGCTTATAGTATTCAGCTACAGTTGAAACTCCTTTTCCTCTTACAAAAACTCCTCTTGGTGTTGGACGAGCATTTGCAGAAGGAGTAACTGTTTGTGATGATATTGTTGTTGCTTCTGTTCTTATAGTCCAGGTAACAGCATATGTTGCTTCAACATAGTATTTTGCACCTCCTCGCAACCATATAACAGGCGTAGAAGAGTTTGACATTTGAGTGTAGCTTACCGGAGATTGATTTGGGCATCCTGTAACAGCTTTTGTTTGTGCAAAGGTGTCCGAAAAAATAGTACATTGATTACTTGGTAGCCAACCCCATGCAATTCCGACATCTTCAACACAGAACTCTACGCCTATTTTTCCAGTACCATGTGATGACCATGGAATATTTGTCTGACCATCTCCTCTCACTGAAACTTGAAACTTCTGTGGATTTTTTGGCATAGCAGTACCTGTTACTGGATACCATGTATTTGTATCATAAGTAGATGCGGTTAAGTCTAACCATCCGGCTGTCTGCCATTGTCCAGAGATTTGTTTTGATAAAGTAAGGCTGAACGTATATGCTACGCTATTTGCAGTAACTGTGAGAGTAATAATGACTGTATTATATGCTGCTGTAGTACCGCCAAGATTTGCACCTGCAGCAATTTTAAGTACAAGACTTCCGTCTGCAGACGTTGTAGCTGCAGTATTAGATGTAACAGAAACTCCGCTTGGCAATGTTGAAGTTGCAATTGTAGCCGCTTTTCTTGTGGCTCCCTGAAATGCATTAAATTTGATTGTAATGCTTTTTTCAGAAGATACTGTTTTCTCACCTCCACAGGCAAGAACAACTGCTGGTTCTGAACATGTTACTGTCCAAGGAGATGTTCCGTTTGTACCGTTAGAACCATTTTTACTTACAGCATAAGAGGTACTAGTTGCAGAATCAGAATATGTAACTACAGTTTTAGTCCACATATACTTTCCTGCAGTCGCCGTCGGAGGCGTTGCGTTCCATGTTCCGGTTGGAACAGAAGTTCCGCTGTCAGCTTGCTGATACGTTACAGCTGTACTAGATACAGTCGGGGATGTACCATCATCTCCTTCTGCCTTGCTCCAAATGATACCGCTCTTTGCATTTGCTGCAGAGAACGTTGCGGCATCTGCCTGTGTTGTGTCAGTGTAGATTCCGACGTACTTGCGAGACTCTGTTGTCGAATAGTTTGTGCCGGAAGATGTATCATCACAGTAGACAAAGTGCATGTAATATTGAGTTGCATCCTGTCCGTCTGTTCCTGGAGCTGCAAGAACTGTCCAGTATGTTGTGTTTGTCGGAAGTATTGAGCTCGAAGATGTATGGGCTTTCTTACAGACATAGCTTGTTTTGTTTGTGGCGTAGTAGACCACTTCCGATACCTTGTAAGCTGTACCGCTTGCCCAGTTCCCTTTGCTTGTGAGGCTTGTTCCGTTGGCTCCGTCTTCTCCCACAAACTTGGTCCAGGTATAGGAAGCCTTGTCTGTTGGAGCTGTTGAACTTGTCCCGCTGTAGAATCCTACATATTTTGTTGCTGAAGATGGAGTTGTCGTAAAGTCTGTTCCGTCTGCATTAGCTGAATATCGGACATATGAATAGGAACTTGTTCCAGTTGCCCCCTTGGCACCTGTCTTACTTGCAGAAATTGTTATAGTCTTAGTCTCTGTACTGCCGTTGTCATAGGTAACGGTGACGTTTACCGAAAGATTTGCGCTGATTGCGGTTCCTGTTGCTGTTGTAAAAGTAAGGGTTCCGTTTGTACTCTGTGCAACAGTAAAACCTGTCGCAGTCGGGGTAGACACTTTAAATTTGCCACTTGCAATTGTGGCAGATGGAGCTATTGCTGAAAGCTGTGTACTTCCCTTGTAGGCGGTAAATTTCACGGAATATGTTGTAGCTGAAAGTGGTTTTAAATCCGTGCCGGTTGCAACTGTAAAGTTTTCATTGCTTACCGAACAGGCATAAGGTGAAGTTCCGTTTGTACCATTAGTTCCTGCATATCCTACAGAATATGAAGTCGTGCTGTTTCCGTCTGAATAGGTAACTTCGGTTTTAGTCCAGAGATACTGTCCTTTTGTAACTGAAGGAACTGTATCACTCCACGTTCCAGATGGAGCTGTTGTTCCGCTCGTTCCTGCCTGATATTTTACTGATTTAGATGATATTGTTACAGATGTACCATTGCTGCCATTAGTGCCGTTGCTTCCCTGTCGGGCAACAGTATAAGAAACTGAATCACTTCCTGATGTATACTTGATTGTTGTTCTAGTCCACAGATAACTGCCCTGTGCTACAGCTGGAACCGTACTCTGCCAACCGGAAGACGGAGCTGTTGTATTGCTTGTTGAAGTTGCATATTTGATTTCTGTTGAGCTGATTCCGCGTCCATCATTCCCATCAGCACCGTCCGAAACAGAAATAACAGTGGCAATGTCAGAATATCCGTTTGCAGTAACCTTATACACACCAGCAGTAGTAGCGTTGTAAGTCTGGCTTGTAGCTCCTGATATTGCAGTTCCGTCCTTATACCATTGGTATGACGAAGCTGTGAATCCTGTAGCAATACATTTAAGAGGCAATTGTGACGGAGAGCCGTTTTTGAAAACCAGTCCGCTGGCTGCTTCTATTTCTACAAACTTAGCAGCTGTTCCTGGATTTCCCTGGTCTCCTTTATCACCTTTATCGCCATAAACACCAATAATACAGGGATTTGTATAGCTCGGATCAGAGTCGTCAGTATATGTTGTCTTCTCATAATTCCAAAGGTATTTTTTAGTTGATGTCATAGTCTGAATAGTTGTAGTCCAGCCAGAAGTTGAACGGGTAACATTTGAAGATTCAGATGTAGCTAGATAGTATTCTGTGATTCCGGCAATTCCACGGCCAGCCTGTCCGTCTGTTACATATCTTGAAGCAACATGAGGTGCTTTATATTCTTTTGTACCATCGCTGTAAACGACAAGTTCAGCATTGAGAAGATATGGTTTTGCCGAAGTTGGCTGAGAAACAGAAGTACTCCATGTTGAGATTGTGCTGGCACTGAATGTTTCTGTTGTATTTGCCGACAACTTGTAATATTCAGTAATGTTCTGTATTCCTTTTCCGTCCTTTGCTCCAACTCTTGTATAACTCCAATTACTCATATCATTCTCCTTCAACAAATCTTGTTCTTATCCAAAGGTATTTACCTTCCTGTATCTCTGGTGCAGAGGAAGTCCAATTAAGAGCTTCAAGCTGCTGTGTTGTCATTTCATAATCCCCAGAAGCAAACTCAAACTCCTGATGTCCGCCGGGTGTTCCTGGAATACCGTCTTGTCCTCTAGTGTAAGCTGGTGCACTCCATTCACCTTCAAAGATATTCCGAGCAGTTTTTGAAGAAACCCATACGCTTTGAGCTGTCTTTGTGTGATGCCAGCCTTCGTTAGTTCCGTCTCCTGTTGCAAGCGGCGGTTGATTTATGTCGTCATGATAAGTAAAAAATGTTCTCCATTCAGCTTGAGTTATCTGTCCGCTGTCAATTGCACCATCTGTTTCAGAAAGATTGTTTACAAAATCGGGAAGGACAAAACCAGGTTCATCAACTCCGAATATTTCCGGGGCATAGTCCACACAGATTAGGTCAGCACTCAGGTTTTCACCGCACTGAATGTCCGTTACAATTAAATCTCTTGAATCGTTTCCAGCTTCTCCGAATGTGAAAAGGCAGTCTTCAAGTTCAGAAGGATTTTCAAAAGAAGAACCTGTTACCGTAACTGCCAGATAAGTTCCTGCAGCTGTAACAACACTTCTTATTTCTGCAGCTCCGTCCTTATGCCTGATTCTTATTGCATAGGATTTTCCGGCTTCCATCGTAACTTCTTCATCAAGCTCTATGCACATGTCCTGTACGGAAACAATACGTCCCTGTTTGAGCCCCGCAAGTGCTATATCTCCGGCATACTTAATCCAGTCACCCTTGCGGCACATAAGGTATTCAAAATCACACGAAAACTTTACGACGGCAAAACGGTGGTTTGAAACCGCATAATTGTACATACCAATTTTCAAAGCCTGGTTCTTGTCTGTAACACCCCAGAGTGGAACAGACTGAGAAGTAGCCGGCTCAACTCCAGACTGCTTGTTTCCTGTAGGTGTGTTGTAAACAGACGCTTCATTTTCAGCGTAACCGGAATCCTTGTCTACAAATCCCATCTTCATTTCATCAGGAACATCAGAAAGAGCCATTGTTTCCTTGAAGTCATGGGAATTGCGTGGAGTAAAAAGTTGCACATAAGAATCCCGTGCAATGTCTTGTATTACCGTAATTTTGCTGTTTATTTTCAAGATTTCCGCACGACAGGTTGATCCGATTGCAGAAAGAAGACTGCTGATAGACATGTCCTCGCAGATAAAGGCGTTGCATTCATAGCTGTTGGAAGCACACCAGGTAAAAAGCCTTTCAAACGAAGCTTTATCTATTTCTGAGTTTTCAAGCTTCTGCTGTGCAACTTCTCCCTGCATTGCATACATAGCAGCTGATGCAGGATTGCTTGATAGTGCATTGCTCCAGGTTGAGTTCTGAGAGTTATAAACAGGCAGTTTTGACTGTGCCAGGAAATTAAGCTGCTCTACAATTCCGTTGAGTTTTTCTGATGATTTGATTTTAAGTCCTATGAGTGTAAGCTGGCGGCACCGTTCTGTTCTTACCGGCTGTACAGATTTTGCAGCCCTGATTGAACCGACATAAACAGAATCAATAACCTTTGTGTCTGTACTGTCTTCTGATACCCTCGTTATCCTTACTGTGTAAGATGCTGCAGTCAAATTGCTTTTGGTAATTGCATATCTTTTTGTCTTGAGTTCGCGACCTGTTATTTCATTGCTTCCGCTGGAGAAATATCCAAGCAACGCATACGCAGAATCCGCCTGGTCAGCTCTCTTATATTCTGCTTTAACTGTAACGCTTGTATCCTCAACTTGACCTTCATTATTGTATTTTCCCAAACCGTTATAGAAAAATATATCTACGTTCAGTTGAGTAGTTTTATCCGGTGTAGTTCTGATTACAGCACCATCCTGTCCGTCTTCTGTCTGATGCTTGAGAAGTGTATTCAGCTGTATTTCGTGAACACATTTGTCGTAAAGCGGAGGCGTATTTTCTCCATCTGCAATCTGCATCTGAATGAGCGGATCCGGATTTGCAGTGCTTAGAATGCGTGAAATGCTGCCAGTCGATGAATAATCAGTGATTTTTGTTTCACCGATTTTGATTGTAGTATTGTCAATCTGTATGTCTTTCTGACCTACGCAGAAAAGCTGATACAGCCAGACAACTCCGTTAGAATCTACCCAGGTATATGGATTTGCACACAAATCTGCATAGATGCGTCTTTTACCGAAAAGCACAGGAACCGTACCATAAGGTCTCAGCTGATTACGGCTTCCACGAACAGAAGGATCCTGTTCCGGTTTTTCCCTGTCCGTGTTTGGAATATTCATGTTATAGAGCGCAACACCGCCGGAAAACATTCCGATACCGGCACCTATAAGGGCAGCGCCTATTCCGGCTCCAATTCCTGTCCAGCCTGTGCAGGCAGCAACTATAACACCTATTATTGCAAGTCCTGTACCGGCAATCTTCATTCCAACTCCGGCAGACTTGTTGTCACCTTCAGGTACAAGCTTTATGTAAACTCTCTGACCTTCTTCTGGTATACGTTCAAAATCAGTAATGATTTCGTCATCAATCATTACACGCCAGCCAGTATTTACGGCATGAAGTGCATCAATTTTATTTATAATTTCCTGTACTGTAATTCCCTGTTCAAAAAAGAAATCCTTACGTTCCTGAGAAAACGGATTGAGACATGCACTGACTTGTATCGACACGGTACCACCCCTCGACACATCCGGCAAGCTGCGGACTTGAAAGTCTTTCGCACACTGCGCCCAAGTTGTGTCTTGAATGGATTATATAACCGTCACCAGCATACAAGCCTACATGACAAAGCCTTCCGTTCATTCTCATAAGTACAACAGCTGTTTCTTCAGGAGTATTTATTTTTTCTCCGCAAAGAATTGGCACGTTTTCCAGGAAAAGTTTTTTTGTTTCTTCAATTCGGAGGGCATCGGTATAACCGCCGATAAGTATTGGAAGTTCAATGGTGTATTCTTTGCGGAGTATAAGACGTACAAGCCCGTAGCAGTCGCAGCCTGTTTCATCACGTCCGCCGGAAACAAAAGGAATGCCGATGTATTTCTTTACCCAATCGTACATAAAAGCCCCGCATCAGAAAAACATTCCAGGAAAATCATTAGGATTGTAGGTTAAAGTCGTAAACTTTTTGTCATGCATGTATGAATCGTAAAGCTCACCTGTTATTGAGTTAACGTCTGCGTTGATGTTGCGAAGTATAAAGTTTAAGGGACCTTCAATGCAGTTGTTAGGCTCGCTTGCCATTATTACACAAGCCGTACAGGTAATATCCTTCTTTTCGTTTCTGCTCTGGATTACTGCAGACTTGATTGCCCTGTAGATTGAAATATCGGTATTGTCTATCTGCAAGCGGCAGGCTTTGTTTCCGTCGCTGGATTGATCCGGTAAAAGAACGGTAAACGCACAGGGTGTATACGTCTGTCCGTTGGAAACAATTTCTTCCGTGTTGTCTGTTACGCGCAGAACAGAGGTTCCGTCATACTTAATTTCAAGCAGGTTCAGAATGACTTCCGAAGTTTCCGGGGCTGTCATTGCCTGCTTTGCGTTTGTAGAAAGCTGTGTATTAGGCATTCATCTTCTCCAGCTGCATTGTTATTATCCAGAGTCCGTCATTAGACTCTTCCGTATATTCTTCAAGGAAGCGGAACTCCGCCGGCTCTAATGTCTGAGGGTCTTTCATAACAAAACGCAGCACACCGCTTCCAAGAATGTTGTCGTACCAGTCTTCAAGATATTCACGCTGAGCTTCCGTAAGAACTACGCTTCCTATGAACTCCTTTGTTGAAGCTGTGTAACGTCTTCTGGCTTTCTGAGGTCCTGCATCCATCTGAGTCCTTACAACGTTTGATTTTTTCTTTCCACTCAAACCTTCAAGCCTTATTACCTGCGGTAATGTTTGAGGCCATGTTATGTTTGTCATGCTATACCCCCTGTACTTTCAGCCCATATCGGCTCTTTAATGCACGGTCTGCTTTTCCGCCTGCTATGTGCTGATTTATCATAGAACCTACAAGAATCTCAATCTTGCGTTGTCCGTTCTCATCTTCGGTATCGTGAACTTCTACAGGCTCATCAGAATAAACTGTGACCGGAATATTTACCTGAACGTCGCCGCCACCAATACCGCTGGCAGAAACTCCGAGAGAACCGTCTGCACCGCGTGTAAGCGGCATGATTGCCTCGGGACCAGCTTCTCCCATAAGTCCCGTTCCAAAACCAGAACCTTTTGCAAATCGGAAATACGTAGGTTTTGCTACAACTTGATTCGTGAACGTTCCGCCTTTCGCGAAGGCACTGTAAGAATCATCACCATAAACACCGCCAAGAGCATTAGTTTCTGCACTCTTAGCTCTTCCGTTTACATAACCTGCAATAACACTGTCTGCAAGTCCAGCTGCCAGAAATCCAATACCAAGAGCCCACTGTCCCTGAGCTATGAGCTGCAAGCCTGCCTGCATGAAAAGAAGTGGCAGCTGATTCATTATTTCAGAGGCCATTGTTTCAAGTGCACGTTCCATAGAGTCCGCAGCATCTTCACCTTCGCCGAGTGCCTGGCCTAGCTCTTTGAAGCCGGATAAAGCCGCATTGAACGAAAGTTCTGCAAGACTTTGTGTGACATTACCCACAACCTTATTTGTTTTTTCATCCCACAGATCCATGTCATTGAGCCATTGCTCTGTAATGTACCCCAGTTTTTCTGGAATTGAATCAAAAGATTTTGGATCCTTAAAGTTTTCTATGGTTTCTTTTAATTCTCTAGCTCTTTGAATCTGGTCATCTGTGGCACCATTTTCTTTGAGTTTTATTAAATACAGCTCTGTTTCTGTTTTACCAAGGTTTGCAACTGCTTTTTCAAGTTCTTTTATTTCGTCATTCGCAGATAATTCTTTTATCTGTTTTTGAAGTTTCTTTGCTGTGACAATTTGCTCTTCTGAAGCACCGTTTTCTTTTAGAGTAGCAATATAAAGTTCGTCTTCTTTCTTTCCCCAATCTGCAATTGTTTTTTCGAGAGACTTTATTTCATCTGTAGCTGCTGATTCTCCCCTTGCTTTTTTGAGCTCTTTATATTTTTCTACCATCGTTCCAAGCGCAGTGTTTTCTTTTGCCAGTTCATCAAGACTGAAAGATTCTGTAATTCTTGACGGATCTATGGTCAGAGCTTCCTGAATTTTACCCTTTATTTCTTCAAGCTGACTGTCGTATATATCTGTTCTGGAAAAGAGCTTTTCACCAAGAGCTTTGTTTAAACCTTCAGAATTAGTCACAGCCCGTTCAAGACCATTAACATAAAGCTCACCGGCTTCTTTTCCTGTATTAAACAGTTTCTTATCTACACCTAGAATGTCACTTAACCAATTCTTCCAGGATTTCTTACCGTCTATTTCAAGGTCAGCTATTTTTTTCTTGATGTTCTTTTCAAGGGTATCAAGTTGTTTCATAGCTTCAGTTGTGTCTATAAGCTTGCCGTCAGAATCTTTTACAGGTTTTGAAAGCTTGTCGCGTTTCTTTTTTATGTCTTCAAGTTCTTTCTG
>JAEEGK010026319.1_pt1 | contig 11852 bp, 9 predicted proteins | sample 8958771 | NCBI WGS metagenome assembly JAEEGK01 (sample SAMN16246547, study PRJNA631951) | gut metagenome | biome: gut microbiome; feature: rumen; material: SC-attached | host: Bos | place: Iran: Karaj | collected 2018-10 | reverse complement strand
TGTCTACGTTCTCCCTGGCAGAGACCATACCATTGTAAAAGCCGAACACCGATCCGACTGCCAGCACAATGACCATCAGAATACTTACCAAAACGCTCATGGAAATACCTCCGTAACATCAAATATATTATCATTTACACATCATACATACCTTTTATCATGAGAACATTTTCACCTAATATAATTTTATCATATTTTGTGCAATTTTGCAGATAAATTACACTTTCCGGAATACTGGCAGGTATTGATTTAATACTTTACAGGCATGTCCCTGTATAGGTTACTGACTGCCACTGCAACAGCTTCAAAGCATAATCAATGATTGTAAGCGTTTCTTTCAGGTTATCAAAGAAAAACATTTGTATTAAAAGGATAGCTGTTGTACAATGAGGTTGCCTGTTATCAATAATCGAAAAGAAGGTATGCCAGGTGCCCTTTAAAAATCACAAAACAGCATTTATAATTATTGGTTTTCTATGCATATGCACAGGCTTGTTTTCCTTTGCCCGATACATGGGCTGGCTGGCACAGGATTCAGGACTGTTGGCAATGATTGCCAGAACCGTCTACGGGCCGGATGTACGTCGGGAAACGGCCCGGTTGAAACACGTAAAAGAGATTTCTCCGGAGATACCCCCCATCACTGCCCTTTGTTACCATGAAGTAACGCCTGACCGCGAAGATGATTGTATGAATGTGAAACCGGAGGTTCTCCGCCGGCATATCCGGGAATTTAAGGAAGCGGGCTACGTGTTTATCCATGTGGGCGATTTGCAAAACCATGCGGCAGGTCTGACACCGCTTCCTGAAAAAGCGTTACTGATTACGTTTGATGACGGATATGCTGACAATTATAATTATGCGTTCCCTGTTTTACGGGAGGAACAGGTGCCGGGTACTTTCTTTGTAGTGAGCGGCACCATTGGACAAGACAACCGGATGACGGCCGGTCAACTGCGGGAAATGCAGGCAAACGGAATGATGATAGGGTCCCATACCGTGAATCATGAAAATTTAACCGGCATGAACGCAAAAGATATTGATTTTGAACTGCGTTCATCCAAAGAAACACTCGAAAAAATTTTAGGCAAACCGGTCTGCGCACTGGCCTACCCCGCAGGCAAGGTAAACGAAACAGTATTGGACAAAGCAAAATCCTGTTATGACATGGCGTTTGTGGCTGTGGTCAGGCCGGAAACAAAACAGACGATGTACACGCTGCAACGCTATGGCGTGTTCAATTGGAACAAACATATCGAATCAATTTTTAAGAACAGGTAATATTCTGACGCTCTGTAATACAAAACCCCGGAATCACTCTAGCATGATTCCGGGGATATTTTTTCTGGTACTCGGACAGGGGCTCGAACCCTGGACCTCTGCCATGTGAGGGCAGCACTCTAACCAACTGAGCTATCCGAGCATATTTCGTTTACAAAAGGTATTATACACCTGTCAAAGAAAAATTACCAGCTTTTTCTTATAAAATCCGAAAAAAGTCTTCAGTTAACCCTGTCCCAGATGACTCCCACTGCGGCGCCCATCACGGCCACGGTAAACCAGCCAAAGCCTTCGTTGTACAGGGGGACTGATGCCAGAATGTTTTCCATGGGAACCGGAATGGCTGCAGCCTTCAAGCCTTCCACGATGGCAAACAGGGTGACAATCCACATGGTGCAGCGGAACACCTTTTTGTTGCCGCCGAAACCGAATACGTTAAGCAGAGCAAGGGCAATCATTACCGGATACAAAAAGCAGAGTATGGGAATCGCCATTTTTATAATCATGTCCAGCCCGAAGTTGGAAAGGGAGAAACTGAGAAGCGCAATCAGGATACCAAATGATTTTTTGGAAAGAGTTGCATTGAACAGGATATGAAAATAGTCGGAAATTGCGGCGATAAGACCGATGCTGGTGGTCAGGCAGGCCAGAATAATGATGGCCGCCAGAATAAAGGTCCCGCCCCCACCTAAATATTCATGGGCTGTCGCAACCAGAATACCGGCGCCGTTGGAAAAATCACCGGACAGATAACGGTGCGCTTCCGCGCCGGCGTACCCCAGAAAATAATAAATGAACGCCAGCAGGCCGGCAGTAATCAGCCCCGCCCACAGGCAGGTCCTGATCAGTTCTTTTTTGTTTTCGATGCCAAAGGTTTTAATGGTAGTCAGTGTGGCTGCGCCAAACAGGAAGGACGCCAGGAGATCCATGGTGTTATATCCTTCCTGGAATCCTTTAAGAAACGGCGTGTTCAGATATTCGCCCTGAGGCGCATCCGGTGTAAAGGAGGGAGCCAGCAACACTTTGACAAAAAGCACAGCGAGGCAGACCAAAAGGGCCGGGGTCAGTACTTTTCCCAGCCAGTTCAACACTTTGGACGGATTATTGGCTACGTAATAGCTGAAAGCAAAATACAGAGCCGAGTACAGCGCCAGCTGCCAGGGTTCCGTTGTTCCGAACAACGGCTTGATGCCAATCTCGTAACTGAAAGCAGCAGTACGGGGAATGGCAAACAAAGGACCTATACACATGCTGGATAAAAACATGATAATCTTCGCATAGGCAACATTGACCGGAGCTGCCACTTCCGTCAGATCGGTACCGCCGGTCATGGCGATGGCCAATACTCCCAAAATAGGAAGACCCACACCGGTAATACAGAAGCCGAGCGTGGCAATGTTCAGATTGCTGCCGGACAGATAGCCGAACAACGGCGGGAATAATAAATTTCCTGCGCCGAAAAATGAAGAAAACAGAACCAGGCTTACCGGGATCAATTTACCAAGAGAAAGAGAATTTTTCATAAGAAACCACCTGCCACGAAAATGAAAACGCACGTGCTGTGCGTTTTCATAATTATATTTAAGAAAATGTAAAACTGAAACGATTTACTTTATAACTATACGGTAATATTTTTTCTTGCCCTTGCGTATCAGCACACCGCCGTCTTCTGTAAACAGTTCCGGCGTAAGGGCGAATTCAGCGTCTTCCACTGCTGCGTTGTTCAGATACAGGCCCCGTTGGGCAATCATCTGACGTGCTTCCCGCTTGCTGCTGAACACTTTCTGTGCAGTCAAAACATCAACCAGTTTTGCCGTCTTATCTGCTTCCGCAATCTCCAGCGTTGGTACATTTTCCATGTCTGCGCCGCCACCGAACAGGGCTTCCGTAGCCTTAACCGCTTTATCGGCTTCCTCCCGGCCGTGGATCAGTTTGGTCACTTCGTAGGCCAGTACCTTTTTCGCTTCGTTAATCTTTTCATCTTTGAACGCACCCAGACGGCGAACCTCGTCCATAGGCAGGAAAGTCAGCAGCGCCAGACATTTTTCCACGTCGGCGTCGTCCACGTTGCGCCAGTACTGGTAGAAATCGTACGGCGAGCATTTTTCCGCGTCAAGCCACAGAGCACCTTTTTCCGTTTTGCCCATCTTACGGCCGTCACTTGTCGTTAACAGTTTGCAAGTAATGCAGAAAGCCGGCTTCTGATCCTTACGGCGGATCAGTTCCACGCCTGCCAACATGTTGGACCACTGGTCGTCGCCACCCATCTGCATCACGCAGTTGTAATTCTTATGCAGGGTATAGAAATCGTAAGCCTGCATGATCATATAGTTAAATTCAAAGAAGGTCAGGCCCTTGTCCCAACGCTTTTTATAACATTCCGCCGCCAGCATATGGTTCACGGAAAAATGTGTGCCCACCTCCCGCAGCAGGTTCACATAATTCAGGTTCAACAGCCAGTCGCCGTTGTTCACCATCAGCGCCTTACCGTCGGAAAAGTCGATAAATTTGCTCATCTGCTTCTTGAAGCATTCGATGTTGTGGTTGATAAACTCCGGCGTCAGCATTTTCCGCATATCGTCCTTGCCGCTGGGGTCACCGATCATGCCGGTGCCGCCGCCCAATAAAGCAATGGGACGGTGCCCTGCCCGCTGCATATGGGCCATAGCCATCAGGGCGATAAAGTGACCCACGTGCAGGCTGTCCGCCGTGGGATCAAAGCCAATATAAAACGTAATCTTTTCCTTTTCCAGCATTTCCCGTATTTCTTCCTCGTGGGAAACCTGCGCGATAAAGCCACGTTCCAGTAACACATCAAAAACAGACATCGGTTTAAAACCCTCCTGAAACTTTTAATAAGTATGTATTATTCTAACTCATTTCTTATGTTATTACAAGACTGTAGCATGTTAAAACTGTCTTTTTATAAAACTATTTTGTTTTTGGTTTCTTGACGTACCTATGACAAATACATATAATATTTATGTATTCAGAATACACCCTGCCCAGACAGAGATAGTTTTGGATAATATCATTAAATTAATTTCTTGTAAACAGGAGGACAATAAAATGAGACCTGATTTAGTCGTACCGGGCGAGAACGAGGAGAACTTTGTCGCCGCCCGCGATACCCGTGTTGTAACCGTACCCTTTTCCCCGATTGAAAAACGTTTTGCCAAAGAAAAGCCCCAGCTGATGCCCGGTTTGAAAATGTTGCGGGAAGAATTGGGGGATGCCGAATTCGATAGGCTTATCAACCGCATCCACAATATTAACGTAGCCGGTGAACGTTGCCTGATCGTAGCGGAAAGCGAACTGCACCGCACATTTATCCTGCGGGATGCTATCCCGGCCATATCCAAAGCGTTTCATGTAAGTAACATCCGCGTGGTAACGCAGGGATAAGTTTTTTATTTTGCTGTTGACAAATTGAAATGAATTTACTATAATAATCGTGTTGTCGGGGCGTGGCGCAGTTTGGTAGCGCGCTTGTTTCGGGTACAAGAGGCCGTGAGTTCGAATCTCGCCGCCCCGACCAGTTAAAAAATAACCGGAAGTCAGTTGTTATCTGACTTCCGGTTTTTTATTATAAAACACGTTTTGACAGAAGCTTGTTATTAAAACAGCGCTATTCAACATTTAACTTAAAAATGGCGGCAATTGACAGAGGTCGGCGGTTTCAGGTTTCTTTTTCTTCCATAATCCGCAAGATTTCCCGTTCCGTCCCTGTCATTCCGGGATCGGCAATCCTTCCCATGTTGCGCATGATTTCTTCCGGAGTCCTGCCGCAGATCCCATGTTCCGGCTCCAGCCCGATGCCATGCATAGCCAGGTCTGCCGCCTGATACGCCGCGTCAACGGCAACGAGCCCCTTCAACGTACAACCTTTATTTCCGCCGTCACATATCATCCCCGTGATACTGCCTGCAAGATGATTAAGCACGGCAGTCATTTCCCCGCCGCGGCCGCCCCGCAGCCAGACCAGCCCGCAGGCCATCCCGGCTCCGGCCGCTATGGCGCAGCCGCAAAAAGCCGAAAGGCGGCCGGAATATTCTTTAATGTAAGTGCAGATAAGGTAACTCAGCATCGTGGCCCGGTACAATTTCTCTTCTGAATATCCGTTCACTCTGAACGCTGCGTATAAAGGAAGCGTCGCTATGATTCCATGGGCTCCCGAACCTGTGATACTCATAGCCGCCCGGTTTAAACCAAGCACACGGGCTTCAATGGCGCCCCCGCATAATAGCGAAGCTGTCTTTTGTTCGTCATCTGAAATGATTTTTCCCCCATTGCGGACGAGCAGCCTTTTGACGAAGACGGTGCGTTCGCTTTCCAGCCCGTACCGGAACAGTTCCAGGTTGGTTTCGTAAGCTTCTTTGACAAAAGCGATCTCTTCCGTTCCGACCGTTTCGATATAGTCAAGCATTTCCTGCAACGTGAACCGGTGGATCGTGTGCATGGATTCAGGCTCCCCGTTATCTTCAGTCCGTTGCGCCTCATACAGCGCATCGTTTCCGTAACGGGCCTCCCCGTTCACCCGGATTTCCGTGATATTGGTGTGCCCGTCACGAATTGTGACCGCCGCAACCGTTTTTGGCGTTGTAACCGTAACCCTTATAAAAAGCCGGCTTGTGACTTCGCTGACCTTCACGTGTATGATGTTTCTGTTCCACAGTTCCGCGGCGGCGGCATTATCCTCTTCCGTAATATCTTCCAGCGCTTCCAGTCCTTTCCCGGCTTTTCCCCCGGCAAATCCCAGGGCGGCCGCGAATCCGGCGCCCACTTCCTCACTGTTGGGAATACCGCAGGTGAAAGCATTTTTATACATCCCGCTGTTCAGTTCCACATCAATCGAAACCGGATTGCCTTCGGTATATTCCCGGGCTTTCGCAGTGCAGAAGGCAACGGCCCCCGGCTCCGTGACCCCCAGTGCAGGTTTCATGTCTTCCCTGATAATTCCGGTTAGCTGGTACATAATACTCCTCCGCTGCATCCATACATAAAAAATAAGGCCAGATAACAATTATGCCTCTGACCTTATCATACATCTGATTACATATAAAAAGAATACTTTTTTAAAAATACTTCATGAAGATCTACAGTCCTGCTTTGTCAGCCCTGGTTCATGAGAACCAGCCGTCCTGCTTTGGCCCCTGTCAGTTTCATATCATGATATGTCAGCTGACCGTTTACGAATACATATTCTATGCCCTCGCAGGGGAGATTCGGGTTCTTGTAATCAGCACGGTCATACAGCTTATCGTAGTCAAAGATTAGTAAGTCTGCGTCATAGCCGTCTTTAATAAGTCCCTTGTTCGGGATCTTGGTAACCGCCGCTGTCATGCCGGTCATTTTATGGATCATCTCTTCCAGAGACAGCAACCTGTTCTCTTTGACAAAGATCCGGATCGCATGGGGGAACGTTCCTAACGCGCGCGGATGCGGTTTGTCATCCGCCGCCCTGAGGATGCCGTCGGAGCCGACCATTACATACTTGTTCCGGATGATGCGGAACAGGTCCTCTTCGCACATTGTAAAGTAGATGGCAGTGGCGACGCCGTCGTTGGCAATCATCACGTCGCAGAACACATCGAAGGGGTCCTTCCCGATTTTATCCGCATAGGCCTGAATGGTCATACCTTCGATTTCCGGCAGATTAACGGATTTGGAGATCAGCACGCCTTTCCAGCCGCCGGAATTCAGGTAATAGTTCTCATAATTGTGATCCGGGTCGTTCATGTCCTTCCGGATCTTTTCCCGCATAACAGGGTCTTTCAGGTATTTTACCATGCCGTCCATACCGTTGTCGTAGTATTCCGGCGGCGCACAGACAGACAGCTGGGTCTGGGACGCCGTGTAGGGATACTGGTCGCAGTGGACGGAAAGGCCTTCCACTTCATTGGCACGGTTGATCATTTCCAGCGTGATCCTGGATTTCCCCCAGTTCTTTACACCCTGGAATTTATGATGGGAAATGATCAGGTCAACGCCGGACTTCCGGCAGGTGTTCAGGGCTTCCTGAACCGCTTCAACTCCCTGGTCGCCTTCGTTCCGCATATGTGTGGTATAGATGCCGTTGTGTTTTGCCACCACTTTGCAGAGTTCTGCCAGTTCATCCTCTTTGCCATAGGCACTGGGTACATACACCAGGCCGCTGGAAAGTCCGCCTGCCCCTGCCTGAAGCGCTTCTTCCAGCATGGCTTTCATGTTGTCCATTTCGGCCCGGGTCGGTTCCCTGTTAGCGTATCCCATGGCGGCTACGCGCAGGGTCAGATGCCCTACCAGGAATTTTGTGTTCTCGGGTACGGCGATCTTTTTGGCATAATCCATATATTTCCCGTAAGTAGTAAAGGTCGCCATCTCGTCCGGGAATTTGCCCAGCAGCATGCCCATGCTGGCCTGGACTTTTTCTACATACTTAGGATCAACGGGGGCCATGGACATGCCGCACATACCGCCCAGCTGGGTAGTAATTCCCTGGTTTATCTTTGAAAAGGAAGCAAACTCCTGGCCCAGAGGCATATCCCCGTGGGTATGCGCATCAATAAAGCCCGGACACAGCACTTTTCCGGTTGCGTCGATTTCCTGCTTCGCCTCAGCCGGCGTCCCCCGGGGAATGATTTTGATTTTGTCTTTGTCAATCGCAACCGTGCCGGTATAAGAATCGGCTCCGCTGCCATCGATGATTCTTGCGTTTTTAATTAAACATTCGTACATGGACATCACCTCTCAATTAACATCCGAACAGGGCCTCACATTGTAAAGACCGTATATAAGACCATCTCCTCTTACCGGAAGAAGTTACCGACCATTACGCCGAAATAGTTACCGATGATATAACCATACAGACCAACCAGCACGCCCGGTACGATCAACGCGCTCCAGCCTTTGTTGATGGCCAGCGCTGCCGCCGTGGTAGGACCGCCGATAGTTGAACAGGACGCAATCGCCATTTCTTCGTAACTGGCGTTGACAACCTTGCCTGCCACCATCGCAAAGATAACATTCACGACACAGATGACTGCCATTACGACTAGCACATAACCGGCGGAAAGAACGTCGTCCAGCGTAGCGGCGCAGCCGAGAGTGGTAAACCAGACCAGGATCATGATATTGCCCAGTTCTTCCGCGCCTTCCAGTTTTTCAAAATATTTGGGGAAGGCGGTGGCAAGAATGGCGGTGACCAGGGTCATCACCAGATAGATGCTGCCGAAAAGCTGCTTGATGACAAAGTGGGCGTTGGTGGCATTTACCATTTTGCAGATGACCCAGCTGATGCCGGTAATCACGAACGTGGTGGCAAGACACATGATAATGGTCAGCAGTGTAATGTTTTTCGGTTTCCAGTACTGTTCCGCCAGAGACTTGGTATTATCCGCGCCGGCTTCGTATTCATCAATGTAGGGATGGCGCATATGTTTACGGATAAAATCAAAATTACCGCCGATGCCCAGGATCAGCATCACAAAGCCCAGCAGCAGGTTGGCGCCTACCGCTACGGCATTAATATAACCGGCTTCCATCTGAAATACCTGGCCCATGGCCACAATGTTTACCGTACCGCCTACATACCCGCCGGTGGACATTGCCAGTACGCCGGGCAACCCGTCGCGGCCGGAAAAAATGAAACCGCAAATGAAAGCGCCGATCAGCGTACCAACTGCGGCAATATGATACAGAATGAACAGCTTACCGGATTCCCGGACAATTCTTTTGATATCGCACTTAAACAGCAGCAACGGGATAGAAAGCGGAAGCACGATGCTCCCGATGCCCGAATATACAGAAGATTTAACGGGAATCAGATGAATGTTGCACAGGATCATGGCGCCGAAAATCGCGATGATGGAACTGCCGATAAAGGCCCCGATTTTTGTTTTCTGTTCACCCCATATCGCAAACGCGCATACCACAATAATGACCATCCAGGTTAACAGAATGTCATTCGAACCGATTAAAGAACCCATAAAACAACCCCCTCAAAAAAACGAATTTCAGCAAGCCAATAATACGCTTTCATAATTATGCATATTACTGAATTCAATACTGATTAGCAAAATCTTATATTACGATACTTATGTTGTCAATAAAAAAACTTATTGCTTTTTTTATTTCCAATAAATAACTACTTTTCTCTGTTTAATGTGTAATTTTATTAACAAAATAAGTTTTTGCATTATCTAATTTTATTTTTATATTATTTTCATATAAAATGCTATGAAACGAATTTTTCTTCCTCAGAATAATCTTGCCGTGAAACCTGACTATTTATTTTGTCCGATTTCTTTTCAGTCCATTAATGATATAATAATAATAGATTGAAGGAAGGGTATTGCTTCCGCATGGCGATATAGTTTCCGGACAGTATATTGCCCTTTTAATAATCAGGTAACACGAGTCACAACTTGCAGAAAGGTGGTACCTTCCTATGAAAATATACAACCTGAAATGTCCTAACTGTGGCGCTACGCTGACGACAGACGTTAAAAGCAAATACGCAAAATGTCAATATTGCGGCAATGAATTAATGATTTTCGAAGAAACAGAACCAGACGCAAAGCACCCATCCCGCGATAAGGAGAAAGACGCTTCAGAAAAAAAAGCTAAGGAACCTGAGAAAAATCCTGTGGCACAAAAAGAAGCCGCCAACTCCGAAAAACGCAAACCATCCCGGATTCGCGATTTGATCATAGTTCTCCTTATTGTTGCGGCAGGCCTTGTCCTTTCCCTGCTGCTGGACAAAGAAAAACCTCTTGACATTGTGCCCAAAACAGATCTGCACCGTTTCTTTATGGAACTGAGGCTGGACAGTACAGTACAAGACGTCGAAGCATTGGCTCAAAAGCACAAGCTTCACTTTTTCCGGACAGAAAAGATGGTCAACTCTGAGTCTGCAAACGTAATTTACTATAAAGTCGCCAAAACCAACGAAACAGTGCTAAGCAAACAGGGCGAACAAGCTGAAACGGTTGAAATCGAGTTTGACATGACAAAAGGCAATGCGTTTAAACTGGCAGTCTATACGGATCCGGAGCACATCACCGCCCGCGCCCTTCTCTTTAAATACGGAACCTACTACAGTCTTTCTGCAAAAGATGCTAAAACAAATGATTTCTCAGGTTATTATTACTACAATAATTCCTTACGCAGCGCGCCAGGCGAACAGAAAACGCATCCGCCTTACCTGAAATGCGTGGATGCAACAGAAGCGTTGAAAAAAGTTTATACTTACAAGAAGTAACTGAACTTCGGAACATTGTAACATTGCAACTACGATAGTTATAACCTGCAGAAGGGTAATACTTAATACACAAACAACAATGTTAATTTACAAACAAAAACAGCCGGCCGAACTTAATCGGCTGGCTGTTTTTTCCGCATCCTCATTTCTGAAAGATCCGTTCCTTTTGATTATTGCAAGTTATCACTGTTTCACAGTCTGTTGCAGTAAAATCACGTAACTTATATTTCACTCCCTCAATATCCGCATCGTCTCCTCGTAATCTTCCCTTGCTTCCGGGAAAAATACCGTGGCGCAATAACAGTGCGGCATGTCTTTCGCCATTTTCAGATGGTGTTTTACCCCGGCTTTCGTCAGCATTTTGTCATAGGCCGCAGCTTTGGCAGAAAGCACCTCCGAAGTTCCGTAATAAATCCACGTCTCCGGAAAACCTGAAAAGTCTGCCCCTTCACAGCTCTGCATCCACTTCGGAATTGTCGTATTTCCATGAGACAGCAAGGGTTGTATCGTTTTCATATACTGCGCCGAAAGCATGATATCTTTGCTGTTCAGGGACTGCATCTTCTCCCATTCTTCCTCCGTAGACGGTATTCCACCGGGAGAAATCAGAACCAGTTTTTCCGGCATGGGCAGAGGTTTGTTGTTCTCATTCAGATACGCTCCAAGCAACAGCAGCAATGCCCCGCCGGAGGAATAGCCGTACCAACGCACGTCTTCATATTCCCGGCACATGGCATCATACACCTGCTGCAACATACGGACACTGTCCCGAATCGTATATTCGTCGCACAGCGGATAATATGGAAACCAAACGTCTGCTCCCGTATTAGCCGCCATCTTTTTCGCAAAGCCGACAAACATCCGGGGAGGCGCCAGCAAAAGTCCCCCGCCATATACGCACAGGATAGCCCTTTTCGTTTTATTTTTATGACAGATTGTGAGACAGTGAAACTTTTCGGAATTTTTTTCTGCAGAAGCCGGCATCCTGTTATTTCCGGTTGTACCGTCCAGATCAACAACCCGTACCGTTTCATCCCGATAAAGAAATTTCCCGTCTTTCGGGATAAAGAAACGATTCAGCTTGTTGCGTCTCCGTATCTGTTTCAGCATCTTATCTTCCGGCAGACCGGTGATACGCTTGCTCCCGGAGAGCCGTACCAGCAGCTTCGTGATAACCAACTGTAAGCTCATGAAACTATAACTTCCGTCGTTCCTCTAATTACTTTTTCCTGTTTCCCGTTCAGGCACACTACCTGCATCCTGACTTGCAGTTTATTCTCCGGATCCCCTGCGGGTACAACCTTTAATACTTTTGCTTCTGCAGTGATGA
>JAEEGK010026316.1_pt1 | contig 11853 bp, 5 predicted proteins | sample 8958771 | NCBI WGS metagenome assembly JAEEGK01 (sample SAMN16246547, study PRJNA631951) | gut metagenome | biome: gut microbiome; feature: rumen; material: SC-attached | host: Bos | place: Iran: Karaj | collected 2018-10 | reverse complement strand
TTCTTCTTTAATTGGTTCTTCATGAACACTTTCCTCTTTTATTGGTTCTTCATTATTATTTTCATTATCAATTTTATTGTTATATAAATTATAATTATTTATATCTTGATATATATCACTTTTTTTTGTCGATATAATTATTTTATTTGTATCCTCCCTATAAATATCTTCAACAATACTCAAAGAATTTTGTGTATTAATATTATTATTATTTGGATCATAAAAACTATTTATAGTATCAGTATTTTTTATTATAAATGTTTCAGAGTCTATTTCACCATCATTATCATCTTCGATTTCTTCATCTTCAATCTCATCATTTTCATTTGTTTTTGAATTATCTAATTTCCATATTTCAAAATTTTCTTTAATTAAATTATATATTTCTCTTGCTTCATCATTTAATTCTAAATCTCTACAAGATTTAATACAAAGATTTAAATAATCAAATGCATCTTCTTTTTTATCTTTCTCTTCAAATAAATAAACAGCATAATTTAAATATAAAGACAATAAAATTGGTTCTGTAAAAGAATAATCTTTTATTTTATCAATTCCTTTTACATATGAATCTTCACTTTCTTTTCTAAATCTATTTTTATCATCTTCATCATTAGTCAAATTAATAGCATATCTATAAAAATCTCCTTTCATTTTATCATATAATGCTTTATCCATAATATTATTTGAATTTTGTAATAAAAAATTAACTAAAGCGATAAATTGTGATATTTTATTTAATAAATCATTTTTTATTTGATTTATTATATTGTTTAATTCTTCTAAAAAAGATTTTATTAATTGATTATGTTTTGTAGAATCTAAACCATATTTATTATTTAAATTTAATATTTTTTTATTTTTACTTAAATCATAAATTTTATTACTTGTTTTATTTGAAAAATTTGTTAATTTTCTAAATTCATTTTCTAACACTGTTATTTTTTTTTTTATTTTCAAATATATTTTTTTAAAATTACCTGCAAATAAAATTTGCATATTTCTTTCTAATCTTTTATCTTTCTTAATAAGTTCTTCTAAATATAATTCACATTCATCATTTAAATTAGAACGAAAAGTAACATGACATAAATGTTTTAATTCATTACTTTTTAAATTTTCATAATTATCGATCATTAATTAAAATAAAAAGTATAAAAAGTTTAAAAATAATATTTTAAAAAATTTAAAAAAAAAACAAAAATTAAAAAAAAAACCATTTAAAAAAAAAAACTTTAAGCAGCTTCCCTCATTCTACTAACACTAGTCAAAGCAACTTCCCTGAAATTTTTTCCATAATAATTATCAGAAACAACACCTCTTCTAAATCCTTTATACCCAACAATATAAGGTAATTCAGTAGGTCCACTTTTTTTATTTTTACAAGCATCTTTAAATTTTTCACTCATTCCTTCTTCAGCTTTTAAAACTTCTAAATTAGTAGGAGTAACAACTTTATTTAACTGATCAAAATATTTAATAGCTTTTTTTTCTTCTTCTTCTAAATCATTCCTATGAAGTAAAGTAGCCATATCATCTTTACTTCTCATTTGTGGAACAGTATAACAAGCTTTTTGTGTACTTAAGAATCTTTCACTTGGTGGAATATCAGAATCTTTATTATAATTACCTTTAATTGCAATTGATGTTGCTTTTGCATATGAAGTACCAAAAATTGGACTTCCTTTTTTTCCTGCTGGTTCAATACCTGAAACTTTTCCTCCATAACCTGGAATGTGTTCTGGATATAATACATGCTTGTAACCATCTATCCATGTTCTTGCTTCTTTTGAACGCATTGAAAATATTTTGTCTTCTTCTAATTCGTATCCTTTTGCAAAATTATCATTAAAATAATCTTTTTTATAATATGTGTAATCTGCATTTTTAGTTGGGATAAATGTCTCTTGGTAATCTGGTTCTTTGAATAAGAAATTTTTTATAAATTTATTTGTTGCTCCTACTGTTCTACCTACTACTTCATATTTATAAGGAATGTGACCCATGTAACCTGGGAAGTTTTCTCTATACATGTTTTTCTTTTCTACAGACATTTTTTTTTTTTTTATTTTTTTTTTTTTATTTAGAAGTTATTAAATAAAAAATTTAAATTTTTTGTTTTAATTTTTTAATTTTTAGTTTTTTCGATATTTTATAGAAATAAATTATTATTTATGGATGAGAATTTAAATTGTGAATCCGGAGGAAATAATTTTCAAAAAATATTATCTAATTTATTAGAAAATAATAATAAATCTGCTACGAATTTAATAAATAAATTAAAGGTTAATTCATTTTTTAATAATCATGAAAATAAAGCAAAAGAAAAATTAAAAGATTTAATAAAATTATCAGAATATAGACATAAATATTCGAAAAATGGGGAATCTTTAAAAGGAATTATTACTAAATCATATTCAAATTTTAAAAAATTATTTTATAATATTAATGAAGATAATTTTTTCTTAAAAAATAATTTATTACAAGAAGAAATAGAAAAATTAAAAGATTTAGGTAAATCAAAAGAAACTAAAGAAATTAAAGAATTAATATCAAAAATGAGAGAAAGATTAGAAAATAAAGAAAAAACACCAACTAAAAAAATGGTAAAAAATATTTCACAAAAATTTCCTAAATCAATATATATAAATCAAAATGAACAAGCAAAAAATATTCTAAGTGAAAAATTAACTGAAGAACAAAAAAATTTAAATAAAAATTTTTCAACTTATAAAGATAAATTAAAAATATTTAAAAAATTTCCAGAAATGGGAAATAGAAATTTTGGTAATTTTGAATTTTCATTGAATTTAGATTGTTTATATTATAAAAAACCTGAAAAACCTTTAAAAAAAAGACGTTATAGAAGAGAATCAACAAGTTTAAATAAAATTAATAGAATTATTTTAAGTAATGAAAAACGTCAATTAAAAAAGAAAAATATAACACTTGGTAATAGAATAAGAAGTTTAGGTGATAAATTTTCAAAAGGATTTCCTATAAGAAATTATAAAGACACAATTGATGTTGTTAAAAATGAAACTAGTAATAATTATCTTTATGGATTAAGAATGAATTATAAAAATAATAAATTTATTAGATTAATGAATAAAGGATTAAATGAACCTTCTGAATATGATAAAATATTAAATTCAGAAAAAATAAAACAAATAAATAGTAAATCTAGAAATAATTTTGTGGAAGAAAAAAAAACAATTGATGATAAAATAGGTTATAATGACACAAATTCATATATAAAAGAATTTAAAATTCTAAAAGAAAAGTCAAAAGAATTATTAACAGATGGTTATTTTATGAATAAATTATGTGAAAGTACAAAAAATAATAAAAAGGAAATAAATAAAAAAACAAAAAATGACAAGAAACAAATTAAAAACTTTAGTAATATATGTAATAATGATTCAAATAAACACAAAATTCTTATCCCTATTCCATCATTTAAAACAATACATGATATAAATTTTACAAATGATATAAGTACAAATTATGATTTAATAATGAGAGAAAAAAGAAAACAATTATTAGGAAATACTAGAAATTTTAATTTATCATTTAATACTTTATCAATGTATAAAACAAATAATTTTATTGAAAATAATATAAATTCATAAAAAAAATAATTTTGTTATTATAATAATTACAATTAATCATATTTTCATATTAATATTTATTATGAAATAATAGATCTGTTTCAAGAGTAATTTGTTTTGTTTTGTTTTTCTTTTTTGAAAGAGTAGAATTGATTAATGAATAATCTTTAATATATGAATTAAAATGAATTGGGATAAAAATTTTAATTTCATTTACTAATTCATCAAATTTTTTCTTTGTAAAAAATTCTAATTCAATTAATCTTTTTTCAAGATAAGATTTATTTTTTTCAATTTCTAAAATAGACTTATTAAAAGGAATAAGAGGCATATCAATAATTTTATTATCAGGAACAACAATAGTTTTATCATTAAGTTCAGTTATATTATTTGTTTTATAATTAAAAGGATTATTTAATTTTGATCTTAATGAATTTGGATTTGTTGAAGCAGGACGAAAAATTGGAGAATTTTTTCTTATATTTTTTATCTGTTCTGATTTATTTTCATTTTTTTTTAATACATTTTTTATTCTATTTTGATTTGATTTTTGTGTTTTTTGGTTTGTATTTAAATTTTGATATTCATTAATAACTAACGTTGAAAAATTTTTTTTATTTTTTATTACATTATTTTCTTCAATATTTTTATTATTTATATTATATCTAAAATTATCTTCAGAATTATATTTATTTCTATTATTTAAGTTAGTGTTTTTATTTATATTGTTTTCTAGTTCTTCTTTAAATTTTATTTGTTTTTGGCTTACGTCATTTGTTTTTTCCTTATTATTATTTTCATCATCGAATTTTATTTTATTTTGACTTATATTATTATTTTTTTCTATTTTATTATTTTCATTATCAAATTTTATTTGTTTTTGACTAATATTATTTTTTTCTTTTTTATTATTTTCATCATCAAATTTTACTTGATTTTGACTAATATTATTTTTTTCTGTTTTGTTATTTTCATCATCAATTTTTACTTGATTTTGACTAATATTATTTTTTCCTATTTTGTTATTTTCATCATCAAATTTAATTTTTTTTTGACTAATATTATTTTTTTCTATTTTATTATTTTCATCATCATATATTATTTCAATTTTAGAATTTATTTTGTCAATTTTTTCATTACTTTTTTCTTTATTCTTAGTATCATTATTTAAAATATTACTTTGTTTTAAAGAAGGTTTTAAAACATTTATATTTTCTTGGAAATTATTATTTTCATTATTTATAGATACCGAAGAATTTAAATCTAAAACTATACTTGTATTTTCACTTTTTCCAGTTTTTTTTTTTGCATTATTTTGTCTTAAATATAAAGAAGAAGTTTTTTCTTTTTTATTCATTAAATTTAAATGTAAATCAAATATATTTCCTTTTCCTATTATAAATCCATCATCTTTAAAATCTGCTTGAAGTGTTTTAGAAGAATGTAATTTTGCATTTAAATTAATAGCACTACTTTTAGGTAAATTTGTTTTCATTTTATGATCAAAAAAATGCTTTGAATATTCATTATTTTCTTCTTTACCAATTGAAGTATTTTTTCTTTTTGTAATAAAAAAAGAGCTATTTTCAAGTAAATTTCTTTTCTTTTCTTTTATTTCATTTTTAGTTTTATCAATAAATTCTTTTATAATTTTATTATCTTCACCTTCTTCTAATTTTTCAGTTAAAATTTTAGATAATTCTAATACAATTGTTTTTAATTTATTTACTTCATAATTTGTAACTTCATTTTCTCTTATAACAGTTAAATTCATTTGTTTACTTTTTTCTAATGTTTCTTTCATTTTATCATTTAATTCATTTTTAATTTGATTAAAATTAAAATTTCTTGCAGCTTCTTTATTAACATCAATTTGATTATTTACTTCATTATTTTTTATTTTAATAGGTTGACCTGAATTTAAATTTTTAATATCATTTTCAATTAATAAAAATTTATCTTTTATTTTTTCTTCAAATTGAGCAATCTTTAAATTTACAGCATGATTAAGTTGTTGTTTATTACTTTCAATATAATATTTAAATTCAGTTATTCTATCTTCTAATTTAGCTTTATTTAATTTTATATCACTTATATTTTTTTGATTTAATGAAGTAATACGAGACATTTCATCAATATTATGTTTTATATAATCTCTTACACCTTTATATTTACATTTTTCTCCTATTATTCCTGGTAATGTTAATTGGTCTATAAATATTTTATCATATTTAAAACATGAATCATTAAAATCTTTTCTAAGTGCTGATATTTGAATTTCTAATTCATTAAATTTGTCATTGAAATATTTTAGATTTGATGATTCTTTTATAATTTCTTTTTTTTCTTTTTGAAAATCTTCTTTTGTTAGAAATATATTTGTTTCATTTTTATATTTATTTATTAATAAATTTGTTTCTTCAATTTTTGTATTAAATTGAACTAATGATTCTTTTGTTTTTTCTGATATTTTTTTTTCAAATTCTTTTAGAGTATGAAATATTTCTTCTTTAAAATATAATAATTCTTTAAATGAAAGATATTCATTTTTTTTACTTTGTTCTTCCATGAAATTTTTTTTATAAAGAATTATAAAGTTAAAATTATATTAAGTATAAATATGACTGAAATAATTAAAGAAGAAAATAAATTAGATTTAAATATTGACAATAGAATAAAAAAAATAGAAGATGAATTGGAATTTAAACTTAAAGATAATAAATTCTTTTTTGATTTACTTCAAAAATATATTTCTATTACAAATGAATATAAAACTAAATTATTTGATGAATTAGTTTTACCTATTCAAAATAAAAATTGTTTCTTTGATAAATATTTTTCCATTTTAAGACAATTATTTGAACAAGAAATTGCTTCTTTAGATAATTATTTACAATTTATAAACAAAATATTAAAAGATAATTTTTTTAATGATGATACAAGAATAAAAGATATAATTAATCATTTATATAGTTTAAGTTTTGAAAATGAGATTAAAGATATAAATAAAAACCAAAATAACTATTATAATCAATTAACTTTTATTGAAAATTCACTTAAAGAAATATGTATGAATAAAAAAGAAATTAATAAATCAGAAATCATATCAATTGGGAAAAATTATGAAAAAGTATATTTAAACTCAATAGAGAAAGCAAAAGAGAAACAAGAACATTTTTTAAATGAAGGAAATAAATATATTAATGAGTTAATATTAATAAATAAACAAATTTATAATTCATTACTAATTTTATCGAAAAGTATGATAGGTTTAATTGAATTTAAATTAAAAAATCAATATGATAATGTTTTAAATCTGAATCAAGCAGTTAAATCATTTTCTATTGAATCATTTATGAAATTAAAAGAAAAAACTCTTCATTTATTTTCATCAGAAAAAATTGAATTTATTCCTTATTCTTTAAAAATATTTGAAATTATGAAAAAAGATAATAATACAAAAAAAAAAACATTAAATTCTAATCAATGTATAAATATAATTGCAACAATGAAAGATAATTTTAAAGATATTTCAGTATCATATGATATAAAAACAGAAATTATTAAAATTGAAATTGAACAAAATGCAAAAGACTTTGTTGATAGAGAAAAAAATGGTATTGATACTCAAAAATTTAATAATTTATTAAAATATTTTGAAAATAGAGAATATAGGTTTTTATTTATGATATCATTAAATAAAATAAGAGCAGAAGGAAATTTTGAAATTTCTCTTAGGGCATTTCAACAATTAGGAAAAATAATTAAATTAATTTTAGAAAGGGTAAAAAAAGAAAAAGATAATGAAATAATGAGATATATTATAATAATGTGTCAAACTTATTATTGTTTAGATATGAAAAATAATAAAGTTTATTTAATTAAATATATTGAGAATGATGATATTTATCAATCAAAGGAATTTTGGACTATTTATTCTCAAGAAATTATAAATTCAGAAATTGAAAATTTAAAAAAAAATAATAATAATAATAATATTGTTGAAAATGAAAAAGAAAAAATATCAATGATTTCAAATTTAGTTTTCTCAAAATTACTTTCTTTAATTCATAATATGTTGGAATTTAGATATAATAAAAATTATATTAAAGAATTTGTTAAATTAAGTGGAGGAAAATATCATATTGAAAATGAAATGATGGAACAAATATTATTATTAATTGGAGATGAAGACTATAAACCTGTTGAAAAGTTTGATGAAGATAAATTATTTAAAGGAAAAATAGAATCAAATGAAATAAATAAAAAATTAATAAATATTGCTATTAAAGATATTGAAGAAGATGAAGAAAATAATATTTATATAACTTTATTGCAAAAATAATAATATACACTATTTAAAATTTTATATTTAATTTTATTAGTTAAATTAATAAAAATTTTGACTTATTTATTTTTTCTGTTATCAAATAAAAAATAAATGAATAAAGAATTTTAAATATATATATTTAATTTTTATTTGATTTAATATTAGTAATTTTTATTATATAATTTATTTAAAATATTTTTTTTTATATTTGTAGTATAAAAATAATTAGCATTATTATTTTTTAATTTATGTATTATTTTCATTATAATTTCTTTAAGTGAATTGTAATAAAATTGTTTTATGATTATTTTATATTTTGATTGATTTATAATTTCATTAATTAATTTTTTTATTTTGGGAATGGATTTACATTTCCCTATAAAATGAATTTTAAATGATGAAAATAGTTGAATTTTTTCAAAATAATATATTATATATGTTGAAAAAGAATTTTTGAATAAATTAATAATTGATTTAACAAAATTAATATTTTCTTTATTATCAATATATATTATAATTTTAATAATTTTACTAGTTTTATTAATTTTATCAATTTTTTTCAAAGAAAAACAATTTTGAGTAATATTTCCCTTTTTATCTTTGATATATAAAACATTATTTCTTTTAAACGGATTAATATTTCCTAAATTTTCATTTCCAAAATCAAAATTAATTTTATTATATAATAAATTATCATCATCTTCATTTAAATTTATATTATTATCCTTTTCATCAAATTGTATATAATTTGATAAATCTATAATTTTTTGCATTATTCCATCTAAATCTAATTGATAATTAACATTATCTAAACTATTATGTAAGAATTCAGAAAAATTATTAATTGAATGTTCTAATATATCCCATTCTTCAAAATCAGAATTTTTCTTTAAATTTTGTTCATAAGAAATTTTAATTAGTTCAAAATCTTTTAATAACTTATGATAATTTTCTATATTAAAATTTGTTAATGATTGAAAATAATTTTTATATATATTTTTAAAATTTTGAAATTCTTTATGAAAATATTCATTTTGATTAATTTTAAAATTCAATATTTGATTATATTGATATAATTTATTTTTCATTTCATCAATAATTGATTCATTAGTTATATTTACTTTTTTTTTATTTGAAGTTGATAAAGTTATTAAATCTTCAAATGAAATATTTTTAATTTTTGAATTTAAAATATTTTTTGAAAAATCTTCATATAAATTATTAATAGGAGAATAATTATATTTTGATGGTGTTGATATAATATTAAATTTTGAGTTTAACTGTTCATAATTTATATTTTCCTCATAATTAAAATTATCAATTATTTCATCTTTCATAAACTTTGGAAAATTTTTTAAATTTATATTTAAAAATATTTTTTAAAAAATAATAAAAAATAATTCAATCTTTGATTATAATGTATTAATTGAGGAAAAAACAAACAATTATCAAAGAACACAATAAAACATTAAATCAGCAAAATTTTAAAAAAAAATCAATTTTCTGATAATTTATCAAAAACATTTGAAAGTTCAGTTAACTTATATTACAAAATTCAAATTTAGGATTCTTTTAAGCAAAAAAACACATTGAGAAAAATTTTCAAAAAAAAAATTTATTTGACTGAAAAAAATGATATACTTTTAAAATTTGTTATTAAAAGACAATTTATACAAAAAAATGATAAATTAAGTAAAGAATATTTGAAAGATTAATCTCTTAATAAATAATTTTTTTTCACTAGTATTTAAGCCTCATCAAATTTAATTAAAATAAAAAAATGAACAAGATAACAAAAGAATTATTATTTCAAGGACTATTATCAGATAAAGATTTAGGGAATTTAGACTTAAATTCTGTATTTGACTTATCAAAAATAATTGAGGATGGTGGACAAACAAAAGAAAATAAAGAAAATAATCATATATCAAATTATTCAAATAATATTGAAACTAATAATCTTGTTAATGAAAAAGATCTAAATTTAGAAGTTATGTGTATTCAAAATAATGAAAAAATATATCGTTTAAGTGATTTATTAATTCCAATTGATCCTAAAAAAACAAAAAAAATTGAATCTTTTTTAAGTAAAATTATGACTTCAGTTATTAAAGATAAAAATGAAAAAGAAGATGATATAAAAAAAAAAGAAAAAAATGAAAAAGAGGAAATTAAAAATTTAATTAAAAAATCAAGTAGAAATCAAGCTTCTTCAAATATTAATATTAATTATAATGAAAAATTCTTTGATAAAACTGTTTTTTCAGGAAGAACAACTGATTTTAAAAATATATATAATGAAAATTTTTCTTCAAATGAGAATATAAATAATGGAATTAATAATAATATTGAAAAAGAACTTCATCCTCTTTTTAAAGATAATTATGATTATTCTGAATTAATTCAAAATGATTTATTTAAGTTAAGAAAAGAGAATTTAAAAGAAAAAAATAATATAAATGAAACAATTGTTAATAATATAGATGATGAAGATAAAAATAAAATAGAAATAAAAGAAGAAAATTTTGAAAATGAAACACTTAATTTTTTTAATAAAAATATAATGGAAAATGTAAATAAAATAAATCAATTTAATTATTCAAATAAAAATATACTTAATCATGAATTAAATGATAATAGTAATAATCAAAATAATAAAAATGAAAATAATAATAATTTCCCAAAATCAAATGAAAATTCACCTTTTAATAATAAAATAATGAATCAATCAATGGAACATTTAAATGAAGATATTAGTATAGAATCTTCAATTGAAGAAAATAATATAAATAATGACTTATTTTTCAATAATAAAAGCTTAATGAATTATTCAATATTAAATTCAAAAATAATAAAAGCAATAAACGAAAATAATAATAATAATAATTTATATATAAATGAAAATAATAATAAAGAAATTAATAATAATTCATTTAAATTTTCCCCATCTCAAAAACAACTTGATAAATATGATTTATATAATTACATAAAAAAAAAAAGAAATCGTGCAGAAGGATATTATAATCAATTTATATTAAAAGGTTCTTTCAAAACTTCAATTCTTTTAACATCAAAACCAACAAATGATTATATTGAAAATTCAAAAGCAATATATGATTTAAATGATTATAATATGAATTTTGAAGTTGTTGATACAGAAAAAGAAAATAATTCAAATCAAAATTTCAAAGGAAATAATAATAATAATAATATTAATGAAGATTTTTTTTCAACAATTCCAAAAAATCAAAATTATTCAACAACTTTAAAAATAGGAAATTCAAAAGGAAGTTTAATTACTCATGCAAAATGTGCATATAATTTCACATATAATTCAATTAATTTAACATTTGAAGACTTAAAAGATTTTCATAGACCTAATTTTTGTAAAAATTTAATGAAAGATAAACAAAAAAGATGTTTTTCAATTAAAATTGGAATTCAAAATGGAGATGATAATGATGATTTTAATTCAGGTGATAATAAAAATAAACATTATCAATGTTATATAATGACAAAAGCACGTTTAATAAAAAAAGAAAAGAATTTAAATGGTAAAAATATACAATATATGAATGCATATGAAATATTTAAACATAGTAAAAAATTAAGTTTAATTGATGGTAAATTTGCTTTATTTGAACATATTGATGAATATCCTTTATTTGTTTCTAATTTTGGAATGGCAAATAAAATGAAAAAATTTTTATATAGTTCAAAATTATTTATGGTAAATAATAATAATATTAATAATATGAAATTAACTGAATCAGAAATGAAAACTTATAATATGATTGGGCCAAATGGTACTCAAATAATATTAAAACATGAACAAAAATTACCTTTATTAGGTCAAATTGATTTAAATGAAATAAAAGGAATGAATATTATAGATAATAATTTATATAGAGC
>JAEEGK010026315.1_pt1 | contig 11854 bp, 10 predicted proteins | sample 8958771 | NCBI WGS metagenome assembly JAEEGK01 (sample SAMN16246547, study PRJNA631951) | gut metagenome | biome: gut microbiome; feature: rumen; material: SC-attached | host: Bos | place: Iran: Karaj | collected 2018-10 | reverse complement strand
GTACAGTCAGAGTCTGACGCAGCCGACAAGGTCCTGAATGACCCGGAGTCCGGTCCGGATGTCTTTGCATTCGCAAGCGACCAGATCAACAAGCTCATCCAGGCCGGTGCCCTTGCAAGAGTCGGCGGAGCCATCCTTGATGACATCAAGGCCGTCAACAGCCCTGAGAGCATTGACGCCGCCACAGTCACAATCAGCGGAGAGGAGAGAACATATGCCTTCCCTATGACCGGTGACAACACCTACTTCCTCTACTATGACAGCTCAAAGCTCAGCGCAGAGGACGTGAAGAGCCTTGACAAGATGCTCGAGGTCGCAGCAGCAACCGGAAAGCAGGTCGCATTCAAGCTCTATGATGACGGCTGGTACCTCTCATCATTCTTCTTCGCAGATCCGGATCTCGGCTACAAGGTCACCTACACTGATGACCTGACAGAGCAATCGGTAATCATCAACTATGATAACGCTAACGGTCTTGCAGTCATGAAGGCCCTGAGAAGCTACTTCGCGAACCCTGCCCTCTCTGCGAACGTCGATGACTCCAAGATCATCGCCGGCATCCAGAGCGGCACAATCATCGCTGCAGTCTCCGGAACATGGAACATGAAGGCCATCCAGGATGTCTGGGGAGCCAACATGGCCGTTGCAACCATGCCAACAGCCACAGTCGGCGGCAAGGCGATCCTGCTCAACGGATACTTCGGCTACAAGCTCATCGGTGTCAACGGATACTCACAGAACAAGGGCGAGGCCCTGAAGCTCGCACAGTGGCTGACCAACGAGCAGAACCAGCTGCTCAGGTTCCAGACCAGAGGATTCGGACCGACCAACAAGGTCATCAAGGCCAGTGCCGAGGTCCAGAACGACAAGGTCATCAGCGTTGTCCTGAAGCAGTCCGAGTACTTCCGCACACAGAAGGGAGTCCCGGGAGCATACTGGACACCTATGGCAAGTCTGACCAAGCAGTTCGCGGACGTCGATCCGATGACAGTGTCGGATGCTGACCTCCAGGCACTGCTTGACTCACTCTGCGCGCAGATCAGAAAGTAAGCACATTAAATCCGGCAGGCCTCAGGGTCTGCCGGTTCTCTTTATCTGTTTACGGATAAGCTTATGGATAAGAACAACTACTTTTTAATGAACCCCTTCCAGAAGTTCTTCTACAAGACAAGGAGGGCAATAAAGAACTTTCCCTCCGCGCTTGCAGGCTTCTTCATGGCAATCGGAAAGGGGATTGCGAGGCTCTTTATAGGCCTTGGCAAGGGAATAAAGGACTACTTTGCAGGTTTTGCCAAAGGAAACGCACTGACCAAGGGCTCCTACGCCATCATGGGTCTTGGACACATGGGACGCGGACAGGCGGCCAAGGGCCTGATTTACCTTCTGGTGGAGATCCTGTTCGTCCTTTACATGGTGTTCTTCGGAGCCCCTTACCTGGGCAAGTTCTTCTACGGTTTCTTCACAAAGGGAACCGTGGGAATAACAGAGACCGCGGACTACTGGAACGATGATCTGGGAATCTACGAGAAGATCGTCGGAGACAACAGCTTCAAGATCATCCTCTACGGAATCCTGACCATCTTCATGATCTTCTTCTTCCTTGCCATCTACCTCAGAAGCATCAAGGAAAGCAGGGAGCTTGAGGACATGGCAAAGGACGGCAGGAAGGCCCTGTCCTTCCGCAAGGAGGCCGGAGAGCTTCTGAACGAGAAGTTCCACATCCCCCTTCTCTCATTGCCGATGCTCGGACTGTTCGTGTTCACCGTCGTTCCTCTGGTGACGATGATCATCATCGCGTTCACCAACTACGATGCCTCCACTGAGGTTCCGCAGCACCTGTTCAGATGGGTGGGCTTTGCGAACTTCCGTGACATCTTCGGCGGCAACAGCGCCCTCAGCGGAACCTTCCTCAGGGTCCTGGGCTGGACACTGATCTGGGCTTTCTTCGCCACTTTCTCCAACTACTTCGGCGGAATGATCGTGGCCCTTCTGATCAACAAGAAGGGAATCAAGTTCAAGAAGCTCTTCAGGACCATCTTCGTCATGACAATCGCAGTCCCGCAGTTCGTGTCACTGATGATCGTGTCAAAGATGCTCACAGCCGGTGACAGCATGGAGATGAGCGGAATCATAACCCAGATCCTGTACAAGCTGTTCGGCTTCCAGCTCAAGTTCGGAATCAACATCACACATACCAGGATCGCAATAATCCTGGTGAACATGTGGATCGGAATCCCCTACTCGATGCTGATCTGCTCAGGAATCCTGATGAACATCCCGGCAGACCTCTACGAGAGCGCAAGAATCGACGGCGCAGGCCCCGTGAAGACATTCATCAAGATCACGCTGCCTTACATGCTCTTTGTGACAGGTCCGTATCTGATCACGACGTTCATAGGGAACATAAACAACTTCAACGTCATCTTCCTCCTGTCAGGAGGAGGACCTGGAGACCTCCTGAAGTACACCTCCGGAGCAAAGGGAACTGACCTTCTGATCACATGGCTGTACAAGCTGTCGCTCGGTGTTGACCGCAACTACAAGCTTGCATCCGTCATAGGTATCCTTGTGTTCATAATCAGCGCCACGTTCTCGCTTCTGGTGTACAACAAATCCTCTGCGGTGACAAAGGAGGACCAGTTCCAGTGATAACCTACAACGACGAGAAAAAAGTAATCAGAAGAAGAGACCGTTTCAGGAACTATCAGACCGGAGTCATCTCCGGAAGCATGAAGGTCCGTAACCGCATCTCAAACGGTGCCACCTACATCGTCCTGATCATCCTGAACATCATCGCCCTAACCCCGCTTGTTTACCTTGTGGGACAGTCCTTCCGTGCGGAGGCAGGCGCTTGGAGCAGTACGTTCTTCCCCAAGACCTGGACCATGGCCAATTACAAGAGGCTCTTCACGGAGACACCGTTTTTGCGCTGGTACGGCAACACCTTCTTTGTGGCGTGCATCTCATGTGCCATCACAACGGCGTTCGTCCTTGCAGTCAGCTATGCATTCAGCAGAATCCGCTTCAAGATGAGACGCCCCATGATGAACGTCATGCTGGTCCTGGGAATGTTCCCCGGCTTCATGTCAATGACAGCCGTCTACTTCCTTTTGAAGATCCTGCTTCCGAACCACTTCCAGTCGCTGCTGAGCCTGATCATCGTCTACAGCGCCGGAGCCGCCCTCTCCTACTATGTGGCAAAGGGCTTCTTCGACACAGTGCCGAAGTCACTTGACGAGGCAGCGTTCATAGACGGTGCCACACGCGCGCAGATCTTCTGGAAGATCACAATCCCCTTGAGCAAGCCCATCGTCATCTACACCATCCTCATCTCGTTCATCGCCCCGTGGTGTGACTTCATCTTCGTGTCGTTCATCATGTCAGGTGTGCCGGATGTGGGCATGTACACAGTGTCCCTGGGAATGTACAAGTGGCTCGAGCGTGAGCAGATCCAGCAGTACTTCACCACATTCTGCGCCGCCGCCACCCTGGTGGCCATCCCCATCACGGCATTGTTCATCTGGCTTCAGAAGTACTATGTCGAGGGAATCACAGGCGGAGCTGTAAAGGGTTAAAAAATGAAAAGACATCGCACTGTATTATCAGTTCTTGCAATTCTCCTCTGCCTGACGCTTGCCTCATGCGCAAGCACAGGCAAGGCCTCCAAGGCTGCGGAGCCCGTTGATGACGAGTTCCGCAACTACTATGAGATCTTTGTCTGGTCATTCTTTGACACGGACAACAACGGCATAGGAGATCTCAACGGGGTCAGACAGAAACTGCCGTACATCAAGGACCTGGGATACAACGGAATATGGCTCATGCCTGTCACAACGGGCACCAGCTACCACAAGTACGATGTCGAGAACTACTATGATATCGATCCTCAGTTCGGGACCCTCGATGACATGCGCAATCTTGTCAAAGAAGCGCACTCGATGGGGATCGACATCATTATCGACCTGGTGGTCAACCACTCCTCAAGCAGCCACCCGTGGTTCAAGAGCGCATGTGAGTACATTGTCTCACACGGACAGCCGGGCGGTGAGTACGGCGAGTACTACAACTTCTCACAGACCCAGAAACAGGGCTACCAGAGGGTTCCCGGCTCAGCCTGGTATTATGAGTGCCAGTTCACAGGCACCATGCCGGACCTGAACCTGGACAGCACCGCTGTGCGCGCCGAGGTGGAGAAGATCATGCGCTTCTGGCTTGAGGATGTGGATGTCGATGGCTTCAGACTTGATGCTGTCACAAGTTTTTACACGAACAGCACCGCTAAGAGCATCGAATTCCTCTCATTCCTAAATGAGAAGGCCAAGGCGATAAAGCCGGACTGCTACATAGTCGGAGAAGCCTGGCTTACAAACAACAAGGCCGTGCGCGAGTATTACTCAAGCGGCATAGACAGCTTCTTCTGCTTCCCGCTCGCTATGGGTACAGGGAAGGTCGCAGACACACTTAAGGACATCAGGAGCAATCCCGGCGTGATCCTTGGAGACCTGATGAAGGAGCTTGAGGAAGTCTATGACACGGGAATCCTTGCTCCGTTCTTGAGCAACCACGACACAGCAAGGATCGCATCCTTCACAGGCCGCAGCCAGACAGACAAGATCAAGATGTCCCACGGACTTCTGACACTGATGAGCGGAAGCATCTTCACCTACTACGGCGAGGAGATCGGAATGATCAGCACCTCCGACGGTGCAGACCCTTACAAGCGCATTGCCATGAAGTGGAGCGACAAGAGCGTCTACGAAGGCTGGTGCTACACCACCCCGCAGGGAATAGCCGTGACAAAGGACCATTACTATTACCCGTCCGTGGAGGCCCAGCTTGCAGATCCCTCAAGCATCCTCAGCTACTACATAAAGGCCAATGAGATCCGCAACGCGAATCCTGAGATCGCACGCGGAGAGCTGACAATACTTGATGAGTATTATGATCAGAGCAAGTACGTCTGCGTCATGCAGCGCACATGGAACGGCAGCACCGTCACAATCGCGGTGAACCTGGACCGTGAGTGGGAGCATGACATCAAGCTGGACGGAGAATTCAGGCTCACAGACTCGCTCTGCGCCAGTGACGGGGATGCAGTGAGCCTCAAAGGCGGAAATCTGCACCTGCCTGCCTACTCAATCGCCATCCTGAAATAGCAGTCAATTAGGCCAGACAAAAGTTGAATTCAGGTGTGTCTCACCATTATCTATCAGAATATCCTCACCCGTGCATGATCTGTTGACCACTGTCAGGAAATAACACCACTGCGCTATCTCCTCAGGCTCCGCCCACTTCTTGAGCGGGGTCAGGTCCATGATCTTATTCCACAGCACCGGGTCATCCATAACAGGCCTGTTCAGGTCTGTCCTGACTCCGCCGGGGGATATGCTGTTGCATGTGGCACCGTACTTCGCAAGCCTGATGGCGACGTTACGGGTATAGGCAAGAAGACCGCCCTTGGAGGCACTGTAATGCGGGAACTCTGCTCCTGTGTGCGCCGATGCGGATGCGATTATCAGGACGCTCCTTATATCCTTCTGGAAGGCATACTTCTCAGTGACATTGATCGTTCCCTTGAGGTTCACGTCGATGTCATCTGCAGAGTCCTGAACACCTGCGCAGTTTATGAGTATCTGCACACCTGCAATCTCAGGCAGGGACGCCTTGTCCGAAATATCGGCAATGTGGTGTGTATAGCCTCTGTCATCTATGGCTGAAGCCTTGCAGTCAAGACCAATGACCTCATGCCCTTTCTCCAGGAAAAGAATGGCTGTTGCCTTCCCTATTCCTCCTGATGCTCCTGTTACTACAACTCTCATGAGGCCTCCTCCGCAGTTTTCTTCTTGCGTATCCAGCTTACAAGCGGGATTGTGATGAACGGAACAAGACATGACTCCACCACAAGCTCAATCACCGTTCCTGAGAGAACCGCCGTCATGATGTCGAACCAGGCCATCTCATAGACAGACAGTCCTATAGGCGCAAAGGCCAGAACCATGAACATGGCGTTGTCCACAAGCTGGCCTATCAGCGTGGAGAACGAAGCCCTTATGAAGAACAGGATTCTATTGTCCTTCTCCTTTCTCTCAAGCGCGGTCTTGATCTTGTAGATGATGTGGACATTGACGAAGTTTCCCGTCCAGAACGCAAGTACAGACGCGATAATCGTCCTTGGACCGTTCGAGAATATCATTGCGAATGCATTCGCCTGATCGGCGTATTCAGGCAATGTGGGGATGAATACAATCAGGCGGGCTATGAGCATCACGATAAATGACACCACAGCAGCGAATGTGACAAGGACCACGGATGTGCGCTCGTCCCAGACCTCGACTATAACGTTTGAGATCAGGAATACTCCCCAGCTGATCAGAAGACCGCCGTCACAGATTATGATGGGGCTCCCGAAACTGAGGCTCTTCATGCAGAAGATGTTCATTGTGACTGCCACAACGACATAGATGACAGAAAGTCCTATCAGGCACTCCTGAGAGGACAGTTTCCCTTTCTTGCTCATGTCTTCCTCTTCAGAGTCCGCACCATCTGAATGATGCGGGCTCCATGGTTTTATTTTATATGCCGAAGGATTTCCAGGAATTGTACGAACTCCGGCTTCCGCCAGGCGGAACAGCTTGCAATCTTATAACTCGGAGGCTGCTTTGTAAACAGTGTCCACAAGGTCCTCGATGTTCTGGACGTCCACGCTTGAGAACGCAATCCTGATGTGGTGGTCATCAGAGCGGATTATACCAGTCTGGTATTTGTCCAGAAGATACTTCCTGAGCTCCTCGGCGTTGGCCTTGCACCAGAAGGACATGAAGTAACCGCTGTTGAACGGCAATGGCTTCAGAGCCTCATTGTCGGCATATTTCTTCAATGTCTCCTTGAGTTTGAGATACCGTTCTCCGATCTTCTGAACCCCGTTTGCCCTGTCAGAGTCATGATTCGGATCAGTCATTCCCTTGAGGATTATGTTCTGGCCGGGCATTGAGCAGCTTGAGAGGCTTCCCCTGATGGCTCCCATGGTCTTCTGCACAAGGGCATCGTACTGGGCGTCTGTGAAATCGGTTCCGCCGTAGGTCACGAATGCCACCCTGAAGCCCCAGACCATCTCCTCCTTGGTGGCCGCGTCACATTTGATTGCCAGGATGTTGCGGCTCAGTCCGCAGGCCTTTGCAAAGAGGCTCTGGCGGCAGGGCCCGTCATCGAAGAACAGTCCGAAATAGGCATCGTCACAGACAAGAACGATCTTCTGGCCGTTGTCAGCATGCTTCTTGAGCACGGCGATGATCTCGTCGGACTCCTTCTCCGTGGGAGTGTAGCCTGTGGGATTGTTCGGGAAGTTCAGGAGGACCATCACGCAGTCGTCTGCGGATGTCAGCGCATAATCAAGGCCCTCAACGTTGAATCCGTCACCCTTGAAAATTGGGAACAGGATCTTGTTGGCCTGACGCTGCTCGTCCAGGATCAGGTTGTAGTTCTCCCAGTACATGTCCGGAAGCACCACATCGCCTCCTGTCTCCAGAAAGAGCGAGCACACAATGCTCAGGGCGTTTGTAAGGCCGTTGGTGACCACGGGAAGAGATGTGATCTTCTCCTCAAGGAGCGGGTTCTTCTTCTCCATGTCGGCCTTCCACGCGTTACGCAGGGCTAGGACTCCGCCCATCGGGGCATAGGGGAAGATCTCACCGACCTTCATTGAGTCGGCGAACTGGGCCCTCATGCCCGGATAATACATGGCGCTGCCGTTCTCCATGGCAACACCGATTGTGGCGTTGTGCTTCTTGGCCTTCTCCTTGGCCTCTGAAGACTGGACTATTATCCCCTTCGGGACATACATCCTCAGACCATAATCTGAAAGAAGATCATAGGCGCAGGTACCCTTGAGGGTATCGTTGAGTTTGACAGCCAAATCATGCATTTTGTATCCTCCCCTAATCAACTGAGTCAGAACAGAAGTCCCTGATCAAGCGACACAGGCCTGCGGTTGTCCGCAAGGACCCTGGACATGTACTCCCTGTTGAGGTTCAGGTCATTGACAATGCGAACCAGCATGTCCTCTGAGACCAGATTCTGCTCGTTGAACAGATACATGAGAGCTTTCTCCGCGATGTAATCCGGCTTGAGGCTGTTCATGTAGACCTCCTCATTGGGATCACCCTTGTATCGTGAGGCCAGATTCTTGTAGAGCTGACTCTTCTTCATGCTGTATTTCAGGTTCTCTATCTCGGTCTTGAGCTTCTTGGGATTGCCCTTGTTGGCCTCCTCCGCCATGGGCTTGAGCGTGAAGAACGTGTACTCCTTGCCCGGCAGGAAATGATGCTCGTCACATCTTGAGGCGTAGTTGGGGTTCTCGGAGCCCGTCTTTGTGCTGTCACCGCCCACAACGATCAGCGGGTCGAAATAGAGCGCAGGACATTCCTTGCCGTCAACAGTGTAATAACGGTAGGTGTAGAAGGCATCCTTGATGCAGTCCTCATGCTCGCAGTATGCGGTAAGCGGAATGACATCAGTGGCCATGTCCAGCATCAGGCGCGCAGCAGAGTTGAATATGTCCCTGCGGAAATTCAGAATCAGCGTGGGGAATATGAACATCACCCCGCGCTCAAGGCTCTGGTTGCGGATCACATAGGCAAGACGCTCGTCAAAGAACGATGCCTCATCGATTATGTATGTCCCCACCGTGGGATTGTCGGCAACGACCTTCTCAAAGTCAAACGAGTCCCTGATATGGGCGATGTTGTCCCCGCAACGGATATAGCCGCTTCTGAACGCCATTGCGTCTTCCGGATAATCGGTGAAACGCGAGCCGTCGATCTGGCTCCTGATGAAGAACACCTTGCGCCTGTCAACCTCGCCCGTGCTTGTCAGGGCCTTGACCTTGTCGCTCTTCCTCATGGCTATGGCCGCATCGCGCCAGACCTTGGCAGCGAACTCGGTCTTGCCTGATCCCATGGGACCTATCAGAAGCACCCTGCGGCCAGGGCGTGTGAAGTCAAAGTGCGTGAAGGTCTGATGGACCTCCAGCATCGGGAAGCCCAGGCTCTTGAGGAAATCTTCGCTTGAGTTGACAGATCCTAGTGCAGGCATATCTTACTTCGCTGATGTCACAATGGCGATTCCCGCGCTGCATCCGAGACGGTTGGCTCCTGCCTCAATCATCTTCATGGCATCCTCATAGGTCCTGATTCCGCCTGCGGCCTTTACACCCATGTCAGGACCGACTGTCTTGCGCATCAGGGCCACATCCTCGGCCTTTGCTCCGCCTGTGGAGAAGCCTGTGGAGGTCTTCACGAAATCGGCGCCGGCCTTGACAGACAGCTCACATGCGCGGACCTTCTCCTCATCTGTGAGAAGACAGGCCTCGATGATGACCTTAAGGTGCTTGTCTCCGCAGGCCTTCTTGACCTCACGGATGTCATTCAGGACAAGATCGTCCTTCCTGTCCTTGAGCCATCCGATGTTGATGACCATGTCAACCTCGGTTGCTCCGTCCTCAACGGCGCACTTGGCCTCATAGGCCTTGGCCTTTGTGCACATGGCTCCAAGCGGGAAACCCACAACAACGCAGACATTGACGCCTGTTCCCTTGAGTTTCTCGGCACAGAACTTTGTCCAGCATGTGTTGACGCAGACACTTGCGAACTTCCACTCCTTTGCCTCGGCGCAGAGTTTCTCTATCTTATCCTGTGTTGCGTTCGCAGCCAGGACTGTATGGTCGATGTATTTTGCGATATCCATGGTCTCTCCTTTTTCCGCAATGCCTTGCGGCTGTGATTTGTTGGGTATAGCTTATCGTAATTCCATAAGATTAACAATGTATATATATGCTATAATGCCTGCATGCAGACGTATCTCGGCACATGGCAGATCACCCCATCTGACGGTTTCTGGACAAACCAGGACCCATCTAGCGGAGAGTCTTTACTGTCAGCTGCAGTCAGGCTTGGAGTGACATGCTTTGACACCGCCCAAAGCTACGGCAAAGGCCGCACGGAGCAGGTCCTGGGCAAGATCCTGAGGCGCTTTCCGGACAAAAAATACGTTGTGGACACCAAGATCATGCCAAGCTCAAAGAAAGCAATTGATGTCCTGAAACCATCACTTAATAGTCTTTATGGCCTTAATATTGATTGTCTGTACCTTCATTGGCCCTCAAGCATCTTTGATTGCGTGGATTATCTGCACCAGATGTCAGAGGTCAAGGAATCAGGGCTCTGCAGGAAGGTCGGAGTATGCAACCTGCCGCTTGAGACGCTCTCCGAATATGTCTCCTCCGGTGTGAGGATTGACCGCATACAGAGACCTGTCTCCCTGCTCTGGAGCCGAGAGCTGACGGAGACACTTGCCTTCTGCAGGCAGCATGGGATTGAGGTTGCGGCATACAGTCCAACCGGAATGGGACTTCTCAGCGGGAAGTACCAGAAATCATCGGATCTTACCGATGCACGCGCGGATCTGTTTTGCTTTGACAGCAGGTGTATCGGAGCCTTCCAGGACCTTCTCTCGGTCCTCGGGACTGTCGCGGGCTCACATGGCTGCAGCTACACTGCAGTGGCGCTGGCTTGGGTGCGGCACATGAATCCGGACATACTCATTCTGGGCGCCAGGGACACGGACCAGCTGAGGCAGAACCTTGAATCGGATGTCCGTCTCACAGACTCTGAGATATCAGATCTGGACCTGGCATCCCACAAGCTGGACAAGGCCAGTCAGGGAGTATGTGAAAACATCTTTTCCTACAAATGGTGAACAGGTTAGAATCGTCATATGAAGGTCCTGAAGGAAGAACGCAGCACGGAGCTCATTGTAAAGAAGTCAAGGTTCATCGCCATAGCACGCAAGTGCAATGACCCGGCTGAGGTAAAGCGCATTGTTGACCAGACAAGAGCCCAGTATCCCGATGCCACCCATGTGGTGCATGCAGCCGTAATGGGCAGCCAGTTCTCCTATTCAGATGACCATGAGCCCAAGAACACGGCAGGCCGCCCTGCCCTTGAGGTCCTGAAAGGCTCTGGGATAACGAACATCATAGTCCTCATCATCCGTTATTTCGGAGGCACCCTTCTTGGAACGGGAGGCCTTGTCAAAGCCTATGGTGACAGCACGAAGATGGTGCTGGACGGAATTGCCACGGAGGAGCTTGTTGAGAAAGTACGCTTCTCCCTCACCATCGGCTATGAGATGTATGAGAGCGTCAAGCGCATTCTTGGTTCCCTGAGCGCAGACTCTGTCACAGAGGACTTCGGCACGGAGATCTCGATCTCCGGCCAGATTCCCCTTTCAGAGAAGGACAACCTTGCCTCGAGGATATCGGACCTCTCAAACGGCAGACGCTCAGTATTGTTTAATTGAGTTTTCTAACTCATTGATGCATAATTTAAGCAGTATCTATCAGGAGGAGCACATGTCAGTACTACGCCAGGACGCAGACAGCATCATCAAATCAGCACTTGAGGCCGCATTGCCGGACAATGCAGTCAGGAAGGCACTTGACGAGATCAAGTTCAACAAGGGAAAGATCATCCTTGTCGCAGCCGGAAAAGCAGCCTGGCAGATGGCAAAGGCAGCCTGGGACAATCTCGGAGAGCGCATCTCGGGCGGTGTTGTGGTGACAAAGTACGACCACAGCAAAGGCCCCGTAGGAAACCTTGAGATCTTTGAGGCAGGCCACCCCGTCTCTGACGCCAACAGCTATAAGGCAACGCAGAGGGCAATCGACTGTGTCTCCGGCCTTGAGCCTGAGGACAACGTCCTGTTCCTCCTCTCTGGCGGAGGCTCCGCGCTTTTCGAGAAGCCGCTCATAGATGAGGCAGAATGCCAGGATGTGACCAAGCAGCTTCTCAAGTGCGGT
>JAEEGK010026312.1_pt1 | contig 11854 bp, 6 predicted proteins | sample 8958771 | NCBI WGS metagenome assembly JAEEGK01 (sample SAMN16246547, study PRJNA631951) | gut metagenome | biome: gut microbiome; feature: rumen; material: SC-attached | host: Bos | place: Iran: Karaj | collected 2018-10 | reverse complement strand
TTATTAATTTATTATAAAAATAATAAAAATTAAGAATAAAAAATTTTGTTAATATAATTAGATATAAAATAGTAAAATTTATAAACCTTTATATTTGATAAATTTAATCTAAACTATTTATAAAATTTAATATATTATTGTTTCTACATATTTTATATAATTTAAATTAAATATTAATTAATAATAGTTAATTAAATTTATTTAACAATAACATATAAATACATTTTTAGTATTAAAAATTTTAAATTAATATTTTATCTTATATTATTCAAAAATATTTAACGCAAATCAACACTTTGAATGACTTTAATTTCATTATAACCAATACTTTTATATTTGTTATATAATTTTTTTGATACTCTCCATATAATCACACATAAAGCCAATCCACCAAAAATATATAAACAATATTGTATCAATAAATCATAATTAAATTTTTTATTATAATTTAAAGGAATTTTATTTACACTAAAAATTTTTTCAAAAATTTTTTTATTTTCAATATTATTATATATTTCTTCATTTATAATAGAACATTTTGATAAATAAATTTCATCTTTGAAAAAACTTGAAATTTCAAATAATAATTCATCTAAATTTTTTTTAAATTTTAATATACTACTAATAAAATTTAAATTTGAAGGATTTATTATTTTTAAAACATAAATTGTTTTTCCTATTATTTTTCCATTTATTTCTTTATCTAATTCAACAAATTGTTTTAATTCAGAAACATTCATATAATTAAATTGTAAAAGTTTATCAAAAAAAGGAAAATAAATAAAATAAATAAAATTTCTAACAATTGATTTAAAACTAACTTCTAATTTATTATTACTAATTCTTTTTATATTAATTTTATATTCATTTTCATATAAATTAAAACCTTCTTTATTATGTTCTTCAAATAAATGAGAAGAACAAATCATTTTTGAATAATAATCATCAAAAAATTTTCCTTTTAATAAATTATCTAAAGAAAACATTCCAATTAAACCAAATAAATTTTTATTACTATTTTGTTTAGAATATTCAAAACTTATAAATGAATTTATTAATTCATTTCTTATAAAATAACCATCAATTTTTTTTTTATTAAAAATTTTTTCTAAAAAATTTTTACAATATATTATTAGTTCATTATTATTTCCTTTATATAAATCACATTCAAATTGATAATATTGTAAATTATGTTCTAAATAATTAAATGCTAATTTTCCTATCACATTATTTGCTATTTTATTTAAATTAATAATTTGAATTAAATATTGATTTGCTTCTTCAAAATTATTTTGAGTTAATAATATTAATAAATTAAATTTATATTCAATCTCACTTGTTAATAATGTATTATTATTAAAATTTCCTTTAATATCAACATGACTTTTTAAATAATAATTATTAGGAAAATAACTTAATTCTGAAAAAATTAATTTTATTTCAGAATTTGGAATAGTATAAAATAAATTATCAATATCATCAATAATTGCTGTAAAGTTATTTTCAAAATTTATAATAGGATGAGATAATAAATAATAATTACTTTTCAATGAATAATTTCCATATTCAATTGAATAATTTTCATTAATTTTACTATTTACAACATGAGAAATTGGTTTTATATTTGGATCGGGTTCATTTTGTTTTTCCCAATTTTTATCAGGTCCTTCACCCTTAATAAAATAAATATTACCTTTTTTAAAATCGAAATTAAAATCTTTAAAATTATTTGAACTTCCTGGAATTGTAATATTAAATTCAGGTATTTTTTCTAAATTATTTATATTATTCCAATAACATGATATATTTGAGAAAGACATATTATTATATATACTAATTTCACTAAATGATCTTTGTAATAATATTTCATCAATTAAAGTTTCTTTTTTTAATACTGAAAAATGAAATTTATTTACTGAAAATTTTTCTAAAGTTTTACATCCCATAAATAAAAATGGAATAGTCATTTCGGTATTATCTTTATTAAAAGATATTTTTTTTGAATTTATATAAATATTTGCAGATATTAAATCAATTGCTGAAAACATTAATCTTAAATTTCTTGGAACATGCCCAAAAAAATTTATTTCTTTATAAAAATCAAATACATCATAATCTTTAGTAAAATTATTTATACCTAATAAATTTTCATGTGGTTTTTTATTTATATCAGCTTCAATTAAATACATTAAACATTTTAACTTCTCTTTTTTATTAATATTAAATTCCCAATTTTCATTATATTCATTAAAACTATAACTTTCGCATTTTTTAATCGGAGACATTTCATAATTTTTATCATCTTTATTTAGATCATTTTCCCAACTTCCTCCATAAGCCCAATCTTCTAACCCCCCATCAATGGCATAAACTAAAGAAGTCATATCTCCTAAACTATAATTTCTAATATTTTTTTCATTATTTTTTTTACTTAAAGTACTATTATACATAACTTCTCCTATTTCTTTAAATGCATTATAATCAGGAGGTTCAGTACTTTTATTATTTTTTATATGCAAAAAATTTCCCCATGCATAACCTATTACACTATCACCTCCATGAAATGTTAAACTTCCTAAAATTAAATGTTCATTAAATATTTCATTTATTGTTCTTCCAGCTAATGTTAAAAAACATTCGTTTATTATTTCTTTGTTTTTTTTATGATATGGAAAATCTCTATTTGGGTCTTTTGTTTGATATTTATTTTCATTTCTATTAAATATTTTATCTTCTCTTTTATGATTATAATATCCATATGCATTTGTTGTTGGAGTAAAAATAATTAATTTATTTTTTAATAAAGAATGTTGAAGTGAATTTTTTTTATCTATATTTGAACAAAAATATAATGCGAATTCAGTTATTGTGGTAGGACCTATTTCTTCATCACCATGTACTAATCCAGATATATAATATTGAGGTCTTGAAAAAGTATATGAATCAAAATCTGTCATATATACAATTAAATTTGTACAGTTTGATGAACATCCTTCTATGCTTGGTAAATTATATCTATTTTGAGAGGTATCTATTTTTATATATTGAGAGCAATTTTTTGATAATTGAGTAAATATAGTGTTAATTTCATCATATGAATAATATTTATAATTTTTTTCTGAATATGTATAAAAAAATATAATTATTATAATAATGTTTTTTAAGTTCATTTATATTTAATAGTATTTTATAAAATAATTATTAAATTTTATCAATTAAAATGTTTGAAAATGAAAATAATATGAATTTAAATAATAATAATAACAATAATAATAATAATTTAAGATTATTTGAAAATTTTGATGAAATTGATATTAAAAATATATCAAAAGATATTGTTCCTTCTTTTTTGCTTATTATTGGAATAAATTGTATATTGTTTTTTTCTAAAAATTATATAGATGATATATATAATAGAATTTTAAGAGTTTTTTTATTTATTTATTTTGCATATTTTTTTGAAGGATTTTATAAATTTTATCTAATTTATACAAATAAAATTGCAATTAGATATTATAATTTATTTTTATTATTTTTAAAAGGATTAATAGATTTATCTTATTATTTATGTTTAATTATAACATATTATATATTAAAAAATAAACATGAAAATCCAAAACAAAATTATTATAAATTATTTTTATTTTATTCAATTATTTTTATTGGAATTTCAAATATCTTTCAAGTTCTTTTTGATTTAGTAACTATAATTATTTTATTTCCTTTCTTTTTATGTTATTATTTTATAGATCCAGTTTCATTTCAACATCAATATGCAATTAATCCTGAAATAATAAAAAATATAATGACAATAAAAGCAGATAAAAATCATTGTGATACTTGTATCATTTGTTTGCAAGATATAAATTTAAATGATGAAATTATTATATTAAAATGTCCAGGTCATCATTATTTTCATGGTGATTGTATAAAAGAGTGGTTACACCAAAAAATAAAATGTCCAATATGTGCAAACGAAAATATTATTTAATTGTTTTTTATATAAAATAAATAAATATTCTATAAATATTCATAGAAATTTTATAATATAAAATTAAAATTATTTACAATAAAAAAAATTATTTGTAATTATATTTTATATTTGCTTTACATCCCATAATAAAACAATTCCACCATCACAACCAGAAGCAATAAAATTATTATAATTTCTTCCCCAATCAACAACACATACATCTTTTCTATGATATCCTGTTAATTTTAAAGGTTCTTTGTTTTCTGATAGTGTATCCCATAAATAAATAGAAGGCTCTTTTGAACCACTTAAAACAAATCTTCCATTTGGACTTAAAACACTTTTAACATATAATGAACTTGAATGACCTTTTAATTCTATTGGTGGATTTATATTCATATATAATGGATCATATATAAATTGTGAACCTGAAATTGTATTAACTAAAATTTTTCTTTGAATTCTATTTATGTGTATAGATGTTAATGCTTTTGGACTTGGTTTTGATTTAATTTCTTTTATTTTATTTTTTAGATATATTTCTTCATTTATATTTAAATCAAAAACAGAACAATAATAAATATTTAATTGTTCGGAATTATTATTTAAATCTTTTTCAATTTTTTTACTTTTTTTATTTTCATTTTGGAAAATTTTCCAATATTTATCAATTTTTTCATTTTTATCTTCTTCTTTTATATTATCTTTATTTTTATATACAACAAGACTTTTATTATTATTATTATTTATTTTATTATTATTATTAAATAATAAATTATTATTTGAATTAAATTTACTCGACAAAGAATTTTTTTCTTTTAAATTTGCATAACGAACATATAAATTTGTGTATTGATCAATAGAAGCAAAATAATCTTTATTCATTAATTTTTTATTAATTTGATTTATTGTAATTTTTTTTTCATTAAAAAAATAATCCAATTCATTTGTTAACATATTTCTAATATCCCAAAATTTAATTGAATCCGAATTAGTTTCTGTACTAACTAATAAATATTTATTAAAAAAATCCACATTAGTAAAAGTATTTACAATATCTAAATTAAATAGATTATTATTATTATTACCATCATTGAAATATTTTTTTTTAATTCTTAAATCTTTATAAAAATTTCTAAATGCTCCTATTGGATGAATATGATTAATATCTGTCCCATAATTTTTACAAAATTTTTTATTACAATATCTTTTATTATTATCTCTTTTATCCCATAAAAAAATTATCCCTTCTCCTCCACATGTAGCAATTATATTATCATGAAAATAATCTTGAGTTATGCATTTTATTCTTTTGGTATGACCTATTAATTCAAGGTCAATTTGTCCTAATTTATCGCTTGATAAATTTGTTATTTTTCCTATAAAATCTGCTCCTGCTGATAATAATGATGTGTCATTATTTGTGTAATCTAAACCAAAAATTGCGTTTGAATGAATGTTTTCATTAAAAATTGGTAATATTTCATTTGAAGGGTTTGCATTTAAAAAATTGTTGTTATTTGTTGATTGACGATTAATATAGTCGGAATTTGTGTCTATTATTGAAATATAACCTTCTTCGTTACAACATGATAAAATATTTGGATAATATTTTGAAAATTTTAGATTGTAAATTGAACTTGAAAAAATGACACTTTTTTTAACATAAATTTTTTCGAATATTTTGTCATATATTTCAGAATTTATTAATGAATTATATTTTGATTTTAATGCTAAAAAAATAAATAAATTATTATAAAATTAAATTTACTTTCTGAGGAAATTGAATTTTTGTGAAACAATAAACTAAATTTAGACATTATTTATTTTTAATTTTTTAGTAATTATTATTATTTTACTAAATAATTTAAAATTTTTTATAAATAATTTTAATTTTAATTAATTATTTTAGTTTTTAAAAATTAATTTTTATAATAATTTTAAAAGGATAAAAGTTTATAAATAATAATTTTTTATAAAAAATACTTAAAAGACATTATAATTACAAATTATAATATTTTAAATTGTTATAAATACATTGAAAATTTTAATAAGAATTTTTATTATGAATATCCATTAAAATTTTATTTGATATATTGATTATTATCTTTATTATCATCTTTTTGTTCAAAATCATCATATTCTTTTTCACTTAAATTAGGAGTTTTAGAAAAAGACATAAAGAACTCATCAATTTTTCCCACTTGCCCAAACCCAGGTTTAGCATTATATAAAACTAAATGATGCTTAAATAAACTTGCATAAGCTCCTGTTATATATAAAATATCACCTTCTTGAATTTTATCCCCAATTTCATCAAAAAAATTACATTGAATTGAACCAGTCTCATCTGCTATTAAATAATGTGTTATATGTTTTCCATTTTTTACACTTGTTTTACTTAAATATTCAATTAATATAACAATTATATTAATATTTTTATCACCTTTTTTTATATCTTTAATTTTTTTATTAGGTTTTATTTCCATATTTAAAAGTTAAAATTAAATAATATTTATAATTCTATTTATTTTAATAAATTGTTAAAATAATTAATTAAATTCACTTTTCCTTTTATTTTATTTTTAATTTTGCTTTTTATCATTCGTTTATTAATTCCTCCTTCTATTAATCCTAATATAAATTTTTCAGCTTGATATCCACTTAAACTATTTAAATTTAAATCCAATTCTTCTATTAAAATATCTATTATATAATCAATGTATAATTCTACGTCATATTTATTTATTTTTAAAAACAATACTGTTAATGCTTCCCATATTACTTTTTTATTAATATTAGTTAAACCATTATGATAATTTTTACATAAAAAATCAATTACAATCATTAATAATTCTTCTTTTTTTAAATTTTTATATATAAAACAATTATCAATCTCTCCTAATTCTTTAATAATATGAACAATACCTTCTTTAAAATCAATGGCATCAACTTCTCTTAAAAATCCAAAATCTTGTTTTTCAGTAATATAAGGAAATATTTCTTTTCTAATTTCTTGAATATAGGTATCAATTTTACTATTATCATTTAAATTCTCAACAAGTTCTCTAAAATAATTTTCATACTTCTCTTCTAAAATTTCTCCTTTTTGAATAAATATTTTAAGTGCAAAAGCACTCGCATCTCTGACTTCTAATATATTATCAAAACAATGATATTTAATAATTAAAATTATATCATTTAATATTTCATTATTAATTTTTTCCTTTAAATTATCATATATATAACTCAAAGATATTAACCCACTTTCTCTAACTAAATAACTATTATCATGGCAACATTTAATAATATCATTTAATATTACATCTGAATATTTTTGAACAATATTTTTATGTAATTTTTCATCATAAACTTTAATAATTAATTCTTGCATACATCTACAAGCAGCTTCTTTTTCACTTTGACCTATGCTAGTTAAATCATGAATATAAGCTGTTAAATAATTTTCATAATTATTTTTGATTATTTCTATTCCATTATTTTCTGCTATATTTTTCCATAATGTCATTGAATTTTTTTTTACACCTTCAACTTGTAAATATCTATTTAAACAAATTAATGGCAAAATTTTATCCATAAATAATTTATTATTTTTTAAATCATAAACTTTATTAAAATATAATAAAAAATTTATTATCCAAAATCTTAAGCGAGGAGAAGTATATGATAAATGAATAGATAATTTAGGTAAAAAATTATTTGCAAAATCTTCTTTTGATTTAATATAATCTAAAAAAAATTTCATATTTAAAAAATAAAAAAATAATTCGTATATTATAAATAACATTGAAATTATTGTATTATTTTCTTCTATGTCAAAAATTAATAAAATCTTTTCAAAATTTTCTTTAAATGTTTTTTGAATTTCTAAAAAATAATCTTCAGTTATTGGCAAACGTTTAATTATTTCAATTAGAATATTTTTAGATGAATCTGTTGTTAAATTTCCAGAATTATTATTATTTAAATCTTTTTGAAAAACACTTTCGTGATTTTGATTATTGCTTATATTAATTTTTTTAATATAATTTTCTTTTACTATTTTTAATCCATTATGAAATTCATTAAAACAAAAATTTATTATTTCATTTAATTCTTTTTCTTTATTCGTAAATAACATAAAAGATGTAAAATTTCCAATATGAGTTAAAATAGTTGTTCTTATTCGAAAATCTCCTCCGAAAAAAACTTTTTTAAATTTTTCAATAAATAATAAAATATATTTTTCTAATTTATTTTTTTCTTCTAAAATATAATCATTATAAATATTTTTTATTGTTATTAATCTTAACATTAATAAACTCATTAAACTTATGCTTCCTGTAATTGAATTTATATATTTATTATTAATTAAAGGATTTATTTCATTTTTTGTATTTAATTCTTTTTCTTCTTCATTTTCGTTAACTGAATTTAATAAATTAATCATAATATTTTCAAATTTTTCTATATTAAATAAATTTTCATATATGTTTTTATGAATTAAAAAATTAGTTTCAATTTTATGAAAAATATTTTCTTTTTCAGGAATATTTGTATTTTCATTTATCATTTTATTTATTAATTCATTTAATTCATTTTCAAATTTTTCTTTATTTTTTTCTTCTTCTTTTTGAGTATTATTATTATTATTAAATAATTGTTCAATATGTTCTTTATTTTCATTTATATTATTCACATATAATTCATTATTATAAGTTATTGTTAATTTTGAATTATCATCATTTTTAAAATCATTTATCCAATTTTTAATTGTTTCTTTATTTTTTTGATTAACATCATTTGAAGAATCTAATTTTTTATTTATTTTATCTAAAAAATTATTTAATTTTTCTTTTGAAATTTCTTTATTATTCATATTATTAAATTATAAAATTAATTAATTAATTTTATTTATTTTATATAAATTATTATTAAATATCTACATTATATTTTTTTATTTATAATATAAAAATAAATAAAAAAAAAATGGAAAATCAAAATGATTACATAGATTTTAATGAAATAAAAAAATATGTAGGAATTTCAGAAGAAATATTATTTTTAAAATATTTAAAAGAAGTTTATAAAGATTTAGCAAGTAGAAAAGATGAAACAAAAAAAAATGGAATAGCTAAACAAACATTTTTAGATTACATAAAATTACCAATTTTTATTTCAGAAAAAGTCTTTAATGCATTTGATTTAGATCATGATACCTTTTTAAACCCAAAAGAATTTATAAAAGGAATGAAACGTTTATACAATGGAAATTTCGAAGAAACTCTCGAAACTGTTTTTTCTTTGTTAGATTTTAATTCAGATAAAATTATTGAAAAAGAAGATGTAAAATTATTGTTAAGTTACCTTCCTTTAAAATCTGATAAATCTAAAATAGAATATAAATATCAAATGGATAGTTTAAATGAAATAGATGAAATTGTATCAACTACTTTTAATAATAAAAACAAATTAACATATGAAGAATTCAAAAATATTATTGAAAAGAAAAAATCTGATGTTTTTTTACAGATTTTATGCTTTCTATATCAAAAAAAACCCTTTACTCAAGAAAATATAAAAGTTCTTAAAAATAGTAAAAAAAATTTACCTGTTGAATTAATGACACCTGATCCAAATACTCTATCTAAAAATTCTATTGAGAAAAAATATTTAATAAGTCCAAAAAAATCAACATGTTTAAGTCCAGTAAGTAATATATTTAAAAATAAATTAGCATCAAATTTTGAATTAAATCCAAATGAAAATGTAAATAAAAATGTAAATAAAAATGCCCCAACAGGTTTTTCTGATATGGTTAGATTTCATAATGAAGTATTAATAAAGAAAGGTCAACATTATGATGAAAATTCAAATATAAAAGATATAATTCAAGAAGGAGAAACTGGTTATCAAAGTCCAACTAACATTTTAAGAGGAAGAAAGAAAAAAATCTCTGAATTTAATCTCGAAAGTAATTTAGTCGAAATGAATAATAATAAATCAAATGAAAATAAAAAAGAAGAAGAAGATGAAAAAAATAAAATTTTATATGAAGATTATATATATAAATTTAGTGATAATGTAAAATTAAAAAAATTTTTTTTAGTTTTAATTGGGCAAGATATTTTTTATTATAAAAACGAACAAAAAACAGAATTATTTGGAATGCATAATTTATCAGGTTGTTTTGTAAAAGACAATGGAACAAAAGTTTACAATGGAAAAACATTTTATAGTTTTTCAATAGTTTTTCCTTCTCGAAGTAGAAATTTTTTTTGCTTATCAAAACAAACATGCGAAAATTTTATTTTCAATTTAAAAAAATCATTTGGTTATTTAAATTTCTTCGATTATTATGAAATGTTAGATGATTTAGGTGAAGGAATTTTTGGAGTAGTTAAATTAGGTATATATAAAAAAACAAAAGAAAAAGTAGCAATAAAAATAATTAAAAAAGAAAAAGCAAAACAAAATGATATAGAATTAGTTAGAACTGAAATTGATATTATGAAATTATGTCATCATCCTAATATTGTTAAATTATTAGACCATTTTGAAAACGCTGAATATATCTTTATAGTAATGGAATATATACCAGGAGGAGATTTAGGAGAATATATGAAAAAAAATAAGTATAATTTTTCTGAAAAACAGGCATCTATTTTTATTAAACAAATCGCTCTAGGTTTAAATTATTTACATCAATTTGGTATTATTCATAGAGATTTAAAACCAGAAAATATTATGTTAACTGAAAAAAATGAAAATGGAAAACTTAAAATTATGGACTTTGGTTTATCTAAAATTTTAGGAAATCAAGAAAAAAGTGTTGATGGTTTTGGTACTTTAACTTTTGTTGCTCCTGAAGTGTTAGTTAGAACACCTTATAATAAAGAAATAGATATTTGGAGTTTAGGTGTTATTTTATATCTAATGTTAAGTGGATTATTACCTTTCGATGATGATAATGATAATGAAGAAGTCATTGCTAAATTAATTGTATATAGCGAAGTTAAATTTCCTAGTAAAAATTTTTCAAAATATTCTAATCAAGTAAAAGATTTAATTAAAAGATGTTTAACTAAAGACCCTCAAGAAAGAATTAAAATTAGTGAAATATTAAATCATGAATGGATTGTAAAATATAATAATTAATTGAGTTTTATTTAAAAATGATATTGGGGTATATTATGGTTTTTAATAAAATATTAGGTATTATATTATATGAAGTATAAGAAATTTGTAATATATATAATATAAATAAAATATATGAAATATATTTATTAATGAATTTTTTTATAAAATTCAATTAATAACCATATTTGGAATAATATAAAAAAATATAAATATAGGTTAAATTATATGTATATATATTATTATAATATTATAAATAATATTAAATTTTATTTATTTTAAAAATAAATATAAATATATAAATATATATTTATAATATATATTTATATATTTTAAAAATAACATATATTATCAAATGATGGAATTTCATTATAAATATCATTTTTATTATCTTCATCTATTTCATAATATGCTTTAATGAATAAATATATATAATATAATCCAGGAATTAAAAGAAATATACTTAAAATTATTTTACATATAAATGATTTTAAATTAAAATTAGTAAATATTTCAAAAATTGATAATATTAATAATAAAATCCCTATAATTGTTAATAATATTACAAAATAAAAGGTTATTTTTAATTTAGGAGGATAACAATATTTATTTCTTTTATCATTTTGAATCAGTTCATTATTATTATTATTCTTATAATTCTTATTATTATTATTGTCATTATAATTAATTAATTACTTCTTATTTTTATTTTTATTTATTTCTGAAATTGTTGTACTAACTTAA
>JAEEGK010026308.1_pt1 | contig 11856 bp, 7 predicted proteins | sample 8958771 | NCBI WGS metagenome assembly JAEEGK01 (sample SAMN16246547, study PRJNA631951) | gut metagenome | biome: gut microbiome; feature: rumen; material: SC-attached | host: Bos | place: Iran: Karaj | collected 2018-10 | reverse complement strand
TTCGGCGATAGATGCAAGGCCGTGTACGGCATCATAAACCGTCTGCTTGGATGAGTCTATACGGTCCGTTGTGTCTCCTATATCGGAGATACCGCGGATGCTCTCATCAAGACCTCCCTTGGCTGTAGAGAACTCTTCTATCGCTTCGTTAAGCAGTGTGGTCTGCTGTTCCGTGATCTCTCTTGCTATATGTATCTTGGATACAGACTGCTCGGAATTGGTAACAAGTTCTTCGATTATCGTCTGTATTTCGGAAGCAGCCTTATTTGATTTTTCCGAAAGATCCGATATCTCGGTCGCAACAACGGCAAATCCTCTTCCGGCCTCACCCGCCCTGGCAGCCTCTATGGATGCATTAAGCGCTAGCAATGAAGTCTGTGAAGATATGGCCATAATGGTATTTGTAAGCTCGCCTATCTTCTCCGCAGCTCTGGAGCTTTCAATGGCATGATCCGATTTAGCCTTAACATCGTTATACTTCTGTCTGGTATTTTGGGAAGAAGCTTCCGTAGTCTTCTTGAGATCCGTTGCTCTTTCCATGATCTCATCGGATACGGTGAATCCGTCATTGGTCTGCATCTCAATCTGATGAGCCGTATTATGGATTCCTCCGATATCAGTATTGATGCTTTCTGAAGAAGCGGAGCACTCCTGCATTGATGCAGCCAGTTGCTCAGTGGTTGCGGAATTATCTGTGCACATGGTGTTGACCACGTTTGTGGTTTCATCAAGCACATCCATATTGCTCTCGATCTCATCGGATGCGTTTTCAATCTTACCGACGATCTCTCTGAGACTGCTTCTCATGTCCCGTACGGAATTTGCGATAAGTCCGAACTCGTCTTTTCTGCTGCATACAGCTCCGGATTTGGGATTATGTCTGAGGTCGAATTTTGCAGTATCATCAAGGATTTCAACAAGTGTATTAACGGGCCCTAGCATGGATGAAATGATGATGTAGAATGCTGCGATCGTTACGATCAGAAGTATGGTCGCGGTAACGGTAAGTAATATCCTGAGCGATTTAATGGGAGCCATGACCAGATCGTAATCTCCGGTCACAACGACTATGTTTCCGCCGTTTGTAAATGCATAGCCTGCGAATTTATCCTCTCCCTTGTATTCATAAACAACAGAACCGTCCCCTATGGAAGAAGGTTTTTCACCCGATGAGAGTTTTGATGTAATGTTCTTTACGGCAGCATTTTCAACGGGGTTGCCGATCTTGTCCGGATTCGAATGATAAACCATGGTTCCGTCTGCGCTTACAAAATACGCATAAGACCCTTCAACTCCGCTGAGTTCGATATCGCCCAGTACTCCGCCGAAATACTCGTTAAGGACAGATTTGTTGTTATCCGGATCTGCCTTGAGAATTTCTATCAGGGAATTTTCCCTCTCTATGCCTGCCCCCGCATTACCGGTTCCCTCCTGACAGAGAGCATCGATGCCGGCAGCCGCAGCCTGAGCCACATTCATGGTGTACTTCTTGTAAGCTTCAACCATGGTATCTTCCGCATTCTCAATAGCCATTGCCGAAAGGATCAGTCCCGATATCGCGAAGGTAAGTGCCACTGCGGCAACGGTCTTGGTAATGCTTGAGTTTAAAAACTTAACTTTGGTATTCTTTTCCAACTTAAGCACCTCTCTCATCCGGATAAAAAAGGGTAAGAAATTTTCGATTTTTCTTACCCTTACTTATAACGCTATGTATACAGTATAAAGTTAATAATTTGAATTCTCAAGTGCCGAATTTGTCAATTGTCAGCTTAAAGATTCTCGTCCAGAATGGCCTTAAGAGTCTCACCGGATTTCTGAAGTGCCGCAAGCTCTTCATCGGACAGCTTGGCGGGAACGGGAGCCTCAACGCCGCCCTTTCCCACTATGGCAGGAAGTGAAAGAGCCATTCCGTCCAGTCCGTACTCGCCGTGGAGCATACGTGATACGGGAAGGATGGATTTCTCATCTCTGATGACAGCCTCACATATCCTGCGCACGCTCATTGCTATGCCGTAATATGTAGCCTGCTTTTTCTGAATGATCTCGTAAGCCGCATTCTTAACATTGTCGGCTATCTCTTTCATTGCTTTCTCATGATCGTAGTGACCCTTGAGTTCGCAGAATTCGTTTACGGGAATACCGGAGATATTGGCTGATGACCACACAGCAATCTCACTGTCTCCGTGCTCGCCGAGAATGAATGCGTGAACGTTTCTGGCATCAACATCCAGATGCTCACCCAGGAGATATTTAAATCTGGCAGTATCCAGAACAGTACCCGATCCGAATACCCTGTTTTCGGGGAGTCCTGACAGCTTCTGCGCAGCAGCGGTGAGAATATCAACGGGATTTGCGACTATAAGAAGGATTCCCTCAACCTTTACTCTGTTAAGTTCACCCATAATGGATCTGAAAATAGAGATGTTTTTCTTAACCAGGTCGAGTCTGGTCTCACCGGGCTTCTGATTTGCTCCCGCGGAAATAACGATTATGGCAGCGTCTGCGATGTCTTCGTATTTGCCCGCATAGATCTGCATAGGCTTTGCATAGGAAAGTCCGTGAGCTATGTCCAGAGCTTCGCCTTCAGCCTTGTCGGTGTTGGCATCGATAAGTACCATCTCGCTAAAAAGACCGCTCTGCATAAGTGCAAACGCAGAAGCACTTCCTACGAATCCGCATCCTATAAGAGCAACTTTTCTGGTATCAACAGCCATTTTATTACCTCCCTTTTTTCTCATAGATTTTGTAGAATCTTGTAGTTAATGGATATGTGTACTTGGAGTAAGAAACGATATCCTTAAGCTTCATACAGTAGATATATCCCCAGGATGCGGCTTTGATCCATATCTCATCGCCCTCCTCTATGACAGCGAGAGCCGTCATGTAATGGGATTTGACGGTTTGTTTCATGGGCTTTAAGTCTTCCGTATACATGGGGATCACCTTATCCTTAAACAGGAAAGGAATACGTGGACCCGCAGCAAAGATAACGGGGTAATCCTTATCAAGGAGAGCCTTGATATCCGCAGCTTTCTTCTTAAGCTGGTTTCTTGCACTGTGTCCCCAGCCCACCCTTAAGGGCACACCATGCCTGATCAGATACTGATCGCACAAAAGGGGATAATAATATGGAGCGATCCCCAGCCCGGGGACGATGTACATACCTCCCCTTTTCATCTTACGGACCTGCTCCATATAATCGTCACGTTCTTTGGTTTGTTTTATGTATCCCTTGTACTGTGCAAGATCATGCAAAGCAATTACTCCGCAACCACTTCTGCGGAGATTCTTGTCAAAAGTGTTTTCCTCGGAAAACCACATCTGAGATCCTGCACTGTACTTTTTTTTCAAGGAATATGTTTCTTTACGCAATGCCTTACTCCCGAGATCATCTTACTCTCTCATCGCCCCAGAAAAACAGTGCTACGGTACCGGGGCCCGTATGGCTTCCTATGGTAGCTCCGATGCTGTAGATCTGCACCTTTCCATTCATCTTGGTGAACTTCTCTTCGATAAGATCCGCAACGGCTCTTGCATCCTCGTAGCAATCGGAATTGCTGATGAACACTTTGCCGGAATAGTCGAGACCGCCTTCCGCGTGCTCTTCCATCATCTCAACAATACGCTTGATGACTCTCTTCTTGCCTCTTACCTTCTCACGTGAGATAAGTTTTCCTTCGTCGTTGACATTCAGAAGGGGGCAGATACCCAGAACTGTTCCGATGGCACCCGCGGTCTTGCTGACTCTTCCGCCTCTGATGAAGAAAGTAAGGTCTGATGAGAAGAACCAGTGATGAGCTCTGTTCTTATTGGCTTCAAGCCAGTCTCTAACTTCATCGATGCTCTTGCCCTCGTCTCTCATATCGGCAGCAGCATCAAGAACAAGTCCGTGACCTGTGGATGCCGCAAGGGAATCGACGATATAGAGCTTTCTGTCGGGATATTTTGCGGAAAGGTCTTCTGCTGCAAGTCTTGCGGAGTTATATGAACCCGAAAGTCCGCTGGAAAACGCAATGTGAAGAATGTCCTTGCCTTCTTTTAACAAAGGCTCAAAAAACTCGGTGTACTCGCCCACGGTAACCTGGCTGGTCTTGGTATCCTCACCTTCGAGCATCCTTCTGAAAAGTTCCTTGGGAGGAACTGTGGTGCCCATATCATCGGCATAATCGGTTCCGCCTAGCTCGAAGTGAAAATAGATAACTCCGATATTTCTCTCTTTGAAATATTCATGTGAAAGGTCACATGTGGAACAACATGTTAATTCAAAATTGCCCAACTTACCAATCCTCCGGTTGATTAATCAAGTAATAAAAGTTTATCACATTTACGACGTACTGAACAAGAAAAGCCGATTCCCGTGCCCTTATTCGGGAACAATTTCGGTCCAGTATTCACCGCCGTATATATCTGTGAATTTGTATAATGCAAGATAATCTCCGCCGACATATGTATAGCTTATCTTGATATTATCGGGATCTTCCACAACAAACTGATCCCCAATGAAATAGCTGTCCTCATACTCACCGGCATAAGTATAGTAATCACAGATAAAGTCGATCTTATCTCCGGCCTGAAGTTCGATGAGGCCTCTTGCCTCGGTCTCATTATCCGTGCCTTCATAATCGATCCTTGCGCCTGCGATAAATCCATCGGGATGCTCGTAATCAAATATTATCTCAAGCTTTACCTGATCTCCGTTTAACAAAGCGGGGACATAACCGGTAGTCAACATCCAACCGTCATGCATATATGAATCCGTATGATAAAAGGCTACGGGCTGGTCTTCGATGGAAAGCCATGATCCGTCCACATCCGCATAAAGAGTACCGTCATCTTCTATCCTGAATATATTGTCCAGACCCAGATCGATATATCCGGATCCGTCATCATAATACATGGCAAGATCCAGAAGGCTTACATAATCCCACTGTTTAAAGGGTATATGAATATATGCTCCCTTGTCATTTGTCTGCCAGGTAAGAATCGAAGCATCAAAAGAGTGCTCTGCGATATAATCCGCGGTTTCCTGCTCCGACATGGATCTTCCGCTTGCAAGTTCCGATGAGGAAAATGCATTGATCAGTGAAAGGATATCGTTCATTCCGAGGGAACCGTATGTGGATGATGCAGATCCTCCGGACAGAAGCGAAAGAGGATTTGGAGATGCATTTCCCTGATTTCCCACAGCCTGTCCAGAAGCCTCAAGAGATGCAAACTCTCTTATACAATCCGAATATTCATCACCTATTCCCAGTCTGTCAAAGGTATTTATCGCCTGAGATACTTTGCCGGGTTTGCTGTTATAAGGGAAATATAATGATATTCCGTATGCGTTGCTTATTGAATCGGATGTATTGTTATATTTGACTGCAGACAGTACCGTCTGAGCAAGTGTATTTCCTTCTTCGGTTCCCAATGCCTTGGCAAAATCCACAAGATCAATCTGATCTATCCTGGAAGAGGTAGCAAATTCTCTGGAGCCTGTTCTTGCCGACGCAACAACTCTGTATTCACCACCGGCGATCATTTCCTGGGTTCCTGCGCAGAATGCCTTAAACTCATCCGGAATTGTCTCCTGAAGTTCAGCAAGGTCAACAAGAGAAAGAGTAGTCTTCTGTCCTCTGCACTGCTTGTCACAAGTATTTATAAAGTCATCGATGATCATCTTGCCGATCTGAAGGGTATCCATGGAAGGATTCTTGGCAAGAGATGTGAGCCAATTGGTGTAATACCATCCGATACCGGGCTCTGTCTCTTCGGATCCGATGAGGTAATCCGCATATTCGCATGCCATAAGATCGGTTTCCAAGGTAGCCATCAGGCATGCATCAAAACCGATGAAATCATATTTGATTCCTGCCTTTGCAAGTGCAGAATCGATCTCCGCAAGATCCATTGAACCTGCGGTAGGATTCTTCTCATCATAACCGTATCCGGATACGGATCCGCCGCCATGATCCCAGAAGATCAGCATATTTCTGTTTGCGGGATAATTGGAGTGAGCATAGTCAATGAACTCGGTAAGAGTCCCCGGATCGGTCATTGCACCTGTTCCCATATTGTCTTCAAGACACTCTATCTTACCGCCGCCAACAATTCTGTAAATCTGGTTTACGGAAGATGAAACGATGCTGTTCTTCCAATTCTTACATCCGCCGGTATATACAATGACATTGACATTATCAGAAAGAGTAGCGTTAGCCATCTCCATAAGGTCGTTTGATGCCATTCCACCCTTGGACTCGAGATCGGTACCACACATGTAGACCATGATGGTGACCACATCCTTACCACCCCCGAGAATCGTGGTGTATTTCTCTCTGGCATCGGGAGAAACGGATTTGTCCAGTATTCTTATGTTCTGATCGGGCCCCCACACAGTTGATGCTGCGGAAACACTTGAGTTTGAAGGAAATACAAAGCTCCCTAAGGTATTCGATACGGAAGGGGTAGTTAACGAGCTCACATCCGGAAGGTTGGTCGGAGCAGTATATCCGCCGCTCGACTGTCCTGCCTTCATCTTGATAATAGCGATAATGATCGCAGCTATAACGGTTACGACAAGTCTTAATCCGCCGCCCCTGAATCTCACAGGGCCTCCGCCGGGATATGATCCGCCAGGATATGACCCGCCTGATGAAGAATGGCTCGAGCTATGGAACTGAGTTCCGCCACCCGAAGGCTTTCTTCCTCCTCCGAAGCTTCCGCTTCCTACGGGGCCTGTTCCGAGTCCCGATCCCCTTCTTGATACTCCTTTTCCGGGACCTGTTACATTCCTTGATCTTCCGGTTGGTGTAGGCATGACACTATCTCCTCTCAATAAATTCAGATGTCTTCGATATCTTCGAAGACCGTCTCGTTGATCACTTTATTCATAACATCTTCGGCGGCATCATCCACCACCTGCTCGAATCCCGTGAGTGCGGCAAAAGGAGCAAACTGCGCCGCCCTGGCCTCCCTGCTCATCCTCGGATGCTTTATGGGATCCGGTTCATGTACGGGCAGATCGATTATATCACTATAGTCGTTTTTCATGCTTTGTGACCTCCGACCTGACCGTTTCTCTCGGCAGTCATTGCGCCTTCCTCGAGATTCATGCCCTTAAGTATAGCATTTTTCCCGTATTTTTGCTGAATATTAAGAACCGCTTCCTGAAGCCTGCGGTCCTTTTCCTCATCCTCTTCGTTCTCTTCCCTGATCCTCGTCTGCTCTTCATAATCGGTAAAAAGATCAAGCTGGACATACTCCACTGCCTTTGCGTTTTCTTTTTTACCTTCTTCCTCGGGAAGAGTGTGGTTTGCGACGATATTTACGCGTCTTATGAGAAGCTTCATATCGATTATCTCCTCATAAAGTTTTGCCGCGGTGGAAACCAAGGTTCTGGTTGAAGAGGTGTAATGTCCCAGATTCATGCTTCCTCCGGCAGGTGCGGGAACAAGCCTTCCGTAGTAATCTCTTACGATCTCGCCCTTGTAATCTTTCATCCTGTCCTTATCGGCGAAATTATCGATGTCATATCCCACGTATATAACCAACTGATCCGTAACGAGCCCCTTCTTCACCAGATCCAGTGAAAGGAGTTCGGTCATCTCTTTGACTATGAGCAGTCCCTTTTCCGCGGTGTAGGGGCATTTAAGAACCTGCCCTGTAGAAAGTGAAGTACTCTTGGGAACATAGCCTTTAATGTCCGCAATCTCGCAGGGTTCGTATCCCCACGCGTGGTCTATGAGAAGCTCAGCATTTATTCCAAAGAGCTTATAGAGAAGATCTTCACTGTAGTGATTCCCTTTTGCACCCACGGAGCATCTGGCCACATCTCCGAGAGTGTACATTCCGTTTTTCTCAAGCTTGCGGGCGGTACCCGCACCTATCCTCCAGAAATCCGTAAGAGGCCTGTGGTCCCAGAGTATTTCACGGAATTTCCTCTCATCCAACTCCGCTACCCTCACGCCGTCCTTATCCGCAGGCATATGCTTTGCAACTATATCCATTGCGATCTTGCACAGGAACATATTGGTGCCGATTCCTGCGGTTGCGGTTATACCCGTTTCTGCAAGAACTTCACGCACCATTTTCATGGCCAGTTCATGTGCGGTCATCTTATAAGTCTTCAGATAGTGAGTGACATCCATGAATACCTCGTCGATGGAGTAAACATGCATGTCTTCCGGTGCAACGTATCTTAAATATATGCTCACTATCCTCGCACTGTATTCCATGTAATAACGCATCCGTGGAGGTGCAACTTCATAATCAAGTTCAAGGGTGGGATCATTTTTGACATCAGGATCGTAGGAACTTTTTCCCGAGAATTCTTTTCCGCCGAGGGCTCTTTTCCTTGCAGAGTTTATCTCCCTCACTCTCTGTACCACTTCAAAAAGTCTCGCTCTTCCGGATACACCGTAGGACTTAAGAGAAGGAGATACAGCAAGGCATATTGTTTTCTCGGTACGGGTTGGATCTGCAACCACAAGATTGGTCTTGAGAGGATCGAAGCCTCTTTCGACACATTCAACTGAAGCATAGAAAGATTTTAAATCTATGGCAATAAAGGTCCTCCTGTCAGGGCCCTCATCGGAACAAATATATGACCGTGCACCCGCCCCGGCGGGTGAAAAGCCGTTGCTTTCATACTTCTCTGCCATGGGATTATTCTAACATAAAAGGTCCGGGGACTATCCCCGAACCTTTTCTTAAGATTATCCCATTTTCCAATCGGAGGCCTGTTCTCTCATATGTACAAATCTGCTGTATATAGGATTTGAAACCATGAGTTTTTCATGAGTTCCCGAGTCAATCTTACCTCCGCTTATCACTGCGATCTTGTCCGCATTCTTAATAGTCTCAAGCCTGTGTGCGATCATGATGACAGTCTTGTTTTGCGTAAGTGCATCAAATGCTGCTTTAAGCTTGTCTTCATTTTCGGGATCCACATTGGCGGTGGCTTCATCGAGGATGATTATGGGAGCATCCTTAAGTATCGCTCTGGCAATTGATATCCTCTGCTTCTCGCCTCCGGAAAGGGTTCCTCCGCCTTCACCTATCACAGTGTCATAACCGCTTGGAAGTGATTCGATAAAATCGTGACAGCATGCCATCTTGGCTGCCCTTATCACATCCTCCCTGCTTGCATTCGGACATCCGAACCTGATATTGTTCTCGATCGTATCCGCAAACAGATAAACATTCTGGAACACTATACTGATCTGCGAAATCAGCGATTCAAGAGTGTATTCCCTGATATCACGTCCGCCTATCATGATCCTGCCTTTATCAACATCCCAGAATCTGGAAATGAGAAGTGCAAGAGTTGTTTTACCCGCACCGGAAGGACCGACAAATGCAGTCATTGTATTCGAGCGCATATCAAGACTTACATCATCAAGCACATCCTTGTTCCCGTATGAGAAACTCACATGTTCAACGGTTATGCTATGATCCTGCGGAATGATCTTTTCTCCTTCCTCATCAAGTACCAGCATCTTATCGGCCTTGTTCGCCTGATCTATGGAACTTGTCACTATCCTCAGCATTGAAAGCCCCGCATCCGTCTGCTCAATCTCCGCAAATATCTGGAAAGACACAACCGTAAGGATAAGTGCGGTCTTAAGATCCATACTTCCCGTCAGGGTAAAATAGACCGACAGAAAGATTATGGATATCTTAAAGAAACCCAGGACGATATTTTGAAACATTGAATATGGCAGGAATACTTTTTCCAGATCCATGTTACTGTCACGGTATTCGTCTATGGCAGCACGCAGTTTCTTATCTCCTCTTCCCGCCAGGTTAAACGCTTTGACCACGCTCATACCCTGAAGATTTTCCAAAACCTCGGATACGATCTTTGTCTTACTGCCTTCTCTCCTGGGAGCCAGCACACGGGTCTTGTGTTCCAATGCGGACGTAAATCCCAGATAAACTATCATACCTGCAAGTACCACCAGTGCAATCCTCACATCCAGTGCCGGTATCATAAGGAAAAACAGAACGGTGTTTATCAGGCCGCCAAGCACAAGCACAAGTACGTTTGCACCTATATTCTCCACTGTCTCCAATACAGTGGTGGATATGCCCGTGATCTCGCCCACGCTGTTGTCATTAAAAAAACCCATGGGTACTTTCTTCAGCCTGCCGGCTATTTCAAGGCGCTTATTTGCGCTCATGAAAAAGCTGGCATGTGTCTGCTGAAGGAGAGATATATTACGGGTAAAAGTCATTCCGAGTATACTCGCAAGCATCAGGAGGAATGCCGTAAGAGCCGGAGCACTCGAAAGATTACCGCTTACCATTGCATCTATGATCACATAGATTGCAACTATTCGAAGCATGTTGAAACATGCTTTAAGAAAACCTACAAAGATGGATCTGTATATATTCTTTTTCTCCGGTCCGGCAAAAAGAAAGATCTTATGTAATGCCTCTATCATGCCGCACCTCTGCTTTCCGCACCTATATGGGCATTCCACATTGAACGGTAGAGTTCACTCGATTTAAGGAGCTGTGCATGTGTTCCGGAAGCAACTATCGTTCCTTTATCCACAACCACGATATTGTCAGCATTTGTAATTGTAGATAACCTGTGCGCTATGACGATAACAGTTTTACCCTTGATAAGATTTCCGATGGCATTTTGTATCACTGCTTCGTTTTCGGGATCTATATATGCGGTTGCCTCATCCAGTATTACTATGGGCGCATCTTTGATCATTGCTCTGGCAATCGCTATACGCTGCTTTTCTCCTCCCGACAGATGAGTTCCGCCCTGACCCACCATGGTGTTATAACCGTTCTCCAGATTTGCTATCAGTTCTCCGCATCCGGAAGCCTCTGCTACAGACATTACTTCTTCGTCAGTAGCGGACATTCTTCCCATACGGATATTATTCATAATGGTATCGTCAAACAGATATATGTCCTGAGAAACAAAAGCTGTCTGATCATATAATTGTTTAAGAGGGATATCCTTAAGATCATGTCCTCCCATCGTAAGCCTGCCGTCCTCCACATCCCAAAAACCCGCTATAAGCTTTGCTATGGTCGACTTGCCGCTTCCGGAAGGTCCCACAAGTGCAGTCATGGTTCCCGCGGGGATATCAAGTGATACATCATGAAGCACCTGTGTTCCTTCATGATATGAATATGACACATCAGTCATTTTTATGGAATGGTCGTCTATCGCAACATCTTCTTCTGAATGGATCTGTTCACTTCCGTTTAAAATCTCATCAACAGTTGCAACCGTTGTCTTAACCTTCGTAAAAGTATCCATGAAATTGATTGCTTCCATCACCGGTCCTACGATGCACATTGAAAGCATGATGGATGTGATAAACGCATCCGAAGTCAGATTTCCTTTTATATACATCATCCAGCCGATGGGAAGAACCGTGACAAGCGTCGAAGGAGCTATGGCATATGTCAGTGACCACTTGTACTGAATCCTCTTCATCCAGTCATAGTAATACTCGGCAGTGGCCATAACCTTTTTCTTAAACTTGGCGTAGGATCCGTCTCCCTGATTGTATGCCTTGATAACTTCGATTCCTTTTATGTACTCAACTATGGATGAGTTCATATCCTGAACCGTTCTTACGGATTTCTCATAATCAGTGGCATATCCGATCAGTATGAAGAGTGCAAAAGCAAGTCCGATCGGAATGGAGAGGAGACAGATAAAGCCCATTCTCCAATCAACATTCATAAGATACAGCCACGTGATAAGTGCTCCGAGAATATTTGCTGTCATCTCAGGGATCATGTGAGCAAGAGGTCTTTCCATGCTCTCCACTTCATCCACGATTATCTGTTTTAACTTTCCGCTGGATGTATCAATGATGGTTCCGAGTGGCATTC
>JAEEGK010026305.1_pt1 | contig 11856 bp, 10 predicted proteins | sample 8958771 | NCBI WGS metagenome assembly JAEEGK01 (sample SAMN16246547, study PRJNA631951) | gut metagenome | biome: gut microbiome; feature: rumen; material: SC-attached | host: Bos | place: Iran: Karaj | collected 2018-10 | reverse complement strand
GCACGATTGCCATTGGAGGCCACTCGCAGGGCGGCGTTGTGGCTGCGATGACAGCCGGACAACTGAGTGAAGAACTGGGCGAACCTGCCTTCAAGGCTGTGGCGCTGATGGCTCCTGCCGCCGTGCTGCGCGACGATGCCATACGTGGCAGCACGATGGGTAAGCAATATGATCCCTTCGACCCAGGCGAATATGTCGAGTTGTGGGGCGGCCTGAAACTCGGCGGCGAGTATATCCGCACCTCCTTCAGCCTGCCAATCTACGAGACGGCTGCCAAGTATCAGGGGCCGGCTCTCATCATTCACGGCAACGGCGACCGTGTTGTGCCTTACACCTACGGCGAGCGTTTCCACCAGATCTGGCCCAAGAGCGAACTGGTCATTCAGGAATACTTCGACCACGGTTTCTCACAGAACGTCTATCGCACGACGGACATCGTATCTGAATATCTGATCAAGCAGCTGAAGGGCAAATAACTTTACAAAACCTACCAACCTTCCTCCAATCTCGGAGAAAGGATACACTAAAGTCGGAGTTTACCCTATCTAAACTCCGACTTTACTTAGCCCAAACTTCCACTTTCCTTAGTCTAAACTCCAAGCAATCATAAACCTTTGATTATCAGGCAAATAGAATTCTCATCAAAAACAACCAAAAGGTTGCGAAAAGTATTTACATAATTTACACTTGCGTTACACCGTTACAGCGTTACAGTTCGACATGTACCACCACAAACATTTACAACTTACATCTTACATCTATTTTTTTGTCAAGCAGTGTGTCTTAGTCATTTTAGTCATTATAGTCATTAGTCATTAAGATTTTCGGGGAAAGTAGTATTTATATTAAAATATATATATTATATATAATAATATATATTTTAAACTTTATACTGAAAGTCAGAAATGCTTAATGACTATAATGACTAATGACTAAAATGACTGAATGGACGTAATTTTGTTGTTGACATTTTCCTGAATACGTTGACACGTCTGGTTTTGAACTGTAACGCTGTAACGCGTAACGCTCCGTTGTATCACTGCAAATTTGCCGCTTCCTCATTTTTTAGAGATATTATTTGCAAATCTCAGAAATAATGCCTATATTTGCAACCTGAATACATCATAAGAAGAGAATATGGAACGTAGCCAAGTCATTGATAACATCCGGCAGGTAGCCGCCAGCGTATTGCCCAAGGGCAGCACGCTTTACCTCTACGGTTCCCGCGCCCGTGGTGACTATCACGAGAACTCGGATTGGGACCTACTCGTGCTTCTCGACAAGCCGAAAAAAGAGAAAAGCGACTGGGACAACTACGGCTGGCCCTTCGTAGAGATGGGACTCGGAATTAACGAAATCGTAAGTGCCTCAACTTATACAAAGGACAGTTGGTTTAATGGTCCCCATGCATTGTTTTATTATAATGTGGAAGAAGACAAGGAGGTGCTTTATGAGTCTTAAAGAACAGGATCGTGCCACACTTGTGGTGCTTGGGTTGGAGAAATCAGACAAGATGCTTGAGGCAGCAAATTGGCTGATAGAGGAAGAGCGATGGAGTTTAGCGGCCAATCGTCTTTATTACGCGCTTTTCCATGCGGTTAAGGCGTTGCTCAACAGTGAGGCTCATCCTACAGGCACGCATCGCGGAACCGTCAATCTATTCTACCTCCATTACGTCAAGACCGGCATCTTCTCAATGGAGGAAAACAAAGTATATGCTCGTTTGCAGCAGTTGCGCGACGAGGGCGACTACAACTGCGTTATCGACGTGGATAAGGAGGACGTCGAGGACTTTATCGAGCCGACCCGCGCACTCATTGAGAAGATTAAGAAGTATATTGCAGAAAAACAGGCGCAATAATATAACGCACAAAAGTCCCCTTTGTGATACGTCATACCGTTCGTAGGTATGCCTTCTTTGTGTTGCCCTGATAGGGCTTAATGGGGATGCAAAGGCTATGAAATGGTTTAAACAGCCTACTAAACAGGGAGTAACAAGGCACTAAATTACCGTACGGCTACAGCCGAAAGACCTTGCGGCTATAGCCAAAACTCTTAACGGCTATAGGCAAAATAAGAACTTTAAGAAATGCTGTAGTACTATGGTAGTACCAAAGTAGTACCATTTTCATAAATCGACCTACAGATTTCACCTTGATTATCAACAAGATACAATCTAAAGTAGTACGAGTAGTGCTATTTTTCGAGAATGTTCACTTATATAAATAGAAACCAGTCCCATGAGTCACAAAAGAACCGTCCCCTGTATCATTAGTCCAAACTTCAATGATATGAATTAATACTCTATTTCAATCTCATCGCCTTGATACTCCTCGCAATACCACTCCCATTGGCGAATCCTCTTTTCGAGTTTCAACTTTTCGAGTGGATTCTGGATATAGATGGCTTTTGACTTATCATCACCATGTTTGATTAAGCAAATATAGTAATCGTCGCCATATTGATGAGCAGCGGTATATTCGTTATTTGTAAGCGAGAATGACGAGTCCGATCTGGAAACAGACTTTACTTCGATATAACGTTTTCTTCCGTCTGGCATAGTGCTCTCTACATCATAGCCCAAGTTCTGAGTGCTTACGTCTTTGGCTTCATTACCCAAGAATCGTTCTATTTCTACACAAGCATTTTCAGCAGAACGCCATTTGGGAATGATAGGTTTTGACGCCTTGAATACTGGCTTTGGTGTAAACACAGATTTCGTTTCTTCCTCTACATTATCTTCTTCATCTTCGTCCTGAATTGAGAAAGAACGGAAACTTTCTGTTTCCTTGTATTCCAATCCCAACTCCTGAGTGAATGACTTAAGACTGACATTCGAAAGAGAACTATTGTTGTCATTTGCCTGCAATAGCTCATTGATTTCCTCAGATGTCATATTACTCTCACTCAACGGCACAACCTCATCATTTTCGCCTTTCATCAAGATACCAGATACATCTAAATCATTTTTTGACAGCAACTTACTTCGATTGTATGCCTGAACGGTTTTCCCTAATAGATAGGAATAGATATATCCAGGCAGTTTCTTTACTAAAACTTTGTCTTCCAACAAATCGGCTATGTCCTGAGCAGAATAATATGATTCACTATTAGAGCCAATAAACTCCTCAACCCCATTCAGACATTCATAAACCTCTGGTGCTAAGCTTTTGGCCCTTATCAGATCAGATTCTTTCCTCAAAATGCCAACAATACTCTCCTCAAAGCCAACAGGGAAACACTGATAATCGCTTAGCTTACCTTTAGTACCATCATTAAACGATAACAACTGTCTGTTTCCCAGTTCTTCTTTTAGCAATTTCTTCAATGACATATTGATCGAACTAAACGATACGCTGTCATTTATCATCGCTAATAAATTCTTGTATATAGAACCTGGGTTGGTAAATGCTTTTTCTACCACATTAGAAATAGAAATAGCCAAAGCCTTCAAAGTAGCCTGGGTAGTTTCATCCTGACGAATGTGCTTACGAGAAGGATCTGTTGAAAAGTCACCATTCAACTTAAATGGAAATGGTGTCTTGTCGTAAGTTGGAAGGAATGTATAATAGACGGCATCTTCAGAATCACAGCCTACAAAAACCTCGTCTTCCATTTTGAATGCCACGCAATCATCAATTAATCCCCATGTCTTCTTATCAATTGTTATCTCTTGTCCCCAATCTTTACTGCGTCTCGTCACTCTCAACAGTTTGTCCTCACCCATACCAGAAGTCTCTATCTCCTTCAGATTCTTCAAGAACAGCATCAGGTCTGAACTCAGGGATTCAATCTCCTCTCTCAACACATCCTTATTCGACGACTTGAAGATAAAGATGGTGGTAAAACCATTATCTTGCAACTCATCGATAATATCTTTATAGGGTACACCATCCACTAAGAATGGTATGCGAATAGTTGGCACATGATCTTCGTCAACTCCTAATGCCTCAGCCGTCTTTGCTTTTGAGAAACTAAAAGCTGTATCATTGGAATAGATGATGATTTCCGAAGACAAGAATGATGTGCTCTTGAAACCTATTCCACGATAACCAATTGTCTCACCACGTTTCTTCTCACTGGCTCCTGAACGTGATATAGCCATCACATCAGCATCATTGAATGGCCTACCATTATTGGCGAATATTACGTTACCATTCTTTTCAGTGATATATACTCGTGAAGACCGAGCATCATCTGCATTCTGTAGCAATTCCACAATAATGCGCCCACTATAACTCTCGCTCATATACTTCTCCATCGCTGCCATATCTGCAAGAAGAGCTGGAGAATTCTTCGCTTCTTTTATGAAGGTATAATTAATATTCTGTATGGTTTCGCCTATCATATGAGGAATATAAGAATTATAGCAATATTAAATAACGCAATTAAAAAAATATCATACAGCACAATATTACATAGATAAAATAGCAATGGTACATTCTGCCCGACTCTCTTTGTCTGAAATCAAACTAATAGAATTAAAATACGCCTCCTTTACTATGTCAGTAACCTTATAGTCCATGTCAAATTCGTTAATGTGACTTCGTACAGCTTCTACATAGTATTTGGCTTCTGTTAACAGTATTCCTATCTGACTACCAGTGAATTTTTTGTTTTGAGACAGTGACTTAATCATAATTGTTACCATCTGGGGAGAGTTCATAAGGAGGATACATGCTGTTAATGCTTGCTGAAAACCAACTGTACCCTTGTCGTAAGTGTCAAATCCGCACATAGATTTCTCAAAAGCCAAAGAAACAAAGGTCTCAATATTGTCATGTATCAATATATGCTCAAATATAACTTTACAATAATCCTCTTTTGTTGTCCACCTGGCATATTTTTCTTCAAACCGACGAATAACATCATATAGAGGCAAATGAGGGTTCTCCTCCGTATTATTTTTTAAAATATAACACCACATGTCTATAGCTAAATTGCCATCGTATCCTTCAGTTTCCACTATACAATTAACAATTGCTTCACTTTTAGTTGCCCATGAATCCTTTAAAACTTCAAAAGCTTCAACTAATGATTGTTTGATAATCTCGCTATTCATAACTACAGAATTGTTTAAAATACAGTTTATTATCTATTTTGGCAAAAGTATATTAGAATTATTCTCATTCATTAACAACGTAATCAAATTCCAAACTCTAGTTATTAATTTAACAGAACAGAAACGCTCCTTGACCCACAATCAAAGCCCATATTCCAATGTCCCCTTTAGAATTCTTTCTTTATCTTTGGTTAAGATGCAATGATTAGGAATTCCTCCCGTGTGGGTTTGCTGATACTCATGTATAGCAGACATCAGTTGCTTATAAGTACCGTTTTCTCTGGCTTGCTCTATTATTCTTTTTGATTCGTTGAACAAAGCAATATTTTCATCTTTTACCTTCATTATAATAATTTGTTTTTTCTATTGTTGGCAAATTTATTAATAATTACTGACACTTGCAACTAAAAACAAGAAATAATGCAGAAATCCTTATAAAGTTCTTCAAATGTTAATGAATTTAACGTATTCGCATTGTTTTTCATTCTGATGAAACCAAAAATCCTTCAAATCCATATTGAGGTAGCGCGATGATTGGTCAATATATAAAAGTAGCCAGGTCCTTTGTTATTCTTTTAATTTCTTCTTTAGAGTTTCAACTCCATAATAGTCTAATACATAAATTGGGAAGGCACTTAATACAGCAACTTTGGGGCACTTGTGATTGATATGCTTTTCCATTTGCTTGCTGAATATCACACTTTGCAACTCTATTTGTATTGGCAGGTCGAAAACATCGTTTACCAGATAATTCATCTTGGATACATGGGCACGAATCAGTTCTTGCCATACTTCTTTTGTGTATTTGTTGATGTTGGTAAGTTGAGGCTGGCACTCTGAGGCCGAAACTTTCTTATAGTGAGGCTCCTTCAAACATGTTTCTACTTCGTCACATTCTTCCTTATATGGACAATTGGCACGTTTGCATTTGACAGTGAGTTCCTTGAAACTCTGCATGTCTTTATAGTGACGAATGGCCTCAAGCATCGGATAACTGATGTAGAGTAAACCGTTTTCGGTTTCGTTGTTGAAAAAATTAAGCATCTCTACTATCTTGTCATCATCCGCAAGCGTTGAATGAGCATCATAATCAAAGAAAAGGTAGATGTATGCAAAGCTGTCTCTGGTATAGTCACGCAAGAGTTCTGCATTCTCTTTGTTCCGCTCTTTAAGCAGTTCTACTAAATCAAAATCGGGTTCCTCTTCTTTCAACACCTTGTAGAGCTGATAAATCTCCGCATCATAGACACACTTAACAGAGATCCTTTTCCCAAGGAAATGCTGTTCAAGCATATCTACGTATATTGATTCTGCCCGAACACCCTCAAATACGAAAAGATGTAGTTCGTTATTCGACATTGAATGCTCCTGCTCTATAGATTTTCTCTATGTTATGCCCAAACCTGAGTTCCTTTTCTGTGCAGGCTTGTAGTGGTTTTATTGTATTGTCCTGCAAAATAAAATTGCAGTCTGGACGCAGCAAGTCATTAGTCATGAGATAGGTATTATGCGATGATGTAAACACCTGGCAATTGAGATTGAACAATTGCTTGCAAACCTCTAATGACAATTTGAAATGATAGAATGCATCAAACTCGTCAATGAAAACAAATGATGCGCCACTTATTTTTTTGAGCCAATAATATAATAGGTGTAAAGACCGTGTGCCTGTTGAGATTGTAGAGTCAAAAAATAAAGAGCCCGTTCCAACTTTCCAAAATAGCTGTTTGTCTGTAGATTTCTCCAAATCGAAAACATATTTCTGGCCACTTACCTTAAACAAGAAATCAGAGAAGTCGTCAATTAAATTGTTCTTAATGATAAATTCGTCTAAATTCGTTGGCGTATTTTCAAACCCCATAAATTCATTAATCCCCAAACATCTAAACCATAGCATTGCATCAACAAAGTTGCGCAATTTTATAAGATAATGATTCTTCGTAAGAGGATAAGATGTCAATAGGTAATTAACAATTGATATATTGTTGGCATTCGTTTGCAAGTTCTTCTTTGCATTGGAATTGATAGGAAATTGTTTCTCGTCCAAATCCAGATGTTGGTTCTTTCGGTTAAAAACACTTTTCCCTTCTACAATGAGTGATTCTTCAACAAGAACACCCTCAGAGTTCTTTTTATATTGATATTCAATAATCTGGTTACCGAGATTAAATGTATATTCAAATAGTACATCTAATGCAGGATCTCCACCATAAGTAAAATTTTTGTAGTACTTATCAGATTTATAATTTTGGGTAAGATGATTAACGATGTCAAATAGAGCAATTCCTAAATTGGATTTGCCAGCACCATTGGGACCATAGATGATTCCATTTTTGATAACCCCATCTTTAATGGCATAGGGGTTAAAGGTATAATTACCTGGATGAGATAAATCCCACTCAATCCTTTCCTTAAATCCTCGGAAATTTTTTACGGCAAATTTGATAAGCATATCTGTTCCCTTTTTATTACGGTGCAAATATACACATAATAATTTAATAACCGTAATTTTTTTACGGATTTATAACATTTAAGCGTAAAAAAGTAATGGTGTGGACTGCTCACGATGGGTCTGACACTTCGTAACAATAGAAAAAGGGACTCTCACGAGCCCCTTTTCTGTGCTTTATGCAGCAGATTTCAATTTACGGAATTTTCCATGGCCGATTTTCTCCACGACGCCTGCATCAATCAGTTTGGTGATACGAGTGGAGGCTGTGGCATTTGATGTGTAGCCCCAGAGATTCTTGACGTCCTGGGTGGTAAACTCCTTGGGCAATTGCTGATAATACTCATTCGTCTTGTCGTATGTGATACGAGGCTGGGCATCACGATTCTCATTGTCGAAGTAGTCTTGCCACATCAGTCCAAACAAGGCATCCTCACAAGCAAACAGCACCTCAAACATCAACGTGGCAAAGTCCAAGTGTTGACGAGTAATCTTAACCGTCATCGTCTGCTGGAAATCCTCCCACGATTTCTGCGTAGAAATCACCTGCGGGATGCAGATTGCCATCACCTTGTCCTGCATACGCTTCATCATGGTAACAGTAACCTCATCGCCCTCATTAGCTGCTTCCTCTGCGCGCTGGGCTATCAGGCTATAGACATGGGCTACCAATTTATCCAATCCCTTGATTTCACCCTGAAGGCTATTGAATCGACGAGACCACTTCTTCATCTCGTTAGCAGCCTCCATACTCTTGGGTTTCTTGCAGAGCGGACGCATCTTGAAGTTGCCTGTTGGCATGACAAACACACTCAGACGTGTGGCCAGACCGTCACCAATATTATTTGGATTCACAAAACTCTTGAGAGCTGTGCTGGTACCCGTAGCAACAATATTATAATGTACGGGCATGAGGCCATTTACACTATCCTTGTTGCTATAGTCCACACCGTTCATCTCGTTGTGGAAGCCGTGAAGCATGAAATCACGCTTCTCCTGGAAAGAGCCCGATGCCTTCACGATTGAGAGCAACTCTGATGCAAAAGTATAGAGATGATAGTAGTAGAGTGTACCATCAGCCATTTGTACTGAGGCATTCTGCATACGACGATACATCACGTTGTTGGAGGTCTTCACTGGACAATCGCGCACGATGGCGGTAGGACGTTTCAGTGCTTCCTTCTTCTGCTCCTTCTGCGAGGTCTCGCGCTCGTTGATACCTTCTTTATATTGGCGTTCCAGCTCACGGCCCTCAGCATCAGCCTCGCGCAATACCTCCATGATATACTCGTCCTGCTTGACGGCAAAACCCTTACCAGTAGCAGGGCCACCAATGGCCATAGCCATCACATTCAGACGGTGAGGATAGCCCTCCCAGTCCTGATATGAACACCTGGTAAGCAAGGTGTCGTACATACCTGTAGCGGTAATCACTCCTCCTGGCTTGATTTGGTCATCGACGATATAGGCGATAGCAGGGGCATAGCATCCCAACTGCAACTTCAACAAACGACGAGACCAGTCGCCATAAGGCAGACGATACTTGCTAAGGCCTGCAAACTCATCGATACCTGCTTTCTTCAAAGCATGATACATACGCTTAGGGATGCGCTTCTCTTCCTTGAAGGCAAGGGCAGACTTCACCGTTTGGGTGACGTTCTCGTTACGCTCGCGGACGATGTCCTGCACCCATGACTGAGCACGCAGAATGGCCTCAATCATAATGGGATCTGAGTCGCAGATGTAACGTAGATCGCTGGCCAACTCGAGCGATGTCTTATGACGCTCACCTGATTCTGGCAGATCTTGACCTATCCAGCAATCAACGATCTTCTGCATAGGCACACCCTTGTAAAGAAGCTCTGAAACCACTACCTCTTTTACTTCCGCATGCTTTTCCTTGCTATCCCCATCGCTGTTGTCCTTACGATACTGTTCACCAAAGAGCTCGTCATACTCAGGGTTCTCATAGGCGAACATGCGCTCGGCATCATAGAAAAGGATGTCGCCTGCTTGACGTGAAGGGGCGTACGACATGCGAGAAGCATCTTTTCCGCTTTTATCTGGCACAACACCTAATTGACGTGCCAGCTCGCAGGCATTCTCAATCAGATTGCCCCACTCCTTGCGAGCAATGAACACAAACTTGATACCCTCATTAGAAGAGGTAACGAACACCAGCAGCACACCCAGTTCTCGTAGTTGCTCAATTGTCCACTTCTGGAACAGCTTGCGAGGGTCTTCCTCCAGGTGATCCACGTCGAGCACGGCCAGTCCGTTCAAGTGAGCTGATTTCTGCAGGCGCCACTTGCCACGTACCATCACCTCTTTCTCTACGCCATTTTCCTCCACCTTCACTGGCTTCTCGCACTCGGCAAAGTCGTCGGCCACGAAGATAAGCCCTTCGAGCGAGTTCTTTACGCGTGAGGCTGTCTTCAGGTCGCCTTGCATGCGAGCCTTGCGAATCTGACACACCTTGCGGTAAGTCAAAGGGTTGTTAAACACTGCCTCCAGCTGCTCTGCTGCAGTAATCTGCTCTGTCTGAGCCAGGAGATTTTTCTGAATTGTAATTCTCGCCATAATTATTGCGATTAAAAATTAAACTTGACGAGGCCCATGTTGACCCCGCTGAGAACTTTTCTCATCGCAAAATTAATCATATATAAAATGGCATAAACAAAACTGAGACCCCTATCATTTGAGGTCTCAGAAGTATCATTTTTAATATCAGTCGTTCAGTCGAACTATCAGTTTTAAGCCGTTTAGAAGCCCTTTCGCATGAGTATCATCTTCAACGTCTCTGCCACTTGATACATACGTGTATAAGATGTCACCCAACGAGTGCTGGCATCTTTGGGCACCTTCAGCTCCCATTTAGTGAATGGGAAACGGTAAATATCCTGAGTGATGTTACTCAGTGTCGTCATGTCAAGTTCTGCATTCACATGATCGAATTGTAGCGATTCAATCAGTTCAATGAACTCCTTATAACGGTTTTCCCTGATATTGCATACCTGAAGATCAACAAATATTCGGAACACAGCCCACCAATGGTTCTTCTGACAAAACATCGGCAAGTCCTTTGCATCCTTCAGGTTCATCAGTTCTTCTATAGCCATCTTTGCCTTCGAGCGCATCATGAATGCATTCATAACAACTTTCTCTGTTGATTTGTCATCTGAAGCTACATTGTTTTCTTCCTCCTTATAGGGTTGGTAGGGTGTCAGTCCTTTACGTTTAAACACCTCTTTCACGTAGTCGGAAAGGGTCTGGTCTTTAGTATGGATGGAATGTAACAATGCAGGAGTTGCCCAGCGATAGGTTTCCAGACTATTGTCGGCATCCTCCATCAGTCCGAGCACAAACCGTAAAGTTATGGGGCGCTGGCCTATTGTGAATTTATCTTCCAGTTCCATCTTAGTCCTCCTTACGCTCCAGATAGCTCTCTACTTCATCATTCATCTTATCTACAAGATATTGAATCGATTCCATTGCTGTGGTAAAATGAAATTTGTAGTGAGGGTTTATCAATAGGTATGCTCTGGCTTGGTTTACTATTTCCATCAGAACCTTTTCGCTATCGATCATCACACCACGTTTTTTTTCAAACGCTCCAAGTAAAACGACAAAACAAAGGCCACTAAGATCGCTCACCAAATAACAAAGCCCAGTATCACTTGTTGAAATCGTGAGTTGAATATTCTGTTCGCTCTCTTTGGGAAAATCAAGTCTGACACTGCAACTTCTCATAGAACGAATTGTATCACCCAAATCAAAGTCATCTGGATTATTCGATGTAAAATACTTCATAGCCATCAGATTAAACTTCAGATATGGCACAACCCTGTGATTAGTGGGGCAGAGTCGGAAACATTCACACACTTCAGTGTCATCGAGCGCATAGCCGTCAGCAGGCGCTAACGCTGCCGCCTGAGATTTTCCGTCTTCCTTATTTTCATCATATTCATCGGTTATTGCATTGGCTACCACTGGATAGCTATGAGTTACAATACCATATCCATCCTTCCTTTCTCCTTCAACTACAGTTAACGTACCTATCTGCTCATGGATATTACCCATAGTGTCCACTATCAGCCAATGTGGCTCGGGCAGAGGAATATAATGCGAATTTATAATTTTCATATGCGTGTTGATTTTTCGGTCGGCAAAGGTACGAAGAATTTAGCAAACTACCAAAGTTTAGAAGTTTAGATATTTAGGTTTTATACTAAAATAGGATTAAAAATTAATTTTTATATTCTTATACCTATTAAATCCTAAACTCCTAAACATCTAAACAACTGAACTTCTAAATAACCCAACATCGCCAGCCGATAGCGGGAAT
>JAEEGK010026304.1_pt1 | contig 11857 bp, 12 predicted proteins | sample 8958771 | NCBI WGS metagenome assembly JAEEGK01 (sample SAMN16246547, study PRJNA631951) | gut metagenome | biome: gut microbiome; feature: rumen; material: SC-attached | host: Bos | place: Iran: Karaj | collected 2018-10 | reverse complement strand
GGAGGTGCACTTCAAGTGGCACAGAAAATAGTTGGATATGCAAGATTCCAGGTCCCCGCCGGCAAGGCGACGCCCGCTCCCCCGGTCGGTCCCGCCCTTGGCCAGTACGGCGCCAACACCCGCCCGCTCACCAAGGATTTCAATGAGCGCACGAAGAACGACATCGGCATGATGATCCCGGTCATCATCACCGTTTACGCCGACCGCAGCTTCACCTTCGTCACCAAGACGCCCCCCGCGGCGCTGCTGATCAAGAAGGCCTGCGGCATCGAGAAGGCTTCCGGCGTCCCCCAGAGAGACAAGGTCGCCACCATCAGCAAGGAAGACGTCCGCAAGATCGCCGAGCAGAAGATGCCCGATCTCAACTGCACCGATATCGACGCCGCCATGTCCATGATCGCCGGCACCTGCCGCAGCATGGGCGTCGTCGTCGGGGACTGAGAAGGAGGACGTGAACAATGTTTAGAGGCAAGAATTATAAAGAGAGCGCAAAGCTCGTTGACAGAGCCACGCTGTATGACGCAAAGGACGCGCTGGACCTGGTCTGCAAGGCCTCCAAGGCCAAGTTCGACGAGACCGTCGAGCTGCACGTGAAGCTCGGCGTCGACAGCCGCCACGCCGACCAGCAGGTCCGCGGCGCCATCGTGCTGCCCCACGGCACCGGCAAGACCCGCCGCGTGCTGGTGTTCTGCAAGCCCGAGCGCGAGGAAGAGGCCAAGGCCGCGGGCGCCGATTTCGTCGGCGGTCAGGAGCTCGTGCAGAAGATCCAGGGCGAGAACTGGTTCGATTACGACGTGGTCGTCGCCACGCCCGACATGATGGGCGTCGTCGGCCGCCTCGGTAAGCTGCTCGGCCCGAAGGGCCTCATGCCCTCCCCCAAGGCCGGCACCGTCACCCCGAACCTGCCCCAGGCCATCCAGGAGATCAAGGCCGGTAAGATCGAGTACCGTCTCGACAAGACCAACATCATCCACTGCCCCATCGGCAAGGTGTCCTTCGGCCCCCAGAAGCTGGAGGAGAACCTGTCCACCCTGATCGGCGCGGTCATCAAGGCCAAGCCCGCCGCTGCCAAGGGCCAGTATATCAAGTCCTGCGTCATCGCCTCCACCATGGGCCCCGGCGTCAAGGTCAGCACTGCCAAGTATTGATAAAACGCTTTTTCGGCAGCACCGCGTTGCGCGGTGCTGCCGATTTGCATTTTTCCCTTGACAAAACGCATTTTTCTGGTACAATAGCCCTGCTCCAATTGAATACGACAGTTCGTGACCATCCTGTCGTTAAACAAAACTATTGGATCGCCCCCGTGCGGGGGCCAAAGGGCCTTTTGCGCCCAAATGATGGGCGCAGCGCGCCCTATTTTTCTTTTGGAGGAAACCATATGAAGCTCACTACCCGTCGGATCGCCTTTGCGGGCATCCTCGCCGCGGTCTACGCGGCGCTTACCATCGCCACGTCCAGCTTTGCCTACGGCCCGGTTCAGTTCCGGCTTGCCGAGGCCCTCTCCGTGCTCTGCTGCTTCACACCTGCCGCCATTCCGGGCATGGTGGTGGGCTGCATGGCGGCAAATCTGGCCTCCTTTGTCTCTGCTTGGGACTTTGCCATCGGCTCGACTGCTACCCTGCTGGCCTGCCTGGTCACCTGGTTCATGTCCAAGGCTCTGCGGCCGGAGGCTCCCCTTGGGGGAGAGGCTGCCGCGGAAAACCACGGAGCGGGAAGACTTGTCGGCCGCAAGCTCCTGCTGGTATTTCTGGTTCCTCTGCCTACGATCCTGTTCAACACCGTGATCGTGGGCGCGGAGATTGCCTGGTTCTTCGATGACCGGGCCTTCCTCTCTGCCTGGTGCCTGAACGGACTGTCCGTGGGCGCCGGAGAGGCCGCAGTCATGTACGCCCTGGGCGTGCCCCTGCTGATCTGGCTGCTGAAGGATTGCCGCCTTTATCGCCAGCTCTGCTCAATTTGACAAAAACGCCGTCCCGTGAGAGTTGCCTCACGGGACGGCCTGTTTTTATACAGGAACGATGTTACTTCTTGGGCAGCAGGCCGGAGATTGCGCCTACGAAGCCGGACAGGGGCATGGTCTGCAGCGTGATCTTGCCCGGGCCGGTGACCACGGTGTTGAAGAAGCCTTCGCCGCCGAGCATCTTGTTTTTCAGACCCTTGACGGACTGCACGTCCATCTGCACAGAGGCGTCCATCATGGCCAGGTAGCCGGTGTCCAGCACCATCTGCTGTCCGGGGGCCAGGTTGTATTCCATGACGGAGCCGTCGATCTCAATGAAGGCGATGCCGTTGCCGGAGAGCCTCTGCATCACAAAGCCCTCGCCGCCGAAGAAGCCTGCACCCAGCTTCTTCTGGAACTGAACGCTGAGCTCTACCCCCGCGGTGGAGGCCAGGAAGGCCTTCTTCTGGCAGATCACAGGGTGCTCCGGGGTGATCTCCACGGCCCGGATGGAGCCGGGGAAGCTGGAGGCGAAGGCGATCATGCCGGGGCCTCCATGAGCGGTATACTGATTCTGGAACGCGTTCTCGCCGGAGAACATCCGCCCGAGAACCTTGCCTGCGCCGCCGCCCACTGTGTCCATCTGCATATTGGGGCTCATCCAGCTCATGGCGCCGGATTCGCAGATCAGAGACTCGCCGGGATCCACGTTGCAGATGACAACGGGCATGGGTTCGCCGTAGATTTGATACTTCATACAGAACCTCCTTATTGAATCGTCGGGATTGTTGGTGACTGCGGTTGACTTATTCCTTCAGCAGCTTACGCCGCGCGAAGTTGATGGGACCCTCCTGCATCCGGTTGATCCAGCTCAGGCTCTTGCCGCAGCCGTAGGCCACGCAGGAATCTGCGTCGTCGGCCACGGTGCAGCGCATACCGGTGCGCTCGGTGATCAGCTTGTCCATGCCCCAGAGCTGGGCGCCGCCGCCGGTGAGGATAATGCCGTTGCGGGCCACGTCGGCCACCAGCTCAGGGGTGGTCTGCTCCAGCACGGCCAAAATCTCGTCGGTGATCTGGCGGGCGGGGCGGCGCAGGGCCTCCAGCATATCCTCGGAGCTCACGTTGATCTCCCGGGGCAGGCCTGTCTTGAAATCCCGGCCCTTGACGGGCGCCTCCACAGGCTCTGCGCGCTCGAAGACCGTGCCCACGCTGATCTTGGCCTCCTCGGCGATGGTCTGGCCCACGATCAGGCCGTATTTTTTCCGCAGGTAGCGGATGATGGCTTCGTCGAAGTTGTCGCCCGCCACCTTGATGGAGGCGGAGTTTGCCAGCCCGTTCATGGTCAGCACGCCCACGTCCGTGGTTCCGCCGCCGATGTCCACCACCATGTGGCCGTCCGGCCCGTCAAAGCTCAGGTTCGCGCCCAGGGCGGCGGCCAGAGGCTCCTCGATCAGATAGACCCGGCGTGCGCCGGCCTCCTGGGCGATCTGTACCACGGCCCGCTCCTCGATGCTGGTGATGCCGCTGGGGACGGAGATCACCACCCGGGGCTTCACAAAGGCATATTTGAAGATCTGCCGGAAGAATTCGGACAGCATCCGCTGGGTGAGCTCATAGTCCGAGACCACGCCCTCCCGCAGGGGGTGCATGGCCACCACGTTGCCGGGGGTGCGGCCCAGCATATTCCGGGCGGCCGCGCCCACCTTGAGGATCTTGCCGGTGTTTTTGTCCACGGCCACCACGGAGGGCTCCCGCAGCACAATGCCCTTGCCCTCGGCGTATACCACCACATTGGCGGTTCCCAGGTCAATGCCCAGGTCTTTGGAGAAAATTGACATTTATCGTTCACCTACACATTTTTTGGCTTATGGTTCAGCATTCAGAGTCCGTAGGGACGGCACTCTGCCGTCCGGGCTTACCGCGGCGTCACGGCCAGCGCTGCCACGTCCACGGTTTTGGCGCCGACCTCCAGCAGCTCAGAGCCCGTAGGGACGGCACTCTGCCGTCCGGGCTTACCGCGGCGTCACGGCCAGCGCTGCCACGTCCACGGATTTCGCGCCGGCCTCCAGCAGGACGCGGCCGGCCTCGGAGACGGTGGCGCCGGTGGTCAGCACGTCGTCGATCAGCAGGATCCGCTTGCCGCGCACGGCCTCCGGATCCCGGATCCGGAAGGCACCGCGGATGTTGCTCTGCCGCTCCTCCCGGTCAACGGTCCTGGATTGGGGCCTGTGGCGGCTGCTCTTGTGCAGCGTGGAGACGGGCTCCATGCCCAGCAGCGCGCCTACCGCCCGGGCCAGCAGCCTGGACTGATCGTAGCCCCGCCTGCGGCGGCGGAGCGGGCTGACCGGCACATAGGTCAGCAGGTCGAAGTCCCTGCCAAGGCGTTGTTCCACAGCCCGGGCCAGCCAGGGCCCGTAATAGTCCGCGTAGAAGGAACAGCCGCCGAATTTGAAGCGGAGGATCGAGGCGCGGAAGTCGTCCTCATACCAGAACGCGGCGACCCAGCGGCGGTAGTTCGCACCGCGTTTGGCGCCGGAGATGGGCTCCGGGATGGCGGCGGCGCAGGCCGGGCAGAGCCGTTCTCCCGCCGGGCCCACCGGCCTGTGGCAGATCACGCAGCGCCGCGGCCAGATCAAGTCCCTGATGGTGTTCATTCTGATCATTGACACTTGAATTTAATTATGCATTATGCATTATGCATTTTGCATTATGACTCCATGTGGCACAGCCGCCACTTGAGTCCGCTGAAGCGTTTTTGCTTTTTGTCGTTGTTTACCATGTACTCCACCACGCCCTCGTCGCCCACGATGATCAGCAGCTCCCGGGCCCGGGTGATGGCGGTGTAGAGGATGCTCCGGCTCAGCAGCAGGGGGGTCCCCCGCCAGGCGCAGAGCACCACGGCCCGGTATTCGCTGCCCTGGCTCTTGTGGACGGTCATGGCGTAGGCGGGCTCCAGCTGGGAGAGCATATCGTAGGAGTAGACGGCTTCCCGGTCGTCAAAGCGGATGGTCATGTTCTGAGCCTGGTTGTCGATGGCTCTCACCGTGCCCACGTCGCCGTTGAAGATACCGGAGCCCATGCCGGGCTCGCCGACCTTGTTCCAGATGATGTCGTAGTTGTTGCGGATCTGCATGACCCGGTCGCCCTCCCGGAAGAGGGTTTCCCCGTGGCGTTTTTCGTGCTTACTGTCGGCGGGGGGATTCAGCGCCTGCTGCAGGAGCCGGTTCAGCGCCCCGGTGCCGGTCTCGCCCTTGCGGGTGGGAGAGAGGACCTGGATGTCCTCGCTCTGGATGCCCATATTCTGGGGCAGACGCCGGGCGCAGAGCTCCGTCACCGTCTGGCAGACGGCTTCGTCGCTGCTGCGCTGCAGGAAGAAGAAGTCCTTTTTCTTCTCGTGCAGCTCCGGCAGCTCCCCCCGGTTGACCCGGTGGGCGTTCATGACGATAAGACTCTCCCGGGCCTGCCGGAAGATCTCTGTCAGCCGGATGGTGGGGATCCTCTCGCTGCGGATCAGATCGGAGAACACGTTGCCCGCCCCCACGGAGGGGAGCTGATCCGGGTCGCCCACTAAGATCAGCCGGCAGCGCTCCGGCAGGGCCTGCACCAGGTCGTACATCAGCAGCAGATCCACCATGGAGCTCTCGTCCACGATCACGGCGTCACAGACCAGGGGATTGTGTTCGTTGTGGACAAAGACCATGTCCCCCGTCTCCGGGGAGACGTCCACCTCCAAAAGCCGGTGGATGGTGGAGGCGTCCCGGCCTGTCAGCTCCGTCAGCCGCTTGGCGGCCCGGCCGGTGGGGGCGGCCAGAAAGGTTTTCAGCCGCATCTGCTCGAAAAGATCCAGAATGCCCCGCAGGGTGGTGGTCTTGCCGGTGCCGGGGCCGCCGGTGACGATCAGCAGCCGTTCTCCGGCTGCTGCCCGGATGGCTTCCCGCTGCAGCTCGGCGTATTCGATGGACTGAGCGGCCTCAATGTCGGCCACAGTCCTGGCCAGATTGACAGGCAGGGAGGCTCTGCCCCGCACCATTTCCGTAAAGCGGCGGGCCAGATAGCGCTCCGCCTGGCCGTAGGCCGGCAGATACACTGCCCGCAGGGAGGCGATGGGATCCAGCACGATCCGCTCCTGGGCGTTCAGCCGTTCCAGGCCCGCCCGGATGACCTCCTGGGGCAGACGCAGAAAAGCGGAGCTAGCCTCCACCAGCTGGGGCTCGGGGACAAAGACGTGGCCCCCGGCGGAATTGTAGCTCAGCTCATAGAGGATCCCGGCGTCCACCCGGCGCTCGTCGTCGCCGTCGAAGCCCAGCTCCAGGGCAAAGGCGTCCACCTGGGAGAAATTGGCGTTGAAGCCCTCCTCAGTGAGAAAATAGGGGTTGTCCTGAATGGCCATCATGGACAGCTCCCCGTAGGCCTTGTAGATCTTCACGGCCAGCTCCGTGGGGAGCCGGTAGCCGCTGAGGAACTCGGCCAGATGCCGCAGCCCCTGCTGGGACTGAAAGCTCTCCTGGATCTCCCGGGCCTTGGCCTCGGAGATGCCGGGGACGGTGGCCAGCTGTTCCGGCTCGTTCTCAATGATTTTCAGGCTGTCCGCGCCGAAGCGCTCCACGATCCGGGCGGCGATCTTGGGGCCTACGCCCCGGATCGCGTGGGAGGAGAGGTAGGCCAGGATCTCGATCCGGGACTCGGGCATCAGCCGTTCCAGGTTGACGATCTCCAGCTGCTTGCCGTAGGTGCTGTGGCTGCTCCAGCGGCCCTCCACCCGCAGGCGTTCGCCCACGTTGGTGTCGGGCACGGTGCCCACCACAGTGGTGGTCTCCCCTTTGCCGTCCTTCAGCCGCAGCACCGTGTAGCCGTTCTCCGCGTTCTGAAAGACCACCGCCGCAACGCTGCCCTCGATCCGGATCAATTCCTCCATTGCTGTTCCCCGTCTCCTGTTATCTATTGCCTTCTCCTTATTCTACACAAAAAAATGCGTTCTGTCTATCAAAAAATGATTTTTTTGATAGACAGAACCGAAAATCCGGGCTATACTATAGCTGTCAGATCTATATCCCCGGAACCGAAAGGAGTAATCAACATGACAAAGACCGTTCTGAGCATTGAGGGCATGATGTGCGGGATGTGCGAGAAGCACATGAACGAGGCCATCGAAAAGGCCTTCGACGTGAAAAAAGTGAGCTCCTCCCACACCAGGAAGGAGACCGAGATCATCTCCGAAGCGCCCCTGGACGAGGCCAAGCTCAAGGCCACAGTAGACGCCGCAGGCTACACCCTGAAGGGCATCACCGCGGAGCCCTACGAGAAGAAGGGCTTCTCGCTGTTTGGGAAGTAAGCGGAAGGATCAGGGATCAGAGTATGACCTCCCCTGCTTGCAGGGGAGGGGGGCGCTGATGCAGGTCGCATATCCGCTCGTGACCTGACCTCCCCTGCCTGCAGGGGAGGGGGACCGCCTCAAGGCGGTGGAGGGGTGGCTGTTGTATGGAATTGCCTCCCCAGCGGCGCGCTGAGGCGGCGCCACGGGACGCAGCCCGTCTTGCCTTCACGTTTTGTACGCAGGTACGCGTGATTTTGAGTTGCTTTCTCTCCCACGCATACAGCACACGCCCCGCAGGGTTTGGCCTGCGGGGCGTGTGCGTTAATTCTCCAGTGCTTCATCAACGATGAAAATCAGTTCCCAAAGTCTTCTCGGTACTTTCTGACCCTCGGAGAACAGGTATTTTTCCGCGCGATTGGAGTTGGATCCTTTCCCCGGTTCGTACAATACCAGACCATTTTCATACAGGCTTCCCTGAATCCGATCGTCTCCCCGATCCAAATAGAATTCCAACAGTGCTTGTCCCATGGACTTGGAGTGATCCAGCGGCATTTCCAATTCCAGCGCCCGGGTCACGTCCTCGAATTTTTCGCATATCTCAGGGTCCTTGCAGAACTCGCTGTAGGCATAACCGCCCGGAAATGCCACTGAGCTCACGTGCCAGCCCCCGCCGTCCCGATCCAAGAGCTCTGTCTGGACGGTCCCGCCGATTGCCGTGACCCCAAGCATACCATAGAGAAAGAAAAAGAAAACGGACAGTCCGAAGACTGCAAGGAAGCCTGCCCGCCGCTTTTGCGGGTGCAGCACCTGCGCCATCCGATAACGCAGCCCCGAAGCGGAGGCGGAGAGGCAGGTGGTAAAGCCCTTGGCCGTTCCGGCGTTGCTGAGCAGCAGACCGGCATAATTTTTGCGTTGTTCTTCTGTTAATTCGTTTGTGGCCAGCTCGTCGCAGCAGAGCTCCAGATCCTCAGCGGCTTTCCCCAGACCCGGCCAAAGCATGGGAATGAACCAACCTGCCGCGCAGAGAAAGCTCAAGGTGAATTTCAGCCGGCTGTCCTGATGCATCAGATGGATGGCTTCGTGGCGGAAGATCAGCCGCAGCTCCTGCTCGCTGTATTCCCGCTGGGGCAGAACCAGCCAGCTTTTCAGCAGACCAACGGAGAGAGGAGAATCCACGGCGGGAGAGCGCAGGACAGACACTTCTTTACTGGGGCTCACGTTGCTTTCAATCTCTGCCCGCTTCTTGTTTTCGTCGAAGCAAAGCGCCCTCCAGGTAGATAAAAAGAGATTACGTTCCTGTGCAGACACGGGAACCGCGTCCCGTAAAACGGCCTCCCGAAAGCTGCGGTGGGAGACGAGCTTCCAGATCAGGACGGCGACGAAGCCTGCCGCCCAAACAAGCAGGGCGATCCACAGGGCAGAGCGGGGCAGACGCACAACAAACAGCGGAGCACCGGGAGTAAATTTGTGCAGCAGCAGGAACAGTGAAATATAAAATATCAGATTTGGAAGCAGCCACAGCGCGGCGCAGCCCCGCGCGGAGATCCGTTTCCGCAGCAGCGGCGTCAGCGCCCAAAGCAGGGCGGAATAAACAAGCGTCGCCGCAAGCATCCGAAGCAGTTTTGCGAGATAAGAGAAGAACAGCCCTAAAAAGAAAGATAATAAGAGAAGCAAAAAAAACACGTCGGGGAGCGCCTGCGGGTAATAATCCGGCGCAAAGCGGTTGCGGCTTCGAGAAATACCGCGAAAATACGCAAACGTCCTCAGCGTACACGCACCAAGGAGCAGCGCATACAGCAACAGGGAGCCCAGCCGGGATAAAAAGTCAGTCATTTCAATTCCTCATTTCTGTGCGTGGGAGAGAAAACAATATAAAATCACGCGTACATGCGTACGAAACGCGCGGTTCAGGGTTCAGGGATCAATCTGTCACAGCCTGTCTTCCTCCAAGAGCTGCCGCAGCTCGTCCAGATCCTCCTTGGAGAGGCCGGAGGCCGTCAGCGCCGAGGCAAAGGCGGACATGGAGCCCCCGAAGAGCTGGTCCACAAAGCGCTTGCTCTGCCGGGCTTGGTAGTCCGCCTTGGATACCAGGGGCGTGTAGACGCTGGATCGGCCCTGCTTTTCGATTTGGACAAAGCCCTTCTCCGCCAGCCGGGTCAGCAGGGTCAGCAGGGTGGTCTGGGCCATGGGCCGCAGCTTTGCCATCTCGGCCTCCACCGTCGAGCGCGCCACCGGCGCCTCGCAACGCCAGAGGATCTGCATGACCTCCAGCTCCGCGTCGGGCAGCTTGGTTTTCCGATCAAACATATCGAAGTTCTCCTCTACTGTTGTAGTGTGAACGTATTCTACAACAGTAAAGTAAATTTGTCAAGCGTTTTTTCGGGTCTGTTTTCGCCCGTTTCCTGCGTAGGGCGGCCAGACCTCTGGCCGCCGAAAGCGCAGCATGACCGGGAAACGCGGCGGCCTGGGGTCAGGTCGCCCTACGGTTTGCCGGAACGGATCCCACGCAAAATCCGACCCCTGCGAACAGAGGCCGGAAAATAATTTCAAAATGTTTTGATTTGTAATATTTCTGTAACATCTGTGTGTTAGAATCAATTGGAATGCGGGTGCGTGCTGCGGGCGGCCACCCTACAAAGCCTTCCCCCTGGGGGGACACAACAGTCCGGGGGACTGTTGTGGATTTCATCGCCAGTACGGCAGCTATGCTGACGCAACTGGCAACCTTCGGCGCTGGTGGCATCGGGCGTCTCACGGAAGCCCGATGACGGATGAGGTGGTGTCCCGACGACGAACCCTGTCCCGTGGCGCTACCTCGGTGCGCCGCTACGGAAGCGGGCGCGGGGAATTGGGAATTGAGAGTTGAGAATTGAGAATTGTCGTTCATTCTGCATTCTGCACGCTGCATTTTGCATTCCGTCAATGGGGTTCGGGGCGTCGAGGACGCCGCCCCCTACGCAATTCTCAATGCTTACCTCTTACCTGTTACTTGACCACCCCTCGCATTTTCCCTGCCGGGGCGGTGTCGGTGACGTCGCCGGCCACGATCCGGCCGTCCAGGACGAAGACCGTGGCGTAGACCGGGCCCTCGGCCTCCGGGGCGTTGAGCACCTCGTAGACGTAGCGGGTGGCCTGGCGGCCCGCGTACTGAGTCAGATCGAAGCCCTGGGTCTTTTGCAGCTCGTTGTACCGGGTGAAGACCTCCGTGTTCTCTGTGGGGATCTTGACGGACTGGGTCTGGATGGGCTCGGCGTTGATCTGCCAGCCCTGCCGGGTGATGTAGGCTACCCGGGCCTCGTTGGTTTCCCCGTTGCGTGCGTCTGCGGCCTCCGGGGTTCCGGTTTTGGCGGCGGCCAGGATGGCGGCCAGCACCAGCACGGCGATCAGCAGCGTGACCAGCGCGGCCAGCTTTGTCTTGGAGACCTTGGTCGTTATGACAAACACGTTCAATACTCCCTTTCCTCTATGATGTCTGGTGCAGTGTATGCCCGGACCGGAGGGGTTATGCCCGGGCAGTTGATAGTTGACAGTTGAAAGTTGAACAAAATGATTCCCGTCCCGCAAACTTTCAACTTTCCATTTTCAACTTTCAACTCGAAAATATGCAAGCCATTTCAGGAGATATAATGATCAGATTGGATAAATTTTTATCAGACGCCGGCCTTGCCTCCCGGCGGGAGCTGAAGGAGCTGCTGAAGGCGGGGGCTGTCACGGTGAACGGGAAGCCTGTTTCCGATGGGGCCGCCAAGGTGGATCCGGAGGCCGACCGGGTGTGCTTCCGCGGCGAGGCCGTGGAGCCGCCGCGTCGGGTGGTCCTGCTGCTGCACAAGCCCGCGGGCTACGTGACCTCCACCGAGGATCCCCGGGATCGGACGGTTATGGAGCTGATCCCCCCGGCCTATCTGCGGCAGAAGGTGGTCCCTGTGGGCCGCCTGGACAAGGAGACGGAGGGCCTGCTGCTGCTCACCAACGACGGGGAGCTGAACCACCGGCTGATCGCCCCCAAGCATGGGGTGGAGAAGCGCTATTACGCCCGCCACGCGGGCACAGCCTCCCCGGAGGACGTCGCCGCCTTTGCCGAAGGTCTGAGCCTGAAGGACGGCACCCTGTGCCGCCCCGCTGTCCTGCGGCCCCTGGGCCCCGGGGAGAGCGAGATCACCGTCACCGAGGGCAAGTACCACCAGGTCCGCCGGATGATGGCGGCCCGGGGCCTGCCTGTGGAATACCTCCGCCGGGAGCAGGAGGGCAGCCTCTGCCTGGGAGATCTGGCCCCCGGCGAGAGCAGAGAGCTGACCCAGGCGGAGATCGAGGTGCTGGAAGCAGCGCCGTAGGGGCTGGCGTCCTCGACAGCCCGAACGTATCGACACGAGAGAGGCCCGGGGCGTCGGGACGCCGCCCCCTACGCGGGAACGTGGACGGCGTAGAGGCCCCTGTACAATATACACAAACGCCATTCCTTGACAAATCCTGTAAAATCGACTGCTCTATTTCCGGGGAAATTGGCCACATCGCCGGATTTGTTGTCTTTTTGCATAAATTTTTCCTCAAAATTTCACGGAAAATGACAAAAAGCACTTGCAAAATCGGAAAAGATCAGGTATGAT
>JAEEGK010026303.1_pt1 | contig 11857 bp, 8 predicted proteins | sample 8958771 | NCBI WGS metagenome assembly JAEEGK01 (sample SAMN16246547, study PRJNA631951) | gut metagenome | biome: gut microbiome; feature: rumen; material: SC-attached | host: Bos | place: Iran: Karaj | collected 2018-10 | reverse complement strand
ACCTTCGGTGTCAGGATGACGTAGCAAAGTTCGGTGTCAGGATGACGGGTCAAAAAAATCGCCTCGGGTAAGTCCCGAGGCTTTTCTTTATTTTAAACCCTAATCGTTTTTGACGCAACGGATACCGAAGCGGAAACGGTCGACTTTATCAATCTGCTTTTTATAAATAGTCCTAGGGCTTGTCGAAAGATTGTAGTAGTATCCTGCATTTACATTAATAAGACTCTCGGCACCGATGCATGCGGCCGGTTCATTTCTGCTCCTTGAATCGTAGCAACTATTGGGAAGAAGGCCAAATCCATACTTGTCGTAGCCTCTTTCGCGTGATGGCCACGCGAAAGGGTCTTTCAAATCGTAGGCGTAATTTAATGAGTCTTTTGCGCGAACGAAGGCGAGCAGACTGTCCCAATCTGCGGTAGTGGATATGTGCCAGCCTTCAGGGCATAATGGCTCCAGGGTATCTGCCGAAAAAGGATATGTGTAATGCATTCCATAGTGGTCGCAGGAATCGCGATAGCAGGTGGCTGTGCTTGATGCATAATTCAAGTTCTCTGCCATCCATGTTGCGCCGTTGATTTCTACGGTCTTGTATTCGTGTCCATCGCGGTTGTCAGTAAGTGTGCCGTATGTTCCTGTGTATCCGTAAGGTACTTTTTCTTCGCTGACGCAACGGATGTTTCCTTTGTAATTAACATTTGATAAAAGTTTTGCAATGTATGTTGTATCGCTAATGCCATCGCCATGATAAACGTCTAGAACATAAGTGATGGAGTCGTCCAATTCTGTAGCTGACCATAAAAATGCATTTTTATCTTTGGCGTAAAATGTGCCGTTTTTATGCTGGGAACCCATCGTTACAAGTGAAAATCCAGAGCTGTTGTTTCCATCATAACCAGGATTTTCTGCGGACACTAAACTGTATGTATGTTTGGTTGGTGATCCTATATATAACAGAGTGTCAAAATCCTTTTTTGTGGGCAAGTGCCATCCTGTAGGGCATGCGTTTTTTGCTTCTTCGTATGTGTAGAACCGTCCATAACGGTTGCAATAAAAATCGTCTTTAGAGTTGTTGTAACAGATGCTACTATCCGTTTTGTAATTCAAGTTTTCCGCCATCCATTTGGTGTGTCCAATGTTTATTGTCTTGTAGGTTCTGTTGTCGCGGGTGTCGGTAAATGAGCCATATTCAAGGTTCGGATTCATCAAGCTTAAGGTATCGTCTAACAAGCGCCCCTTCATGCAGAACAGTCCGGACACATTCGAGGTGTCGTCTTCGATTTTCGCGATGTTCGAACCCTTTGCAAATACGACTCGACCTACAATCTGTCCTTTTCTAGTGCCTCCAATAAAGAAACTTGCGCCTTTGTCATCCGTGGGCTTGATGCCGACTCCAAACGCATCAAGGGCATGGTCGTCGCCCCAGCCTTCCGTCGCTTTGAGTGTGTATCCAGCAAAACAGGAGCCTCCAACGGTATATAAAAGGTTACTCCATTCGGTTCTGGTAGGAATGTGCCACTCAAAGGGGCATTCTTTCTTGCCGTTTCCCACAATGAGCATTTCAAACGGTCCATATTCGGTACCATTATGCCACCAAGTTCCAATTCTAACGCTACCGTCTTCATTTCTTGTACACTTATTTTCCCCGTTTTTATTGCAGGCCATCGTTGAAATAAAAGATTGTGGCTTAGCGCCACCACATACCTTCCGGTCGTCGCCTCGCACACCAAATGTATTTTCTGGCCTACTCACATCGGGGATCAAATCGCCCTTTATGCATCGCAGCATGGCTGGTTTCGTAAATTTTGAAGCATAATCATAATAATCGTCAACATTATCAAAACTAACTCCAACAAAATAGGGTGTAAAGCTTTCTTTTCCAAATTCCACTTGCGTTGCCATGAAGAAACTCGATGCTGCCGAATTTCTTTGGGGGGGAATAGAAATTGAAAATCCATATGAATCCACTCCATTATAAGGCGGCTCGTTATCCTTGGATAACAGATAAGGGGCTAGTCCCTCATATTTGAGGAAATAAGGGTGGGAACCATATAATTTTTCAAACAAAATATCCCAATCGTCCCATACAGGAATCCTCCATCCATCCGGGCAAATGCCCTGAATAGGGTTTTCGCAGATGGTTGTGTGTCCGCACTGGGATTTTGTAGAATCGATAATTTCTCCCCAAGTGTAGATTCTTCCATACTTGCTGCAATCCTTGTCGCCCTCGATGCATCCGAGACTTGATGCGGGTGCGTAGTTCAGGTTCTCCGCCATCCAAGTCTGTCCTTCGACAGTAATGGTTTTGTACTCATGCCCATCACGCTTGTCAATGAATGTTCCTTTTTTAACTTTGGATGTATCGTAAGCTGGTTTGTAAGAAGATGATGAAATGTCGGATTTGGAACTGCTTGATAGTGGATCCGTTTTGGAACTTGAGCTGTTCTTGGATTTACTGGAATTTGAATCCTCTACATTCGAGGATGAGGATTCGTCTTCGGTATTGGCTGATGCGGATGAATCGTCACCGCAGGCTACCATGGCAAAAGAGAATGCTATTACGGACAAAAACTGAAAAAATTTCATATTTTCCCTGAACATTGAATAATGTGTTCAATGATTCTTGTATTTCTGGTAAAATACAAATTTTCTTTGTCGAAAATAGCGTTACTTCAATTTTTCCTTCAAAGCGGAAATCTCTTCTGGGGTCAACCCGTATTTTTCCAGATATTTTTCTGTGGCGGAAGCCCAGTCAATATTGCCTATGTCGGGGATGTCGATTCCCCTGGCGCGATAGACTGCCTTTAGATTCCTTAGAACGACGGCTTTGAAAAAGTCTACCTGTTGCCCGTTCAGGATGGTTTGTGTTCCATCGGTGACATAGTAGTAGTTGCTGAATGTCTTTGCGTAATCGGCTTGGATTTCTTCGGTAGTAGCCCCCATCAGCGCTTCCAGAATGGCGATTGAAAAGCCGGTACGGTCCATGCCATAGGTGCAGTGTACCAGGTACGGCCCTTCGTGTTCGATTATGTAGCGGAACCCTTTTGCAAGTCCCTCTTCGAAAGGCCTGGAAAAGAACTCTACAGGTAATGCCAAAAAGATGGCGTTCTGCGATGCGTAATAGGAACTGTCGAAGTCCCTGAAGGATCTTGCGCTATTTTCCGTGTCTGCAAGGTTGATAAACGTGGCGACGCCCGCTTCTTTCGCGAGGGAATCCACTTTGAGATTGCGTCCGAGGCCGGGGTCGATGGGGCTGGAGGAACGGTAGAGCTTATTTTTTCCCATGCCTGTGGTGCGGACTTCCCTGAAGTTTGCGAATTCTTCAATGGAAAGGGTCGGGTAATTTTCCGTGTAAACGCCCATGTACTGGACATTGAGCATTTCGAGACCGAACTTAAAGCCGCCCTTGTCTTTCATGGACACGACGACTTCTACGGGAGTCTTTACGTCGGTGATTCCAAGGACTTCTGCCAGTTCCCCGTTATGCATGGTCAAGAGCAGGCTGTTGGAACCGCTTATTGCCGAAAGCACGAACCATGCGATGGGCACGTCACCCGAGGCTTCCGCTACCGGCATTTCAAGGGTGTCGTAGCCGTTTATCGCCACAGTCACGATGTCGCCGAGTTCGAATTTAGTCAGGAAGGAATCCGCCGGAAAGTCCAGATACAGTCTGCCGGAAAAGAGCTCGCCTGAGTCGTTTCCCGAAATGTAGGTGTGGAGTGCGTTCCTCTCGTCAAAACCTGTAAAGAGCTTTGTTGAACCCTCTGTTGAGTCGGGGTTTGTTGTTTCTTTTTGGGTTGAATCTGGCTTTGTGGCCTCTTTTTGGGTTGAATCGGGCTTTGTGGCCTCTTCCTGTATTGGCCGGGACTCTCCAATCCCTTCTGTAGGAAATGGCGGATTTGATTCGGTACAGGCTAGAAATACCTGTGCGCAGAAAAGGAATGTAGCAAGAATAGAGTACTTCTTTGGCATCTGGAATATGTGTTCCCTCGTTGGCGGTTTATGCTAGTGATTTTGGGTTGTACTCTATGAAATATATTCTTTTATATTCCGTATAGTCTGTTTTCTGCTAGACATTTTGCCAATTTTCCGTATTCATACACGAAATCGTCGCGAATCGGGTTGGCCCCGACGGCCTTGACGAGGGCGCTGGCAAGTGTTCCGCGTTTGAATAGGCTTGCGAGCAGTTCCTGCGAGTGCGAAGAAATTTTGCTTTTTACCGTGTCGGTGATTTTTTGGACAAGTTCACCTGCGGTGATTTCGCTTGCGTCAATTCCCCAGATTTTCAGGTAGTCGCGGTCGCTTATTACTGTCTTTTCGGCGGAATGCGTGGTGGCAAGTAAAATTTTGGCGAGGGCGTCGGTGTCGAGGCTGCGGATTTCCGCTTCGCCTGCGAAAGCGCCCTCCACAAGGCCTTTCAAGACGGCGACTTCCCATTCGGCAATCGCGATGTCTGCATCGGGACATTCCTGGATGTCGACGAGGCGGATTTCTATGGCTCCTCGGTCGAAACGGGCGATGGCTCCGCGGCTGTTCAAGAAGAAGTGGTTCAGCAGATGTTCCGGGTCGTAAGGCGCAATGTCGGCCTTGACGCGGTTGAAAATCTGCTCTTCGTAATCCTTGTACGTGAATACCGCTTCGGGGATGACTTTTCCGGTAATGCTCGGAATCTTTTCTTGGTTGTGGCGGTAGGTTTCGATGCGTCCGTCCAGGAATCCGCAATATTTGCTGTCCAGGAACGGGCTAGAGGCCGCTATGGCAGGAATCAACGGCAACAGCGCGCGGATGGCTCCGTGGAGTTTCCCGAATTCCTCGTCGCCGTGGAACGAGAGGTTGATGTGGGTGGATTGCAGGTTCGCCCAGCCGTGTCCCTTGCAGTTGAAAATGCGGTCGTAAGTCTCGTAGATGTCGAGGCAGTCGTAGGGCCAGAGCTGCATCACGGCGGGGTCCATGAAAGGGTGGGCCGCTGTGGGCAAGAGCATCGCGTTGATGCTCTTGAGCGTTTCGTTCGCCTTCACGATTTCCTTGTGGAATGTCCTTCCCAGATGGTGGAGGCTTTCGACGGGTTCGGCACACTTGAATTCCAGCACATGGCTCACGAGTTCGTTTGAAAGTCCGATGGGGCCGTGTTCCACGTCCGAGAGCTGTTCGCCTTTTTCATTTTTTCCGAGAGCCACGTCGGCACGCGGGAGCACATCGAGCGTGTTCCTGTCCACGATCATGTACTCCATCTCGATACCGTAACGCTGCCAGAGTTTGTAATTCATAAGAAACCTCTAAGTAATGAGCTATGAGCTCGCTCGTAAACTCGCTCTGAGGTCGTGCGTTGCACTTTGTGCTTTTAATTTGGCGCCAATGGCGCGATTATTGAGACGCAAAGCACCGCAGGTGCGTGCCCATACCTCAAAGGCACGCAGTGCCGACCTCATACCTCTAAAACCATTCCCTCTCGTGCATTTGCAGTTTATGCTGGGCGGCGTTCATGCGTTCTTCAATGCGGTGGCGCAGTGACCTCATGATGGCGTGATAAACCTTGCTCTTGCCGACGCCGTCTTCGATGCCCGCGTCGATACTCGGGTTGTCGTTCACCTCGATGACAATCGGGTGCCCGTGCCATTCCTTCAAGTCAACACCATAAAGCCCGTTGCCGATGAGGCTGCAAATGCGCAGCGCCGTCTTCACGATTCCGTGCGGCACCATCTCGATAGGCACGCTCTCGCACTTTCCCGAGAAAGCTTCGCTCTTCTTGTCGTCGCTTTCCCAGTTGTAGATTTGCCAGTGGCCTTTTGCCATGTGGTACTTGCAGGCGTAAAGCGGCTTGCCGTCGAGAACGCCCACGCGCCAGTCGAATTCCGTCGGCGTGAATTCCTGTGCGATAAGCAAGTCGCTGTGCTCGAACATCTCGTCCAATATCTGTTCGAGTTCTTCCTTGTTGGTCGCCTTCTTTACGCCCATCGAAAAGCTGGAATCCGGCGACTTGATGACCATTGGGAACCCGATTTCCTTGGCGAGCGTATGGCGGTTTTCCGCATGCGCGATAATCGTCTTCGGCGAATGAATCTTGGCCGCCTGCATCAGTTCTTGCAGGTACACCTTGTTCGAACAGCGCAATATGCTGTCCGGGTCGTCGATGACGGCGATGCCCAGCGACTGCGCACGGCGAGCGAAACTGTAGGTGTAGTGGTTCACGTTCGTCGTTTCGCGGATGAAGATGGCGTCGAATTCGCCTACGCGCGGGTAGTCCTTCTTGGTAATCATCTCCACACGGAATCCCGTTTCTTCGGCGGCCTTGATAAAGTTCTGGATGGCTTGCGCGTTGCTCGGCGGTTCCACTTCGTCGGGATTCGTAAGGATGCCCAGATCGTAGAGGTAATCTTCTTCTTTGCTCGAGGCATAGCGGCTCTTCTCGAAGTATTCCTGCGCAAACTTGTCGACGAATTCCATGTGCGATTCGGGAATTTCATCGACGCAAATCGGGCGAATACTCTGGATAAACCACTTCTGCTTGAATATGAATTTCGCGCGCAGGAGCGGTGCCTGGAACAGTCGGTAGAGTTCCTGCGAAAGTTCCAGGTATTGCGGGCTCACGTTCTGCCCAAAATAAATCGAGAGTACGAATTCCGTGCCGGTGAGTTTGTGGAAACTTTTCTGAATCAGGTTGTCGATTTCGTCGGAGATATGCTTGATGACCGCGGGGGCCTTGAAGTCGCGCATGTTCTTGACGCCCGGGATAACCTTGTGCCCGCGGGCTTCGGCCAGGAGCGACACGTAGTAGCCCTTGCTCTGGTAGCTGTAATCTCGACAGAGGTTGAACACGCGCATGTTGCGTTCGTTCGTGTACTTGCTCGAAATCAGGTAGTCCTGTGCCGAAACGATATCTATTCCTGGAACGTGTAATTTCCAATTTTTGGGATTATTGACAACAATTAATTTCTTCATGTTTTTTTGCTCTCGTCATCCTGACCCCTGTAGGGGGAAGGATCCAGGTTGGACTTTTCTTGTCTGGATCCTTCGAGGCTGCGCCTCTCAGAATGACGTTCTCTGTTTATTTCTTTTCTATCACCAGCACGTTGCCGTCGTAGGTCATCACGCCGAGCAAAATGCTGTGGATTAATCTAAACTTGTCGACCTTGTAGTAGGGCTTCTTATGGAGTGGGTTTGTGCCGTCGGGGTCTGCGACTAGGAACTGTTTCTTGTCGTCGATACCATAGACCACCACGAAATGCCCCATGGGTTCGCCGTGGATGTCGTCGAATACGGAACGGTCGTCCTTGCCGGTGAATTCGCGCATGCTGCGGTACAGGTAGGTGGCCGAAAGCCCGCATAGCACGGGGACGCCTTTTTTGAAGTATTTCTCGAACGTCGCCGCACGCAAGTCTTCGAAAGCGACTTTGCCACCCAATTCGATGAAGCGGATATACGCCTCGATGGCCTTGCGGAGTTTTGGCGCATGCTTTGCCTTGTGTAAAAGCTCCAACTTTGCGCGGAGTTCCTGCATTGAAAGCGAACTCCAGGTGGGGTCGAGGAGCGTGAGGTTGTATGAATGTATGGTCGCCTTGAATCCGCGCTTGAGTGCATCGATACCGAGAAACACGCCAAGCGTTCCTCCGTCTTCCAAAAATTCAATTTCAGAAATCAGTTGCTTTAAGGGAATCTTGTAGCCGAGGTGGCTATAGACCGCTTGCAGGCTAGTCGGCCCGCAGGTTACGTCGTCGGGCTGCTGTAGAATCTTGATGTCCATCGTTTTGCCTATTTTTGCCTTTTAGGTCGGTGTGGTCCACAGGTGCAATCCGTGTGAACGCTACCGTTCTCGTTTGGCGGCTGTCGGGATGTTTTCCCGGGTCGTCGATGGGGCTTGTCAAATATATAAATTAGTCGTGAATTGTATTCTTCAAACTTTCAATCAAGCGTGCAAAACTCAGGTCGGTCTCCATCTCTTTCTTGACGCTCTTGATGGCGTGAACGACGGTGGAATGGTCTTTGCCGCCAAAACGCGACCCGATACTCTGCAAGCTGATGGGGGAGAGTTCGCGCATGAGGAACATGGCGACTTGCCTTGCTTTCGATATTTCCTTGGTGCCGCGGCCCGGTTCGATGAGCTTTGTCTCGGGAACTTCGTAGTGCTGTGATACGGCGTGGAGCACGGCATCGAGACTTACGCGTCGGCGGAGCGTCGGGGCGATTTCCGTGACGACTTTCTGTGCGATGTTCATGTCGATGTCGTGGCTCATGAGGCTCGACTGGAGCGTGAGCTTGATGATGGCACTTTCGAGACAGCGCACGTTGCTTGCAATATTTTCAGCAAGGTAACGGATGACTTCGTCGCTGATTTCGAGGTGGCGTTCTTCGGCCTTCTTGTGGAGAATGGCTTCGCGCGTCTCGACGTCGGGCGGCTGGATATCAACGGTCAAGCCCCACGAAAAACGGCTCACGAGGCGGTCGGAGAGGTTCTTGACTTCGGCGGCGGGGGCGTCGGACGTAAGCACGATCTGCTTGCCGGCTTGATGCAGCGCGTTGAAAATCAAGAAGAATTCGTTTTGCGTCTCGTACTTGCCCGTCCAGTTCTGGATGTCGTCGATGAGGAGAATATCGACTTCGTTGCGGTAAAAGTCGGACATCTCGGAGATGCGCTTTTCTTGCAGGCATTTCATGTATTGCTGCGAGAAGTCTTCGGACGTGAGGTAAATGACGCGCTTGGTCGGGTCCTCTTCAAGGATGTAGTTTCCGATGGACTGGAGAAGGTGCGTCTTTCCAAGACCCGAGGAACCGTAAATAAATAGCGGATTGTACTGCGTTCCGTCTGGGTTCCTTGCGACGGCGAGTGCTGCGTTGAATGCGAGCTGGGCCTTGTCGCCCGGGACGAAGTTCTCAAAACGGAAACTGCCCGACAGCGGAACGCTCGGCTTGATAAATTCGCGGAAGGCGCTTTCGGAGACGTTTATCTGCGACTGGAATACATCTTGCGGCTGGAAGTCGAATTCGATGGGGGATTCGTCGTGCGACACATCCTTCCAGGCGAGACGGATAAGGTCTTTGTAGGCGGAATAAACTTTAACATCAAGTCCGGGAGGCACTGCGATAACCGCATGCCCTGGAGTCTGGCTTACAAGTTTGGTCTGTGCAAAATATGTCTTGAATACCGTGTCCGACAGCATCCCGTGGAGGTAGTTCAAACATCTTTCCCATTCAACCTGCATCTTCAATCCTCATCCGTTCTGGTTCGAAGTTTATCAACAACTAGGCGTAATAATTTAGCTAATTCTCCGGAATGTTGATAGATTTTTTCAAAATTATGTTAAAAAAATGAACCGTTTGAATGTAAATAGAATTTAACATTTTGTTTTTTCGCATGTTTTTAGCGCTTTGTCCTTAGTTTTTTTCAAAATTTCTATTTTATGCAGCAATGGATTTGAATTACTATTTGGAATACGTTTTTTGGGTGCCCGTTTTTCTGTGGGTGGGGCTCCATTTTTGGTTCAGGAATGTTTCTTACGTCGTTTTCATGAAAAAACAGGTCAATCGGGGGCAAAAGTGGGCGTATGTGTCCGAGGGATACGTCAAACACCCCGGTCGTGTAAGCTTTCTACGTTTTTGCGATGTGATGTTCTCGTTTGTGGTGGCCGTGGCGACGGCTTCGGTTGTCGTATGGAGCCTCAAAAGATATGGGCTTGAGTCGCTTGCTGATTATGGGTTTGCTTCAGTGCTTGTGTTTTTCTTGCTCTCTTATCTGATGATTCGCAGGACCGAACTCAAGCTCACGGACTTGTTCCAGTCGGCTTTTTATCTGGAGTACCGTTGGGTGAATTATGAAATTCAATGCAAGGGAATTGCGATGTCGGAGGAAAATGTAAGGGACCGTGCTGGATTGAGTTTTGCGCGCAAGCTCCGCAATGCTGAAGATCATCACCGATTTTGGAAGTACGTCAAGGCGATGGCTGCGTCCAAGAAGGCCCCGCCGGAAATGTTTGAGGTTTATTGATTAGACGAAAGGACGCCCTTCGGGCTATAGACGAAAGACGAGAGAGAAGAGAGGTCGCTACGCTTTGAGCTATAGCCCATACCCCAAAGGGAATCGAAGATGACCGACCCCATACCCCATAGCTGATGACTATTGACCAAATTGAACGAGTATGATTGAAAAATTGGATGGTTTATACAAGGTGGATGAAGTCCTCGAAGGCAAGGCGGCGTGGAAGTACGCCGAAGATATCTTGCAGCTGGTGTCGCGCACGTTTGCGTTGAACATCCAGGTCTTGCGTGGCAAGTTGCACCGCAGCATTTTGCTCGCATACCTCTATTTGCGCATTGCGGATACAGTCGAGGATGACCCGGATATGAAGGCGACCGAAAAGGATCGCGTGCTTGCTCTGTTTGCCGATGTATTCAAGACGGGCGAACTGGAAACCGAAAAAATCCGCACGTTCGTAGCCGCACTCCCGCAGTCCTGGCATGGTTCCGGTGACCCGAACAAGGATCTCTGCGTCAAGTCCGAAGTCGTGGTGCCGCTTTTGAAGTCGCTCTCGGAAACGTACAGAAAGCCGGTTTGCGATGTGGTGATTGAAATGTGCGGCGGCATGGCGAAATTTGCGCTCCGTCAGGAAGCGGCTCTTTCGGCGGGCTGGTTTACGCTTGAAAACGTGGGCGAACTCGATGAATACTGTTATTATGTGGCGGGCATTGTCGGCAAACTCTTGACGAAGCTTTTTGCTGCGGACACGTGCTTTATCAATGCAGAACGCGAGGCGGAACTTTCGAAACTGGACGTGAGCTTTGGGCTTGCCTTGCAGGTCGTGAACATCGTGAAGGACTGCGTCGAGGATTCCGGTCGCCGCGTGTGCTTTATTCCTGAAGAAATTTGCCGTCGCCATGGATTTGCGCATTCGAGCGATTTGTTCAAGGAAGGTGCGGACGCTCAAAAGTGCGGCGCGGTGCTTGCGGAACTTGTCGAAAAGGCTTGGCATCATCTGGATGATGCTATTGCCTATACGAAACTTATCCCGAACATCAAGATGCGCACGAGGCTCTTCTGCCTTTGGCCACTCTTTATGGCGGCGGAGAACTTGAGCTTGATCGGGGATGGCGTGTCGGTGTTCACTTCGGACAAGAAAGTAAAGATAACGCGCGATACCGTCAAGCGGATTGTGAAGGAAACATCGATGCACTTCTATTCGGACAAGTGGATTGACCAGGCTTACGCGAGGATTAAGAGGAACATTTAGACGAAAGACTAGAGTCGTGTCATCCTGAGCCCATTCGACAAGCTCAGGGTAAACTCCGGGCGGAGCGCGAAGTCGAAGGATCTACATTGTCATTGCGAGCCTCGCAGGGGCGAAGCAATCTATAAAAAGGAATTTTATGCAAGATAATACGAAGTTTTATAACAAGTGGCCGTTCCATGTGGCGGTGATAGTTTTTAGCATTGTTTCGGACCAGCTGACGAAGTTGTGGGCGCTCTCGCGCTTTACCGATGAAACGGGAGCCTACACGTACGAGAAAATTCCAGTGATTGGCGAACTGGTGCGGTTCCAGCTGGTGTTCAACAAGGGGGCTGCGTTCAGTAGCCGTCCGCAGGACTTGATGCCGTTTTTGCCGCCGTGGCTGTTCTTTCTGCTGATTTCGATTGTCGCCGCATTTGCCCTTGCTTGGTTTTACAAGTCCATCGACAAGCGCGATTACTTGAGCCGTTTGGGCGTGGTGATGATTCTCGGCGGTGCTGTTGGTAACTTCATCGATCGCATGCGCATGCAGCAGGTGGTGGATTTTATAGACTGCGATTTCCCGGACTTTATCATGACGCGATTCCCGACATTCAATGTGGCGGATTCGTTCGTGACGGTCGGCGTTGCGTTCGTGATTCTGT
>JAEEGK010026302.1_pt1 | contig 11857 bp, 10 predicted proteins | sample 8958771 | NCBI WGS metagenome assembly JAEEGK01 (sample SAMN16246547, study PRJNA631951) | gut metagenome | biome: gut microbiome; feature: rumen; material: SC-attached | host: Bos | place: Iran: Karaj | collected 2018-10 | reverse complement strand
CTCCTCCTCGAAGATCTTGATGTGCGGCTTGTTCTGGCGCGCTGTCACGTTCCAGTCAATGTCACGCACGTCGTCGCCATACTGGTACTCGCGCACCTCGGCAAACGACATGCCATGGCCCTTGAACGCCGTCTTGTAGGAACCTGCAAAGATATTGGCGCTCAAGCCACGCGACTTGATCTCGATTTGTCGAACCTTCTTGATTAATTCGGTGGTTTCCATAATTACGGCACTTCGACCTTATTGAGGATCTCGGCGATAACTTCTTCGGTGGTAAGATTGTTGGCTTCTGCCTCGTACGACAAGCCGATGCGATGACGCATGACATCGGGACAGATGGCGCGCACATCTTCGGGGATAACGTAACCACGATGCTTGAGGAAAGCGAAGGCGCGGGCTGCAAGAGCAAGGTTGATTGAGGCACGTGGTGAGGCGCCATAAGCAATCATGTCCTTGAGCGATTCCATGCCATAGGTCTCGGGATAACGTGTAGCAAAGACGATGTCGATGATGTACTTCTGGATCTTCTCGTCGATATACACCTGCTTGACAATCTTGCGGGCCTCGAGGATCTCGGCACTGCTCATCACCGGGTCAAGGTCGGTTTTCATTCCGATAAGGTGGTTGGCAACAATCTTCATCTCCTCCTCCTTCTTCGGATAATCAATCTTCACCTTGAGCATGAAACGGTCACATTGTGCCTCTGGGAGCGGATAGGTTCCCTCCTGCTCAATGGGGTTCTGGGTGGCCATCACGAGGAAAGGACGATCGAGTTTGAAGGTCTCCGAGCCGATGGTAACCTGACGTTCCTGCATTGCTTCGAGAAGTGCTGACTGAACTTTGGCAGGAGCACGGTTGATTTCATCAGCGAGAACGAAGTTGGCAAAAATCGGGCCTTTCTTGACGGTGAACTGCTCGTTCTTCTGCGAATAAACCATAGTACCGATTACGTCGGCAGGCAGCAAATCAGGGGTGAACTGGATGCGGCTATATTTGGCTTCAATCAACTGTGCAAGTGTCTTGATGGCAAGGGTCTTGGCCAAACCCGGCACACCCTCGAGGAGGATATGACCATCGGCCAACAGTCCGATCAGCAATGACTCGACAAGATGCTTCTGTCCAACAATCACCTGATCCATTCCCTGGGTCAGGACGCCAACGAAGGCGCTTTTGCTCTCAATGAGCTCATTGAGCTCACGAATGTCAACTCTTTCCATTTTTTATGTCGTTTTATATTAGAATTCTACAAAATCGGGTGCAAAGATAGTTTTTTTTGGCGATATATGCAAGAGGTATAATTTTAAAAATGTTAAACGCCGATTTAATTTCAGTTAAATCGGCGTATTTTTGTTAATTTTTAACTACTGAATCTCATTGATATCGAACGGAGTTGCCTGATATACGTAGTAATTCAGCCAATTGGTAAACAGAAGATTGGCTACCGAACGCCAACGTACCAGGGGGCCGTTGTTGGGATTTCCATCGCGATAGTAGTTGACCGGCATGTCGATAGGAAGACCCTTGGCAAGGTCTCGTTTGTACTCCTTATCGAGCGTATCGGGCGCATATTCGGAATGTCCTGTGACGTATATCTCGCGACCATCACGTTCCATGACCATATAGACACCGCTCTCACGACTCTCGGCCATGATCTCAAGTTCTGGATGTTTCAGTATATCTTCACGACGCACTTCCGAATGACGGCTATGGGGCACATAGAACTCGTCATCGAAGCCACGGAAAATTGGGCACTTGGGATCGGCTTTTCCATGCTTGAAGATGCCGAACATCTTATGGTCGAGTGGATACTTGGGAACTTTGTGGAAATGATAGAGTCCAGCCTGAGCTGCCCAGCAAATGAACATGGTCGATTGAACGTTGGTGCGTGTCCAATCAAAGATGTCGGTGAGTTCCTGCCAATAGGTGACCTGCTCAAAGTCAAGCTGTTCGACTGGGGCACCCGTGATAATCATTCCATCAAACTTCTTGTTACGAAGCTCACTGAAAGGCGTATAGAAACGCTCCATGTGCTCGGTCGACGTGTTCTTCGACACGTGGGTTGAAAGCATCATGAAGACAATCTCAATCTGCAGTGGAGTGTTTGACAAGAGACGAATAAGGTCATTTTCGGTCTGCTCCTTGATGGGCATAAGATTGAGCACACAGATACGCAACGGACGTATCCGCTGCATATCTGCCCTATCATAATCCATCACGAAGATATTCTCTTGCTTGAGAGCTTCGATGGCCGGAAGGTTCTTGGGAAGTATTAAAGGCATTCTTACTTGGTCTTTACTACGAGGAAACGGGTATTGCTCCAGAACTCGGTCGGGTCGTTGATAACGAGCTTGCGAGTTCCATCGGCCTGCTCACGGAGTTCGTAGGAATTTGTTGGATGAGAGGAAAGGATATCCACCTTTTTGGCACCAAGTGGAAGCTCATTGAGTTCGCGAATATCGACCTTGTTGAAGCCTTCGGAAGAGAAGCCCTGACGGGTAAGGCGCTTCTTGGCAAGAAGGGCACCTTCGAGCAGGCCAAGGTCCTTAAGACGCTTCTTGTCGGCTACGATATAATAGCCGGTATTGAGCATTTCGTCCTGTGTATTGATTACCTCCTGCTGCTGCTCGTTCTGAGCGACAGTAGTCTCGAGCGTCTGCTGAGTCTCAGTCAGTGTATTGGTGAGGCCCTCGATCTTCTGTTCCCTGGTAGCCACAGCCTCATTGAGTTCGGCAACCTTGGTTTCGTAACCGGCGACTTCACTCTGAAGGCGTTCGATGGTCTGCTTGAGCACCTTGTTCTGACCGAGCTGGGCACTGTATTTCTTCTGGAGCTCATCAAGAGCCTTCTGCTTCTCTTCGATGGTCTGCTTGACCATGGCTATCTGTTGGAGCAGACGCTCACGTTTGGCCACAAGGCTTTGATCCTCTCCATTGGAAAGGGCTATCTGTCCATTGATCTGATTGAGTTCCTCACTTACAGCATTGAGAGTGGTCGAAAGTTCATAAATCTCGTTGCCCTGCTGGAGGGCTACATACATAAGGCTGTCATTAGTACTGGTAGCCTGCTGATACTGTTCCTTGCTCACCTGGTTGCAACTGGTGAGCGCCACAGCCATTACAACTGCGAACAATGCACTAATTTTCTTCATCTTGATCATCGTTTTGATTGATATTCTTGTATTTGTTTTTATGTATCTTCTTTTCCTTTGGTCCCTCCGAGGCACCGCCGACGACGAGGACAATCTCGCCCTTTGGTTCCACATCAGTAAAATGTGCAATCAACTCGCCAAGGGTACCTCGTTGAGTCTCGGCGAACTTCTTGCTTATCTCGCGGCAAACCGCAGCGGGGCGATCCTCGCCCATCACCTGTGCCAACTGAATCAATGTCTTCACGAGGCGATAGGGACTTTCGTAGATAATCTGCGTGCGTGTCTCGGCAGCGATTTCGCGAAGCCGTGTCTCGCGTCCCTTCTTCTGTGGCAGAAAACCTTCGAAGCAGAACTTCTCGTTAGGTAGGCCGCTCTGGACAAGTGCTGGTACGAAAGCGGTGGCGCCAGGCAGACATTCCACCTCGACTCCGAGTCTGATACATTCCCGCACCAGCATAAAGCCAGGGTCACTGATGCCTGGGGTGCCAGCATCGCTCACCAAAGCGACATTCAGACCTGAGGCTATCTTTTCGGCCATCTGTGCCGACGTCTCGTGCTCATTGAACTTGTGGTGGCTCTGCATCGGGACGTGAATGTCGTAATGTTGCATCAGTACACTCGACGTTCGCGTGTCCTCTGCCAGGATAAGGTCGGCTTGCTTAAGTACATTCACAGCACGGAAGGTCATATCCTCCAAATTGCCGACAGGCGTTGGGACAACAAAAAGCTTTGCCATAGTTCAATCTTTATTACAGGTGCACGAGTCGGCAGCAAAGTTAACTCTTTTTCCTGAAAAAACGATTACATTGACGCGAAAAAAGAAGAAAAAGGCTTCGAAAACCGAAGAATTGCATTATGGAATAAGCGAAAGGAGCAATTTTTCAATCTCCTTGCGTACCTCGGCATGCTTGCAGGTGTTGTTAGCCACAAAGATAGTGACGGCGTAGGTTCGTCCATCTGATCCCCTGATATATCCAGCGTATGCTACAACATTCTTAAGTGTGCCGGTCTTCAACTGGCCCTGTCCCGACAGACGTGTTTTCTTCAGGAATTCCCTTACCGTACCCTCCATCGCAATGTCAGCCATCGCCTTCCGGAAAGGCGCATCGAACTGCATATCGGCAAGAAGAGAGTTGATGAAATGTGCCGTGACACGATCGCTGGGCGAGATTCCGCAGCCATCGTACATTACCAGCGACTCCATATCGAGGCCCCTCATCCTCCAATAGTCCTGCACCTTGAGCAATCCGCTATCGAGCCGACAGGACGGAGTGAGCAAGCGAAGCAACGTCTCGGCCTGCAGATTAAGGCTCTCAGCCAGCGTGCGGTCCATCACATCGATCAACATCTGTCCACTGTCGGGCAAAAGGTTGTCAAGACCCGGCATATATTCCTCGATGTCCTCGACAAGCAAATCGGGATTGAATCGTTCAAGTCCTGGCAAACGCACATCGGCCGAATCAATCATCGGCACGCTGTCGGGCCAGACGTAGTTGGGGCCAAGCACACGGAAACCCGTTGCTGCAGTAACAAGTTTAAGTACCGAAGCCGGGGTCATAAGACGCTCGGGATCATAACTATATAGCACGCGCCCACGATTGATGGCCGGATTGAGCGAGTCGGGCGTCTGCTGAGGAGCAGTTCGGGGTAAGCGAACTATTTCCATGCTCACAGTAGCATGCTTCATGCCATCCGACCTGATCCAATCCTTGAAGATGGGCGGAAGTGAACGCATTTGTGCATCACCCACAACGCAAAGAGCGAATTGGAGCAATGCACAAACGAAAATCTTGGATATCCTATTCATTTTTCAAATGAGTTCGCAACAAAGATATACTATCGACAAAGACGGGTGCTGCCTTATTGGAGTCATTCATAAGGACGAGACCCAGAATTACAGAACGGAATGGCTGCAGTGAGTCAGCACGGGCTATCAACTGGCATTCCCCATTCTGCATAATTGTCTTGGCATCAAAGCCGATGGGTGCGCCCAATGGCTCATTCTGTTTCTTCTTGCCCTGACGGCGCAGCTCCTCCTCGGTGGGCTCATACTTGGTCAGAGAGATAGAAGCGAGCACCTTCTGACCAGGCAAGAGCTGGCGTATTGTAAATTGCCAACGAAGCGTGTCGCCGTCTACGAAATTGCTGTCGGAAGGTATTTCCCAAAAAAGAATATCAGAATAACGGCGACTATCAAGTATCAAGTGGTCGCGCAACGTCCACAAATCGACGGAATCTCCTGCCATACTGCCAACGAAATCACGAGTCTCGGTTACTTGCAGGCTCCACATTTCATGCTCCTCTTTAAGTCGCTCATCGACGTGTCCATAGACACGGGTCAGCAACTTCAAATGCTGGGCATACCACATCAATGACGAGTCATAACGCGAACGCGACACACCATGTTTCTGCAGAACAGCAGCGATAACCTCCTTCTGATATGTGTCGAGGTCGGAGCCGAAACCAGCACCTTGCTGCTGTTGCATCTCAAGCAAGCCCTCAGCACGATGTACATCGACCAACAGGTCGATCATCTGTTCCTCATCGAGCACGATATCCGGACGGTCGATACACGACGCAACGACCGAAAGCGAGACCAATGCAAGAACGAGATACAGGAGTTTACGCATGCCGGGTTATTTCTTGTTTCCCTCTTTTTTATATTTGTTATACGCTTCCTCCAGTCGTACAAAATCCTGACGGAAGAAGAGAATGAGCAGAACTACACCCACAGAGATGCAGGAGTCTGCGAAATTGAATACAGGCTTGAAGAACATGAACGGTTCGTCGCTGGTAGGCAACCAAGAGGGATAATGGAACGAAAGCCCCAGGAAATTGACTACCTGCCCTCCAACGGGAAATGAATCCGGCCAGTCGAAGTTTATCAACGGGAAATAGAACATGTCGACCACACGTCCCTTGAACCATTCCCCCTGTGGCATCAGCCCGGCACTCACATCGGCCCATTGAGCCACGTGTCCATAACTGTCAGTAAACCAGCGGCCATAGAATACGCAGTCAATGATATTGCCCATAGCTCCTGCCAGGATCATTGTGACGACGATTACAAAGGCCGTGGAGACGAGACGTTTGCTGATGGCCTTGAAGAGCACCCAGCCGAAAAGCAGCGTCATCAGGATGCGGAAACCCGTAAGCACATACTTATCGACGAAGTCCATTCCATAGGCCATGCCATTGTTCTCGATGAACGACAGATAGAACCACGACGTCACTTCTACCGACTCTCGAAGGTAGAAGTGCGTCTTGACATAAATCTTGATAACCTGATCGATAAGGATAAGGGCCAGAAAGAGCCCGATGGCCAACAGGCTTTGCTTCTTGCGAGTACTCACTATAAAAAGACTTATTTACCAGTGCGCTTCTCTTTGGCCTCTACGCTGAGCGTAGCATGAGGCACTGCACGCAGACGCTCCTTAGGAATAAGCTTATGAGTGACGCGGCAGATGCCATAGGTCTTGTTCTCAATACGAACCAATGCACCCTGCAGACCCTTGATGAACTTCTCTAGGCGCGAGGCCTTAAGACCGAGTTCTTCACGGGAAAGGGTTTCGGCGCCATCTTCCATGTTCTTGAACATAGGAGCGGTGTCGCGGTCATCGTTGTCGCCATGACGCATGCGCTCACGGATCTCATTGTACTCGGCCAAAGCCTCCTTGAGTTTTTCCTCAACGATAACCTTGAACTCAGCAAGCTCCTCATCGGAGTAACGAACTTTGATGTTGTCTTCGTTTGCCATAACTTATAAATGTGTTTTTTATTTGGTGATAGACGCTTTGATAATGTAGTCGTCCATATCGAGGTCGACAGCCCCCTCGCCTACTGCACCGATGGTGATGCTGGTGGCGAGAACCTGACCTGCGATATAGTCCTTGTACTGTTCGACTACGGTATTGGTATTCTCATTAGGCTCAAAAACGATCTGGATACGATCGGTAACTTCAAAGCCTGCTGTCTTACGATAGTTCTGGATACGTTTGATGAGTTCACGAGCCACGCCCTCCTTGCGGAGTTCTTCGGTGACTGTGATGTCGAGCGCTACGGTTACGCGGCCTTCGCTGGCAACATTCCAGCCCGGCATATCTTCGCTGATGATCTCTACATCGGCCGTAGTGATCTCGACTGGTGTACCATCAATGACAAGGGCCAGACGACCTTCGTTCTCGAGTTCGGCGATCTTTTCCTGCTCAAGGCTTCCGAGAGCAGCAGCCAGCGACTTCATGAGTTTGCCGTAGCGCTTGCCCAGTTCGCGGAAATTCGGCTTTACCTTTTTGACCAGCACATGGCTGTCACCACCGGCAATCACGAGTTCCTTGATGTTGGTCTCACTGAGGATGAGGTCCTTCACAGCTTCAATGTCGGCAGCCTGCTCGGCATCGATAGCAGGGAACAAGATTGTCTGAAGAGGTTGACGCACATTGATCTTCGAGGTCTTGCGGATGCTGAGCACGAGGGAAGTAACAGTCTGTGCCAACTGCATCTTGCGCTCAAGGGCAGCATCATTGTCTCCTACCTTCGGGAAGGTGGAGAGGTGAACAGATTCGCACTTGTCACGACCTGAAACAGCATTGAGGTCGAGGAACAACTTGTCGCTATAGAACGGAGCAATAGGCGCCATAAGTTTGGCAACGGTCTCCAGACAAGTATAGAGTGTCTGATAGGCTGCCAGCTTGTCGTCGTTCATCTCACCGCCCCAGAAACGCTTGCGGTTCAGACGAACGTACCAATTCGAAAGGTTGTCGCATACGAAAGTCTCGATGAGACGTCCGGCAATCGTTGGCTCATAGTTCTCGAAATTGGTCTCGACAGCCTTGACGAGGGTGTTGAGCGAAGAAAGGATCCAACGGTCAATCTCGGGACGTTGCTCCATGGCTACTTCGGGCTCCTGACCTGTAAAGCCATCGATGTTGGCATAGAGGGCAAAGAGTTTGTAGGTGTTGAAGAGCGTGCCGAAGAACTTGCGGCTCACCTCAACCACTCCTTCGGGGTCGAATTTGAGGTTGTCCCAAGGCGAAGCGTTGGTAATCATATACCAGCGGAGCGGATCGGAACCATAGGTCTCGATGGCACCGAATGGATCGATGGCATTGCCCAAACGTTTTGACATCTTCTGGCCATCCTTGGCAAGGACAAGACCATTCGATACGACAGCCTTGTAGGATACCGAATCAAAGACCATAGTGGCAATGGCGTGGAGTGTGAAGAACCAACCACGGGTCTGATCAACACCTTCTGCGATGAAGTCGGCTGGATAGACACTGCCATTGTCGAACGCTTCCTTGTTTTCGAACGGATAGTGGATCTGTGCGTATGGCATCGCACCAGAATCAAACCACACGTCGATAAGGTCGAGTTCACGGGTAAGTACATGTCCCGTCTTGCTGACAAGCTTGATGTCATCCACATAAGGACGATGGAGGTCGATCTTCTCGTAATTGTCCTTCTCCATCAGTCCAGGAACAAAGCCCTTCTCCTTGAGCGGGTTCTTTGCCATCACACCGGCAGCAACGGCCTTCTCAATCTCGTTATAGAGTTCCTCCACCGAACCGATGCACAATTCCTCGCGGGTGTCACGATTACGCCATATAGGCAGTGGTGTGCCCCAATAGCGCGAACGGCTGAGGTTCCAGTCATTGAGGTTCTCGAGCCATGCGCCAAAGCGTCCGGTACCCGTCGATTTCGGCTTCCAGTTGATGGTCTTGTTGAGCTCGATCATCCTGTCACGGCAAGCGGTGGAACGAATGAACCACGAGTCGAGAGGATAATAGAGCACAGGCTTGTCGGTACGCCAGCAATGTGGATAGTTGTGCACATGCTTCTCGATCTTGAAGGCCTTGTGCTCCTTCTTGAGACCGAGGCTCATGATGACGTTGAGGTCATCGGCCTTCTCAGCAGCGGCAGCATCATACTTGCCGTCCTTGTTGAACTCGGGAGCATAGGCATTCTTCACGAAGCAGCCTTCATGAACGCTATATGCATCGAGATCGACACACTTCTCGACAAAGGCGGGAGCCAGCTCCTCGCGCTTGTAGTACTTGCCGGTCAGGTCAACCATTGGACGTGTTTCGCCCAAAGTATTGACCATATACAGTGCAGGAACCTCAGCAGCCTTGGCGACCTTGGCATCATCAGCACCGAAGGTAGGAGCAATATGCACAATGCCCGTACCGTCCTCAGTGGTCACATAGTCACCGGGGATGACGCGGAAAGCCTTTTCGGCGATTTCGACAAACTGGTCCTGGCCATAGGCGAAGACCTTCTCGGGATGCTTCTCGGCATACTCCTTGATATATGGAGCAGCAAGTTCGTTCAACTGCTCACATGGCTTCACCCACTGGTAAAGTTGTTCGTACTTCATGCCTACAAGGTCACTGCCCTTGTAACGTCCTACGATACGATAAGGAAGTTTGCGGCCATCGACCTTGTTGAGGTCAAGAGCCTCCATCTCGGCAAGTGTATGAAGTTCCTCGCCTGCAAGATAAGCCTTGAGACGTGCTTCGGCCATAACGACGGTCAGCTTGTCACCATTGTATGGGTTGAAGGTCTGAACGGCTACATAGTCGATATTCGGGCCAACGCAGAGTGCGGTATTCGAAGGCAGGGTCCAAGGTGTAGTGGTCCATGCGACAAATACTGGCTGTCCCCACTCGGTCATCTCAGGTCTTGGATCAAGAGCCTTGAAGATAGCGGTCACCGTGGTATCCTTCACATCTCGATAGCAACCGGGCTGGTTGAGCTCGTGGCTCGAAAGACCAGTTCCTGCAGCAGGCGAATAAGGTTGGATGGTATATCCCTTGTAGAGAAGGCCCTTGTTATAGAGTTGCTGGAGGAGCCACCAGAGGGTTTCGATATAACGGTTGTCATAAGTGATATACGGATCATCGAGATCGACCCAGTAACCCATCTTGCGGGTCAGGTCGGTCCACTCCTTCGTATATTTCATGACCTCCTTGCGGCAAGCTGCATTGTAGTCGTCCACCGAAATCTTCTTGCCGATGTCCTCCTTGGTGATGCCGAGCATCTTCTCGACGCCCAACTCAACAGGAAGTCCGTGAGTATCCCATCCTGCCTTGCGCTTCACCTGGAAGCCCTGCATCGTCTTGAAACGGCAGAATATATCCTTGATCGAACGAGCCATTACGTGATGAATACCAGGCATACCATTGGCCGACGGGGGACCCTCGTAGAAGACAAACGAAGGATGGCCCTCACGTGTGGTCATCGATTTAACAAAGACGTCTTTGGCGTCCCAATTCTTCAGAACCTCTTTATTGATTTCTGACAGATTAAATTGATTATATTCTGCAAATTTCATATTATAGTACTATTTTTAGGGCGCAAAAATAATACTTTTTTCTATTAATTCCAAATATTTGGTCCAAAAACTGCATTTTAGCATATCCAAAATAGTATATTTGTCAACTTTTATGACTAAAATGGGGTGATAGTTTTCTTTTTATGCGACCTTTTCTTGGAAACGTTGAAGTTTTTATTTATCTTTGCCACCACAAAAGCTACACGTGGTTATTTTACGGCTAAACCACGTGAATCGGCATTGTCAACATTACACCAAATTGACACCTTTTAAAATAAAATATATGGGACGATTCTCTTCTCTTCCAATAGTGTTTGGCCTCATGGTATTGGCCACATCATGCGAAGTTCCGACGCAGACTGCGTCTGTCATCAACGGACTCGAAATCTATCATGGTGATCTGCTTTTCAGCATCGAGGAACCCACGGGCGATGGTCTGAGCGATGCCATTGCCAACGTTACCGAAGGCGTCGGAGGTTCCCAAGTAGTGCATGTAGGAATAGCCTGCGAAGAGCAAGGCAGGATGATGGTGCTCGAAGCCACACCGAGTCATGGCGTATGGCTCACACCCATCGACAAGTTCTTCGAAGAGGCTGAATACGACGAGGAAGGCAATCCCTGCATCCTCGTGGGCCGACTGCGTGACACGCTGGGGTTGGGCGCTTCGGTCGAACGGGCAAAGCAATATCTCGGCTTGCCTTACGACACGCTCTACATTCCCGATGCCAGGCAGATCTATTGCAGTGAACTCGTCCAGCTCAGTTATCTGCGTCCCGATGGCACGCCCATCTTCAAGACGCGTCCGATGTCCTTCACCGACAGTTCGGGAGACATCGCTCCCTACTGGAAAAAACTCTACGCAGAACGCGGCATTCGCGTGCCGGAAGGAGCACCAGGCACCAATCCTGGCGATCTGTCACGCGACAGCATTACCCTGCAGATAATGCAGCCTTAAAAAATACTGGCGTTAGATATCAATCACCATCTGTTCCCGGGTCAATTCTGTATTCGGGAAAATCTGTTGTGCCTCATCGAGCAGGATTTTCTCATCCTCGTAGGATTGGAATTGCGAAGAATAATGTCCAAGCAGAAGCCTGCCCACCTCTGCCTTCATGGCTATTGTTGCTGCTTCCACCGAAGTACTGTGCCCGCGCTGATGTGCCTTGAGCGTATCGATGTTGCTGTAGGTCGATTCGTGATAGAGCACATCACAACCCCTGATGATGGGAATGATGCTCTCCGAATACATTGTATCCGAACAGAATGCATAAGACTTGCTGAGTGTCGGATCGGTAGTAAGCATCCCACATGGGATGACCTCTCCCGTCTCGGGGTTTGTCCAGTCCATACCTTTCTTGATGCCTCGGAAATAGGCG
>JAEEGK010026299.1_pt1 | contig 11858 bp, 8 predicted proteins | sample 8958771 | NCBI WGS metagenome assembly JAEEGK01 (sample SAMN16246547, study PRJNA631951) | gut metagenome | biome: gut microbiome; feature: rumen; material: SC-attached | host: Bos | place: Iran: Karaj | collected 2018-10 | reverse complement strand
ATTATTTTCTATTATTTTCATTTTTATATATTCTTCTTCATTATTATTTTTAATACTTGAATTTAAAAAATAATTTTTTGGTTTTATACTTTCTAATGTATTTATTTCATTTGGAATTACAGTTTTATATTTACCTAAATCTTCTAATCTTTCTTTTTCTAAATTTGGATTTATTGTTTCACCAAAAAAAGAATCTTCTTTTTCTTTAAATAATATTGGATATGTTGTAATATTTTCATTTTCTATTGTATTAAAATTACATAATTTATTTCCTATTAAAAATATTTTTTATATTTTTTTAATTAAATTTATTTTTTTTTATTTAAAGATAATATTTTATATCAGCATTTTCAAATATTTTTTGAAATTCAGTTAAATTTTTATTGTCTTTAAAATTATATGAAGCATATTTAACACTATTAATAAAAATAGGAAAATCCTCAAACCATTTTTTAATATTTTTTATTTTCTTTTTATCTTTACTAAAAATATTTGGTAAAAATAAATTAATAATTGCACTTTCTCTTTTTTTTTTTTCACTAAATTGATTAATTAAAGTTTTAAAATTTGAAAAAAAATTATCAATAGTTAAATAAGGTTTCATAATTAAATTATTATTCATCCAATCTTTTAATGAAAAAATATTTTGAAAACTATTTAATAAATATAATTTTTTTCTATTTTTTCTAAAAATTATAAAATGATGATCAGGCATTAATTCAATTTCTACAACATAATTATTATTAATTAATTTTCTAATTTCTTCTAAATTTTCATTATCATTATTTGTTAAATTTAATTTTTTTAAATCTTCTTGTTTCTCTATTCCACATATTGATGTTAAAATTAATTTTGATGAAATTAAACAGGAAGTTTCATTATAAATTGATAAATGAGAATTAATTATTTTTATTGCTTCTGATGATAATTTTTCAGCAATTTCATCCTCATTTTTTTTCAAAGAAATTTTTTTTTTTATTTTTATTGTTTTTATTAATGAAAATGTGAAAATTATTATTAGGTATATATAAATTTTTTTGCTAATCATTTTTTTTAAGTTATTTATATTAATTAATTTTAGTTAAAAACGCATTTAATTAAATAATTATTTTAATCAATTAAAAAATAAATATTATTCTTTTTTATTTATTTTTATTGTTTATTTTCATTATTATTATTTTGAATAGTATTATTATCATTGTTATTTTCAGTGTTTGTATTATTTTCATTTTTATTGTCATTATTATTATTATTATCATTATTATTATTTTGAATAATATTATTATCATTATTGTTTTCTGTGTTTATATTATTTTCATTTTTATTTTCATTAGTATTATTCTCTTCAATACTATTATTCTTATCTTTTTCATTTAGATTATCATCTTCATCTAAAGTAAAATTTAAATCTTTTTCATTATTATTAATATTTGTTTTATTATCATCTTGAATAACATCATTAATTTCTTTTTGAATTTTCATATGTCCTTCAATATTAAAATTAATACCTTTAAAAAGCATAACTTTCTCTTTATTACTAATAAAATCATCAATTAATTTAATATTAACTAAATGTAAATGATGTGGTTTCCACTCATCTCCAATTTCTTCAAAAATTGCTTCAAATTGTATAGGACTTCCAGTTTTTAATAATTTTAATTCATTTAAAAATTTATTATAATTTTCTCTATTTAAACTTAATATTAAATCTTGTTCTTTAATAGTTTCACTAGGAATCATTCTAACATTTAAATTTACTAAATGTTCACTATCTACAAAACCTGCAATTCTTTGAATAAAAGCTGATATGAAATAACCTTTCCAATTTATTTTTTTTTTATAATATTTTCTTTGAAATATTTCTATTCCTTTTGCTGCATTTTCTACCATTACTTTTGAACCACAATCATTTATTAAAGATTCCCATGATAATATTGTGTCACTTTTATTATATAATTTCTCAATAAATTTCTCATTTAAATTATCATCTATTATTTTTTTATTTGATGATTCATTGTTTGATATTAAATTTGTGTAATAATTAAAATTTATTATAATTCCAATTATTAATATAATTCCTATTAATGTAAAAATATATATTTTTTTTATCACAATTATACATTTTCCATATGTTATTGTTATATAAATTCCTTTTGATGAAATTGGGTAAAATGATTTATATGATATTTCACCATAACAATTTGGACATATGTGAGTTATATTTTGAAATAACATAAAAGTAATTCCAATTATTATTGAACCATATAAAAAACCATAAAAATAATATATTATTAATATATAAAAAATCAAAAATAAATTATATTCTTTTCTTGCAAATGTTGTTATTTCTTTACCACAATATTCACATATTGTTTGATATGGTCTATTCAATTTAAATTTATTATATATTTTATTTACTCTATTGGAATTTCCATTTTTTTTTCTTTGGAATTTAAACTTTCATTTTCTTCTATATTCAATTTTGTTCTCTCTTCCATATATATAATTTTCGTAATTTAAATTCAATAACAAAATAACTTAATAAAAAAATTAAATAATTAAATAAACCCAAATAAAAAAATAATAAGTGAAAAAAACAATATAAAAATGATTATAATTTAATCTTAAAATAACTGAAATCAACAAATAACAAAAAAATAGAATTACTAATGCATTTATTATTAACTTTTAATTTATTTCAATAATAAAAAATACATTTATAAAATGATTATAATTAAATTATAAAGTAATTCATTTATTCAATTAATATATTTATTAAATTAAAAAATATAAAAATATTCTTTATAAATAATAGAATGTATTTGTAAAGATGAGTAAATATTATAAATTGTTTTATATGAGCGGGAAGATTTATTCTTTGAATTAATTGAAATATAAACAAAAAGAATGAGGAAAGAAACAATAAATTATCTTGAATTAGGAATAAAATCTTATACAGAAAAAACATTTTCAAGATATAAGAATGAAAGTACAATAATTTATTCTCAAAATTTTGATAATGATTTTATTAACCCAAATTTTGTGAATTTAATTCAATTATATAAAAATATGATAGAAAAAAATAAAATTTCTAAACTTTGGAATTGTGTAGCTGAAAGTATAAAAGAATATTCTTATCCTATTTTTAATATTTTTGAAAAAGAATTAAATTCTTTAAATAAAAAAGATATTTCTATAAATATTAATTATGATAGAGAATTAGCAGGAATAAATTTAAATAAATTTAAATCAATTTCAATTGCTTCTTATTTATGTATTAAAGGATGCATTGATATTAATAATAATTTTTATGATTTATTAAATGAAGATATTCAAAAATTTAAAAGTTCTCTTGATTGGCTTTATAATTTTTGTTTAATTAAAGATAATATAAATATTTATTCTTCATTTATTATAAATTTTATAATTAGAATTCCAATATGGATAAATTCTTTATATACAGATTTTAATGAAAAATATTTAAAATGGTTAATAAGTTTTTTTTCAGAAAAAAAAGAAGAAAAAAAATTATATGAATCAATAATAAAAGAAATAAATAATATAATAAATGATTCAAAAAAAAATAATAATGCATTTACAATATTAAAAAAATCTCAAACAAAAAAATTTTCTCGTAGTAGAGGACAATCTTTTGATAAAGGAGAATCAATTCAAACAAATCTTAATTATGAACAAATAAATAATAATTTAGAAAGAAATTTAAAAATAGAAAATTATTTTAAAATTTTAAACAACCCAAAAAAACAAGAAAAAAAAGAAAAAGAAAAAGAAAATAAAGAAAATGATTATTTAAAAATTAATCAATTAAAAAATTTTTCATTTTTAGAAATAGATATATATGATAATTCATCAAGAACTTCTTCTCAAATACATTATCATTATTCTTGTCCTTCAGAAATTTCTTTTGATGGAAATAGTCAAAAAAGTTTAATTGGAATAAATTCTTTATTAAAAGTTAATCATTCAAGTTCTTTTAAAATCTTAGATAATCCTTTTTATAAAAATACTCTTTCTTATAAAAAAGAATATTCTAATTGTAAAAAAAAAAAATTCACTTCTTTTCTTTTAAAAAATTCTAATAATGAAAATATTAATTTTAATAATGTTAATACTGAAAATAATAATGATAAAAATGATAAAATTAAATCTATTCAAAAGTTAATTCATGATAAATTTTATGATAATCAAATAAATAAAGAATCCAAAAGTGATTTATCTACTAATGATAAAACTAAAAAGAAAAAAAATAAATCAAAAAGTGATATTATTGCATATAAAACTCCAATTAAATCAATAAATAATTCATTAAAACAAACTGAAATAGATAAAGTAACAATAAGGAAAAATTTATTAAATTTATTCCAACAAAACAATAATTAAATAATTTAAAAAACATATAAAAATATATTAAAAAACTAAATAAATTTCATATTTAATAATTAAAAAAAATTTAATTCCTTGATATATACTATCATTATCATAAAAAGTATAAATATCATCAATTATATTTCTAAAGTTAAATCTTGATTATGAACTGATATTCCATTACAAATATTAATATATTATAGTTAATTCTATATTCAGATAAATTTTTGCAATATGAAAATTAATATTTTTGTTTTAAATGTTAAATCAATTTATAACATATTAAATATATATTCAACTCCATATTTCTCAAAGATTTCAAATACAACATTACTTTTTTATAAGAAATGCCAATAAATTTTTGAGATAAAAAGTATGTTTAAATTTATACTTCTTTTTAATTATATTTAAAAGACCAAAAAATTTTCTATTCTATCATTTTATATTTTAAGCAAAAGAATTTTTTTAAAATAAAAAGATTTACTATTCTTTTTTTATCTAAAAAACATGAGAATAAATTTCATTTTATAGTTTTATTTGATAATATTTCATTCATTTTTTTAAAAATTCTATATAATTTTTTTTAATTTTTTTTGTTCTACAAAATATTATCATTATTATTTTCTGATAATTATTTGTTTTATTTATATGGATATATATAATAAATTATTTTATTGTTTTTTTCAATCCAATTTTAATGTAAATTTGTTATGAATAAAAAATAAATTAAATATTTAGAAAAGATAAAAATAAGAAATGATAACTTAAAATAAAAAAAATATTGTAATAAAATGAAAGAAAATAAATTTCCAAAAAAATTAGGTTCATTTTTTCCTAAAAAACAAAGAAAAGAATTTAAATTAAAAACAGTTCCAATTAATTTTAAAATAATTCCATATTATAATGAATTATTAGAGAGATTAATTCAAAGAAAATTAATTTTACATTCTCATCAAACTTTTCAAAATGAAAAAACTAATATTTATAATGAAAATTATTTAGAAAGTTTTTATAATAATTTATATAATAAAAAAAGAAATTTTTCATTTTCAAAATTAAACAAAGAAAAAAATTATTCTTTTGAAAAAACTGATTTGCCGATTTTAAATAAATCAATTTATAACACCGAAGAAAAAGTAAAAAAAAAGAAAACAATTTTTTTAAAAAATGAAAAATTAAGTAAAGAACATTTAAATGATTTAAAAAGAAATAAATCTTTAATCTTTACTAAAAATAGCTTTAATGAAGAAAATAAAAATAATAAAAGTGAACAAAAAAAAAATAATAATCTTAATCAAAGAATTAAAAATAAATTGCAAAAATTTAAAATTATTCATCCTCCTTTAAGAATATTTCATTCTTAAAATTTATTAAAAAAGTTAGGATTTTATTTTTGTAAAAATATTTAAATAATAAATCATATATGAATAATTAATTATTTTATTTGAATAAATATTATTTTTAGAATATAATTTATTTGTTTAAATATGATTTGAATACATTTATTTTTTGATTTTATAAGTTTTTAAATAAAAAAAATAAATGCAAATATATCATAGAACTTTTACAAATCTAAAATGATATTATAGAGATGTTTAAATTAGAAAAAATATTATTCAATGAATTAAAAAGGATTTTTCTTGTTAATGATTAATAAAGAAAAACTAGAAGAGACATTTTATCTTTTAAAATGTAAGTTTTTTACATATCATAATTAATAATAATTATATAATAATAAAATTTTTCAAAAATAAAAAACAAAGTGTAAGTTAATAATTTTTTAAAATAAAAAAGAAATAAATCGATAAAATCAAAAATTTTTTCCTCTTAAATCTAGTAAAGAAATTAATATTTTATATTTTTCTTAATTAAAAAATCTAAAAAAAAATAATTTAAATATATACTTTATATATTTGAAACTTAATATTATATATTGACAAAAGTGCAAAAAAATCTTTTTAGTAACAAAAAAAAAAGAAAAAAAAGAAACATAATAAAGTAAAAATAAAAAAAACATTATTGAAAATATTTTCTTAAAAAATAATTTTACTAAATTTAACCATATCTATAATAATATCTTTTTCCAGCATCAGAACTATAAACTTGATCACTTCTTTGGAAGAAATCAGAAACCCATTGTTTACCACTGTACATAGCAATATGACCATGAACATGTGATTTAGTTCTATCTTGAACATAAACATCTCCTTTTTTAGGACTTCCTCTTGAAATTTGTTTAAATCCTATTTTTCTCATTATTCCATTTGAGTGATACATATATGCACTTGCTTGATTTGTGAATTTGAATCCTCCTGCTTTTAATGCTGCAGCAACGTAAGCTGCACACCTATGTACTGACGTTTTATGAGCGTGGGATACTAAGTATTGGACTGCTTTGTCTAAATCTACTGTTACGCTGAATGCTATAAGACTTATTAGGATTAATGATTTCATTTTATCTGTTTACTTTTTTTTTTGGGTTTTTTATAATTTTTAGATATTTTTTTTATTTTTTTATTTTTTTCTTCTTTTTTATTCTTTTTTTATATTTTAAATTCTTTTTTTTTCATGAACAAAAAATAAAAGGATAACAATAAAAACACTTCAAGAAGAATTTAATTCAAAGATTTATTTAGATTTAAAAGATTAAATCTTCCACAGACTACCTCATAATATACTAATAAATGTCATCAATTAAAATTAAAAATCTCAATTCTTAATAATCCATTATATGAAAAATATGAGATTTCATGATTCTCATTGTTCAATAAATTTATTTTAAAAAAAAAGATTTTTTTATTCTAAAGTTCAAAGAATGATTAACAATTTAGAAAAAGAATATATGCATTATTAAGAGAGAAAAAAAAAATCATAAGGAAATTATAAATACATTTTCACAAAGATAACATCAATAATAACATTGTTAAATCAATATAATAAATTAATAATATTATTTATATATATATATTGATACAATTAACTATAAAAAAGTGTAAATCAGTCTGTTCCTTAAATCGTTATATAAACAACACAAAAAAACACTAAATTTATATATTATATTACCCTAAAATCTTAATATGGGAATTTAATAATATCAATAATACATTGATTAGCATATTTAAAAAAATATTATAAAAAAAATTAAAATAATCAGATTATATCTTTTTTGATTTTAAAGATGTAAATAAATATAAATACACCTATTATGTAAAAATATTTAAGCTTTCCCAACAAAAGGACTTTGGAATAAAGTTTTATAAGATAAAGAACCTAATTTAATATATTTAGGATAATTAAATTTTTTATTTTTATTATTAAAATTTATCTTAATTATTATTTAAACTAAAAGTAGTAGAAATTAATCCTTTATCTCAATTTTCATTATATTCTTTTTTCAATATTATTTACGATAAGAAAACATAATTTTTTATTTAAACTGACTTAATTGATAACAAAATGATTGATTTCACATGATTAATATTTTCACATTCTCAGATTCTTTAAATCTATCTTCCCAAATAATGAATAATACTATAGCAATCACTATTTATTTACATTCATTAAAGATTTAGAAAAAATAATTTTTATATGTATAAGCTAAAATATTATTTTGAAGGACCTAAAAATGTAAATGTGATATCTTATTCATTAATTTTGATTTTATTATTAATACTTATAATTAAAACTATATCAATGTTTGATTTTTTTAATTTTCACTTAAAAAAATAAATTAATATTTTTGCATAAAGAAATAATTAATTAAATAAATTGTTATAAGAAAGAAACAATTAATTAAATAAATTGTTATAAGTTTTATTTAGAATTTTTTTTATAAACATACTCTAAAAAAAATCTCTGTTTTATTGAAGATATTTTACTTTTTCTTTATAATTATTTCTTTTGGTTATTCCTTCCAGAGCTTTTAAATAAGCAAAATTTATCATTAATTTTTCTTCCTAATGATGTGAAAAGTATATAGGGAATAAAAAAACAAAAATGAGAAATCTTTTATATTTTTCTTTTATAAAAGATATAATTATTGCTTTAAATTATTAAATTAAAAAATAAATTTAGGAAAAAATGATAAATTTTTTACTTAAAGAAATATAATTCAACAAAATTTAAAATATTTGAATTGGAAAAGTCAAAAAACTAATTATTTAAAAGAAAATTGAAATAATATATCATTCATAAAATTTATGTGATTAGATAAGAAAAGATTATTGTATTCAATTTAATTTATTATTTTTTCTTTATATTTTATATTTTATTTAAAATATAAATTAAAAAAAATGTTTCAGTAAAATAAAAATTAACAAAATAATAGAGTTTATTATCTAGCAGATGTAAAATCTTATATAGAAAAATTAAACAAAGGAGAATTAACTACATACGATATTTTAGATAGTGAAGATGTAATGCATGATTTATTAACTAATCAAAATTCAAAATTATCAAGTTTGTAAGAAAAAGTTTTTTAATAATTATTAGTATAACTTTTGAAAGAATAAAAGAATTGATTGATTATTGTACAAAAATGCCAAAAGAAAATAATCAACAATTAGGACATAAATTTCCTTTTAATGCTTGTGAAATTTTATGTTCTTTAAATGGATTTAATATAAATAGAATAATGGATTTGACAAAAGAAAAAAAAGATAAAGAAAAAAAAGAAATAGAAGAAAATAGAAAAAAAAATATTGAAAAAGATTATAAAATAGAAGTGAATAAAATAGTAAAAGAAATATTAGATAAAATAGAATCATCAAAACAAGAAAAAAACGAAGAAAAAGAAGAAAGAATTAACGAAAACAATAAAGATGAAACAAAAGATAATTTGGAAAAAAATATAATGAATTCTCCAAAAAATGAAAATATACCTCATCATCAAAAAAATAAAGCTCAAATTCAAGAAGGAGATTTTGATGGAGAATTTATAGATGATGATAATGATAATGATTTAGAAAAAGAAAAAGAAATTGCTTTAGCAAAAGCAGAATTAGAAGCACTTGAAAATGAAAAAGAAGATTATTCTGATTTATATGATTTATTTGATTATTTATTTAAATTTTTAGATGAAGAACCTTCAGATGATAATTATGTTTTAATGGGTTATTTTGCTAAAATTATATATAATTTACTTAAAGTAAATGCTGAAATTTTAATTAATTATATTTATGATGATCATCCTATAATCATTCAAAAGTTATTAAAACATATTAATAGAAAAGCAATTGGAGTTATTTTTGAAAATATTATTCTGAATATAAATAATATGTTTGGTAATAAAGATAATATAATAACTTCTTGTAAATATTTAATTAATTCTTTTAATAATGAAAATATAGATGAAAATGGTTTTGAATTTATTTATGATATTATTGTAAATTCAATTATAACAAGTTCTAAACAAAGTTTTCAATTTTTTGTTTCTGAAGAAGGATTATTAGAAGAATTAAATGAAATTTTAAAAAAATTAACTTTAAAAAAAGAAAATATAAAAGTTATAAATTTATTAAAATTAACAATCAAAATTAATGAAGAATTATTAGCAAATTTTGATAAGAAAATTACACCTGATTTTAATAATGATAAAGCAGAAAATGAAATAACTTCAATTATAAGAGCATTAGATAAAGGAGGAGATTTTTATAATAATTTAACAAGTATAAAAAGTGGTGAGATTTATTATGGTGATAATATTATTAATACAAATCCAGAAAGAATAATAAATATATTAAATAATAATGCAACAATTATTATTGATGATATAATGAAAGAAAATATTTTTGATAAAGAAAATGATTTAGTTACTGCTTTTTCAGATGAAAAAATAAAAAAATTAGGAATTAAAACTTTTACTCAATTTGAATGTTTGAAAACTATTCTTGATCTTTATATTAATTTTTGTACTAATGAAAATATAATTAATCAATTAAATCAATCTTTAAATAATTTAATTGAAAGTAAAATATTTGAAAAAATGATAAAAATATATTTTGATTATCCAATGAATAATTTATATCAAAATTTATTTAATCAAATAATTCAAATTGTAATTAATTCAAAGTCCCCAAATTTTTTAATAGATTCAATTTTTAAAATTAATGAAGATCCAAAAGAAAATTTAATATATTTAATTATAGAAAATATAGTAAAAGAAACAGAATTTGAATTTAAAGAATCCAAAAATAAAATGAGAGCAATTCTTTTAGCAAGTAATACTAATATTTTAAAAAATATATTTTCATCTGAAAATAATTATTTGAAATCAATATATGAAAATGATGAGCCAATTAAATTATTCTCTTTAAATTTTGTTCCAAATGTTTCAGAACAATTTGAAAAAAAATTAATGCAAGAAACAAAAGAAGCTGATTTTCAAAAAGCAGAATTTTTAAATCCAATATATGATACTCAAGAAAATGAAGAAAATATTCCTTTTTCAGTAAGATCTCTTTCTGATTTAGTTTTTGCTCAAATTGAAATTTATAAATCTTTTTTAAAAGGAGGTAATGAATATTTAGAACTTATTAAGAAAGAAGAAGAAATTCTTAAAAAAAATAATCAAAATGATAAAAAACAAATTGATGAAAAAAATGATTCTAAAATAAATGAATTTGATTCTGAAGAAAATTTATATGCATATGATTATAATCAAGAAATTAATCTTGATTTAAATAATCATATTAATGAGTATGATAATAAAAAAGAAAATGAAAAATATTTTGATAATAATTATTGGAATCCTCATAATTTAATGGATAAAGAAGAGTTTGACCAACTTCTTCAAGATTTGTAATATTTTAAAAATTATAGAAAATATTTTTTAATTTAAATTTTTTTCTTTTTAAATAAAGATTGAACTAATTTTTTTTATTTTTGTAAAATTCATTATTTTTATTTTTATAAAATTCATTATAAAAATTAATTTATTTAATGAATTTATAAACAATAAAAAAATGCAAAAAAGCACTATTTTTATTTTTCTTTATATTAACAAAAATTCCCTCTATTCAATTTAATTAAATATTATTTTAAATTAACTTAACTAAATTTTTAATTTTTTCAAAGTTTCCTTCAGTTTGAGTACTATCAATAAATTTCTTTAAATCTTTTTCTTTATTTTTTGGTAAAAATCCATTAAAAACAGGAACAGCTCTCATAGCATAAATACCTTTATTATCAATTTTAAAAGAAGTATTAATTTCAAAATCAATATTATTAAAACCTGAATCATCTAATTGTTTATTAATTTTATATATAACATTCATTTTAATTGTATTATTAGCATTTAACCACCATGAATTTAAATTTTCATATTCATTATCAATATCTTCTTCAGGAGAATAAAGTAAATTATTTTCAAGAGTATCAATTTCATTTAAATTATTTAAACTTCTATTATTAAAAATTTGTCATTTATCATTTAATATAATAATTCTTGGTTATTTTAAATTTTTAAATGCTTT
>JAEEGK010026297.1_pt1 | contig 11859 bp, 8 predicted proteins | sample 8958771 | NCBI WGS metagenome assembly JAEEGK01 (sample SAMN16246547, study PRJNA631951) | gut metagenome | biome: gut microbiome; feature: rumen; material: SC-attached | host: Bos | place: Iran: Karaj | collected 2018-10 | reverse complement strand
GAAATAATTAAATGCTTATTTAAATTAGAAATAAAAAATGATATTCTTAAAAATGAAGCATTTTGGTATTGTATTATTTTTGTTTTAATAGAAATAATATTGGTATGTTTAGCTTTTTTATATGATATTCGAAAACTAAAAAATAATATATCAATAAACAACAATCAGGTTAACGATAGCCAAACTAGTAATAATACTGATAATGTAAGTAACCCATCACCTAAAAAAATTAAAAATTATATTAGTAGAAATACTGATCTTCTTTTCAGTTAAAGAGAATTTAAAAATAATAATAATAAAAAAACTTATAATAATAATAATATAATTAATTATAATAAAGAAGATATGGAAATTACAAAGAATATTAAAAGTGCTAATAATAATTTAGTAATTAAAAAAGATACTAAGGTATATAATAATATTAGAGAGGTTGATTTAGATAGTGAAAAATTGAATAAAAAAATTAATAAAAATGGTAATAATGGAAATTATAAAAATTTCAAATTTAATTGATTGATTTATTATTTATTTATTTCTTTATCTTCATCCTTAAAAATCTTTTAAAAGCATTTAATATTTCATTTTAAATAATATATGATAAATTATAAAATGATTTTTATTAAGTTTTAATCTGAAACGAAATTTTTCATTATTATCATTCTTTTTCTCCTAAATATTTTAAATTTTGAGTTATGAATCTTTCACCATTAACACCAGATAGAATATCTAAAAAAATACAAAATTTATTATTTTTATTAAATTTATTTGATTATTATGGATAAAAAAATATAAAATAACTTTATTTCTGGAATAATTTTCTTAAATAAAAATAAAAAATTTATTTAAATTAAAGAATTTAATGGATCATAGAGATATTATAAGAGAACAAGATGAACAATTATCAGAAATAGAAAGTAGTGTAAAAAGAATAAAAGAAAATGCAAAAAAGATAAATGAAACTATAGGTGAACAAACAGTTTATATAAAAGAAATGGATCAAGGAATGGATAAAACACAAGAACAAATGAGTTTTGCAATGACAAAAATAGGAACATTATTAAAAACAAAAAGTAAAGGAGAGATAAAATGTTTTTTGAGTTTATTTTGTTTAGGAATAGTTTTATTTTTACTGTTATTACTTTTATAAAACACCTAAACAAAAAAATTTTAGTGAATAAAATAAAAAATCAAATAAATTTAACCATAATTAAATATTATAAATACCTAAAAAAATTAAATTTCAATAAAATCATAATAAAAATAAAAATTAAAAAAAAATGAATTCATTTTATGTAAACAGATTAATAAAAATTGTTTCACCAATAAATGAAGAAGTATTTACAATTCAATTAGGAGGCTCAGAAGAAGAATTAAAAGAATTAATAGGAACAATATTAAATATTAATCCTCAATCCATTAAAGGAATAAGAGATTCATTTGGAAATTACCATACTATTTCAAGTGCAATTATGAATAAAAATTTAACAATGGGATATTCTTCTTATTATTTTATTGTTATTAATAATAATGAAAATTCTTTAAATTCTTCTTCACATAATACAATGATTTTAGAAAAAAATAATTTAAATTTTTATCAAAATTATAATTTCGGAGATAGAACTCCGAATATTAGATATAAGGAAAGTAGTAATGAACAAAATGAAAAAATTGCTTTAAGTTTGTTTAAGGAAAATTTAATTGATAAAAATAAATATGAAATTTTAAAGAAAATGATTAATGAAGAAAATGAAGAAATTTTAACTTTATTTAAATTATATATTAATCATGGTAAAGATATTAAAAAATTATCTAAACAAATTATTCCTATTTTAAATGATAACAAATTAAATATTAAAAATAATTCAAATAAAATTGATGAAGCTATTAAAAATGTTAATATTAATAATATGAATATTAATCATTCTGATAAATATATAAATATTTTAAATTCAATTCAAAATACTTTTGGTTATCAAGATATTGAAATTGACTTATTAAAGAAATTGTTATTATGTGATAATGGTTATACAATAAAAGCTTTTGAAGATTATTCTTTAAATAATAATCAAAATTTATTAAAATCATCTTTGGATAAAATATTAAAAAATTATAGTGAAAGATTTATCGAAAAAAAAGATAATCAAATAGATAATAATAAAATAAAAACAACTGAAGAAAGTTTAAATTCAAAAAAGAAAAATTCAATATTAAAAGAAAAGAAATTAGTAAAAAAAGGAGAAAAAATCCAAAAAAAAATTTTAAAAACTTTTTCAACAAATGAAGGAGATTTTCTTCAAGATTGTATTTTATTATTTAAAGCAGATATGGCGAAATTAAACACAAAAGAAAAATTAAATTTATTTGAAAATGAATTTAAAATAAAAGATTCAAAATCACCAATAAATTCTACATCACAAAATTTAATTAAACAATATTATAATAATCAACTAAAAAATAAATATTTTAAAAATTTTAATTCCAATGAAATAAAAATTTATGAAGATTTAATAAAAAATAATAATGAAAATATAATAAATGCATATAAGAAATATATAGAAAATAAAAATTCTGATGAATTAAGTTCAGAAATAAGAAAATGGATATTAAAAATAATAGAAGAAAAAGAAAAAGAAGAATTAGAAAATTTCAGTTCTTCATCAAGTGAAATTTTCGAAGAAGAAGAAGAAGAAGAAGAAAGCGAAAATTCAGAAGGAGAAAATAATGAAAGTTCAGACAGTCAAAATTTGGAAGAAAATAAAATTGAAGATAAAAATGAAGAAGAAGATGAAAGTTCTTTACATTCTTCAACTTCTGAAGCAATGAATACTAGTAGAGAAAGTGAAAAGAAAAAAGATAATAATTTTTTACTTCTGAATAAAAAAAATGATAATAATAATAGAGAAAGTTTTATTATTAATAAAACTTCTCGAAAAAATTATGATGCTTCTCAAATGTTGACAAATAATTATAGAATACATACTTTGAGGAAATTAAATAATGAAGAAAAAAAAGATAATCATAATGAAGAAAAAAAAGATAATAGAAACGAAGAAAAGAAATTAACTTTAGTTTCTTTGAAAAAAGCTGAAGAAATTGCTAATGAAAATAATAGGAAAGAAAATAATAATAATAATATTATGATGAATTTTCTTGGTTCCGATAGAAAAATGAATGAGTTCATCAAAGTTATTAATTCTATGTCTTTTAATGAAAATTATAAAAGAAAAATTTTAGAGTTAATTAATAATAAAAATAATGACATTATGAATATTTATCAAAAATATCAAAAAAATAAATTATATTTAACTAAAAAAGTCTTATTGAATTTATTGGAAAAAACAAATGAAGATTCAAATTTAAATTCAAAGACAAATAAAAGTCCTAATAGTAATAATTCAAAAACATTAAATACAAATAAAAGTAATAAGTCTTTATCTTTTGAAAATTATGTAAAAAAATTAGAAAATGAAAATAAATTAAATAAACAAAAAACATTATTATTAATTAATGAGTTTAATTCAGGAAATAATATGTTACTTTCATTTTGGGAAATTTATAAAAAAGGAAAAGATAAAGAAGAATTATTTGAAAATATAGAAATTTTTTTGAAAAAATTTGAAAATAAAATTCCTAAAAATATAAAAAATGAAAAAGATAATAAAGAATTAAATGGAGGAAAAACTCCTTTATCAATTCAATCTTTTAAAAAAGATTTAGTGAATTATTTAAAAAATACAGAAAGAAAAGAAACTAAAACAAAGCAAAAAAAAATAATAGATTTATTAATAAAAGAACATTTTTTAAATCATTCAAGTCAAAAATTTTTTTATGATAAAATTTCAAATGAAGATAAAGAAGTTACAGCAGCTTTTGAAGTATTTAGTGTTACCTTAAATCATATTGATTTTAGTGAAACATTAAATTTAATATATGATTTAGTTACTGAAAAAAGTAAAGAAGATAAAAAAAAAAATAATGATAAAAATCATAATAAAAATAAAGATGAATTTTTAATAAGATTAAATAGAGTTTTAGATAAAGGAAAATTTAATGATAATGAAAAAAAAATTGCTAAAGAAGAATATGAAAAAAAAAATAATGTTTTAATGAGTATTTTAGAAGTTTATGATCCTGATGATGAAGAAGATACAATTGATTCTCTTAAATCTTTAATTCCAAAAATAATTCATTCAAAAGGTTTATAAAATTAATTATACATATACTTATTTTTTTGTTTTTTAAATAAATTGTGGTTTAGATAATCTCAATTTTATTTCTTTTTTATTGAAATTTTATTTTATTTAAATAAAAGGTTAATATTATATTTTATTTATCTTTGTAAAAAAAGTCAAATTTTTAAATTAAAGTTTTAAATTTTAAAGATTATGAAAATCAATAATAAATTAAATTGGAGAAAAAAAATAAGATATATAAATATATAAATATATATATAATAAAACCAAAAAATAAAAAATGCCAATGAAACATTCATCAAGTATAATAACAACTCCTTATGAGAAGGTATTAACTATAATAAATGAAGCAAAAAAATTTATAAATTTAATGAGTAAAAATCAAACAAAATTAATAAGAGGACTAGAATGGGTAATTAAAGTTATAACAAGTCATTCATTATATAGTTATGAATTAAAAGATCATGAAATTCTTGAACAATATTTCAAAGATAATCCAAATTTTAAACAATTTGTAGATTTTGTTTCTGAATATAATGAAGAAGTAATTGAAATGAATAAAAAAAAGAATATTATTAATAGTCAAAGTGTAAAAATTTCAAATGATTTATTAAATATTCCTTCTTTTAAATTAAAAAGAAATTATCTGAATCAATCTATTAAATCAAATACTCCAAATCAAAGAAACAATAATAAATATCATTCAAATAATACAGATTCTCTTTCTCCAAATGGAATAAATAAAATAAGTGGAATAAATTTATCTGTTAATTCACTGAAAGGAATAATGAAACCAAATCCAAATTGTTCAAAAAATTCTCCACATAAAACTGAAAAAAAAACAAATAAAAACCAAAAAAATTCAAATAATCAAAGTTTTAATTCTCAAAATATTCAAAATCACAATTATTCTAATTTAAATAATATGAATTCACCTTTATTAAAAGAAAAAAATAGTCCATTCAATCAAAAAAAATCACAAATTCAAAAAAAACCACAATTTGAAAATTCTTTTAATTACATCGAAACTTGTATTCAACTGGCCAATTTTTCTCCTAAAAAAATTCTAGAAAAAGATTTTAATATATTTGAATTAAAAAAAATAATAGGACATACAAATATATTACCTTTAATGGGTAAAATAATATTAGAATCATTTGGTCTTATTGATGAGAGTATAATATCAATAAATAAATTAGATAAATTTTTATTTTCAATAACAAATGAATATTTAACAAGTACATTATATCATAATTCAATGCATGGAGCAGATGTCACTCAAACTGTTTGTTTATATTTTTTAAATTCAAATGCTGAAGAAATTTGCAAAACAAATGTTATAGATTTATTAAGTATATTAATTGCTTCTTTAGGTCATGATATTGGTCATCCAGGTTTAACTAATAATTTCCAAATAAATGCTTTAACTGATATGGCTTTAACTTATAATGATATTTCTTGTTTAGAAAATTTCCATGTTTCAAAATTATTTAGAGTATTGAAAAAAGATGAAAATAATATATTCGAAAAATTAAATAATAATGATTTTAAAATAATAAGAAAAAGAATGGTAAGCGAAATTTTAGCAACTGATATGGCAAATCATGGTAAAGTTATGACAGTTATAAAAGCAAGAATTTCAAATGAAATTTTAGAAGGAAATAAAGATATTAAATTTGAATTATTAAGTGGAAATCCAAAAAATAAATTTGAAGAACAACAAGCTTTATTAGATTTCTTTATTCATTCTGCTGATTTAGCCCATAATACAAAATTATTTAAAATATCCATTCAATGGGTTGAATTATTAAGTAATGAATTTTGGTTACAAGGTGATAAAGAGAAACAATTAAATTTACCTGTTTCTTTTCTTTGTGATAGAATAGGATGTAATGTTCCTTCTTCTCAAGTTGGTTTTATTAAAGGATTTATTTTACCTACTTTTGAAGTTTTAGTTATGATGTTTCCTACTTTAAATTATACTGTGGAAAATGCTAAAATTAATATTGGAGAATGGCAAAAATTAGTTGATGAAAAAAGAGTTACTGGATGGACTCCGAAGAAAAAAAAATTAAATAATGAAGATATTAATCTTAATAAGGATGATAATATTAAAAGTGAAAATGAAGAAGATGATATTAAGAATAATATTATTATTGATAAAGATAGTGATGATGAAGAAAATGGTTTATCTAGAAATGATAATAATAATACTACCACTATTAGTAATAATACTTGTAAAAAAAGTATTAGTAATACTAATACTCCGATTATTAATGATAATATTAAACATACTCATCATAATTCAGATAATGGAAGTAATGGTGTATTGAATAGTGTTAATAATATTATTAACGGAGAACAAATAATCAATAAAAATTTGTCTTTAAATTTAAATAAGAAAAAAAAATGTAAAGTTAATTATAAGAAAGAAGATATTAATTTTATTATTAAAACTAATCCATGTAATAAAAATACGAATAATTATAATAACAGTTTATTTTATAATAATGGTAATTATAAAAAAAAAAATGTTAGCCCTTTCAAAATAAATGATATTAAAAAAGCATATACTTCTACAAATTGGGTTAACCCTATTAAAAAAAATACTAAATAAAATATAAATTTATTAAAAAACAAATAAAGTGTTTTTTACATATTGGCTCAATGTGTATATAAAAGTACTAAAAATAATATAAACTTTTAATTTGTTATATATATTTTATATCAACATATTTTTTTTTTTCTTTATTAAATATATTTATTAATAAATTAAATAAAAATTTTAAATTATTTTATTTTATTTTTCATTTGAGAATTTAGTATTTTTAATAAAAATAATTAAATAATCAATTCTTTATGAATAAATCACTCCAAAATACTTTTTAATTTTTGATTATTGAACAATTATCATGAATTTCAATGATAATATTGATTCTTTTACTTATATACCTTAAATTTAGTATTCCAAAAAAATAAAAAACTGAATAACAAAATAAGAAAAAAAAGGAAATGAAACTTTAAAAAATTGTAGAAGATGAAAAAAAAATGAAGAAAATTCTCTAATATTACCATAAAAAGATAATTAAAATAGTGACGGAGAAAAAAATTCAAAAAATGATTATTTATTTTTTAAATAGAAAAAGTTTATGATTTAAAAATTAAATTAATATTAAATATAATATATTATTTAGATGATAAATATTAAAAGGATATTTTTTTTTCAAAGGTTCAAAATATAATGAAATATTTTTTAAATCTACAAAATATTTTTTTAATTTGAAATATTATTAAAAAATATCATTCACTTTTCATTTTGTATTAGATAAAAAATCAAAATATTAAACAATTTTTTTCCCATAAATTAACTAAATTTTGATCTTTTGAGATAATTTCACATTGTGAATTTAATCCTTTAAAAATATCATTAAAATCATTTATATTTTCTGAATTAAAATTCTCAATATTTAAAGTTTTTAAAGATGAACAATTAAAAAACATCTTTGCCATATAATTGACATTTCCAGTCACAAAATTAGATAAATCTAAAGTATTCATAGAAATACAATTTTGAAACATACCTTCCATATTTTTAACATTAATTGTTTTAAAATTAGATAAATTTATTTCTTTTAAAGAAGAACAATTAGAAAACATATAACTCATATCAATAGCATTTTCAGTATTAAAATTAGATAAATCAATATCAATTAAAGAAGAACAATTAAGGAACATTCCTCTAAAATCACTAACATTTTTAGTATTAAAATTAGATAAATCTACATATTGTAATGAAGAACAATTATTGAAAACATTGCTCATATTAATAACATTTTCAGTATTAAATTTATCTAAATTTAAAACCTGTAAAGAGTAACAATATGAAAATAAATTATTTATATTTGTTACATTTTTACTATTAACATTCGAAAGGTCTAAAAATTGTAAAGATGTACAACCAGAAAACATATATGACATATTTGAAAGAATATAACTGTTAAAATTTGTTAAATCTAATGAATGTAAAGAAGAACAATTATAAAACATTAAATTTGTATTTGATAATGGTTTTTTAAATTTGATTATAATTTTATTTTCTTCTTTTGTGAAATTACATTTAAAATTAAAATTTAATTTTTTATTATCATAAAATATATCACAAGATTTCTTTAATTCTTTTTCATTATTCGAACCATGAATTTCTTGAAAATTTTTTTTGACTTCTTCATAACAATTTAATATTTGTATAGGATTATCTAATTGATCTTTTGTAATTATAAAATTACAAACAATTTCATTTTTATTAAATTGTATTAAATTAATATTCTTTTCTTCTATTTTTATTTTTTCATTTATTGTTTTTATATAATCAATATAATATTTGATATAATTATTCTTTGAATCATTTTTAAAAATATCTTCATTATTTTTTATTGGAATAATTATATCAAATAAGTGTTTAATATCATTTAATATTTTATTTACTTTTAGGATATTATTTTCAATTTCTTCAATTATATGTTTATATTGATTTAATTCTTTTTCATTAATATTAATAGAAGAAAAAGATATAATTTCATGATATATGTGATTTGTTAAACATTCATCACAAATATTGCTTTTACACTTTGAACAATAATAAAAAAATGATTTTTTATGTTTTTCACAGTAAAAATTAAATGTAGGAAAATTATAATTACCTTTCTGCTTCGATAAATTGTCGAATTGATTTTGAATGCTTTTATATTTCATTTCCAAATCTTCTTTTTCTCTTTTACAATTTTTATATTTTATAGTTATTTCTTGAACTCTCTTTTCTAATTCCTTATGAATCATTTTTTTATTTATTCTTTTTCTTAAAAAAAAAAATAAAATCAATTTATTATATTACTTCCAATTATTACTTTTTACTAATAACTAAATAATAATATAAGTGATAAACTATATTTTATAAAATATTAATAATATAATATGGAAGAAAAAAAAATTAAAAATTATGAATTTTTTATTGCTGGTAAAACAAGAAATAAAGACAAAATTTTGGAAATTTGTAAAATATTCGATGAATTAAATATTTCCTATTATTGTTTTATAAAAAGTGAAAAAGAATATATTAAAGAGAAATTTAATTCAGATAAAAATATAAATGAATTACAAGATGAATTTGAAAAATTAGATTTATATAGTGATATAGTTAAAAAGGTTTTTGTTGAGGATTTAGAAGGAGAAAAAAATTCTAAAAATTTTCTTTTAGTTTTACCTGCCGGAAATTCGGGACATATAGAAGCTGGAATTGCTTATGGTTTAAATAAAAAATGCTATGCTATTGGTAATTATGATATTACTGATTCTTTATATTTAATTTTTGATAAAATTTTCAAAGATGAAAAAGAATTAACAGAATTTTTAAAAAATTACAAAAACAAATAATTTCAAATCCCTTAATTTCAAAATTAAAAATTATTTTTGAATCAAATCATTTTAAAATAAAAATAATTATTTATCTTATGTTTTACATTAAAATAAATAATTTATTAACATTTATTAAATGAAATCAAAATTTTTAGAAAAAGATGAAAAATATATATTTAATTATTCAAGTAATAAAAGAAAGTAGTTGATTAATTATCATTCAAAAATAAAATAATAGAAATAATTTACACAAAACATTTGTAAATTTATTTAATAAATTTAATTTTTAATTACTTTTGATTTATAACTAATAAAATAAAAAATGATAAATTTCATATTTTGAACTTCAATTTTTATTAATGTTTAAGATATAGTTAAAAATTATTAAATATAATTATATTGTTTATAGTTTTGGAATAAATTATTTATTTTTAAAATTAAATATTTATTTTTAAAACAGCCATATTTTTTTGAGGTTCAGAATTTTATGTATTATTTTAATCACCACTATTGTTCGTACATTTAAATTTCTTTGTTTTTAATTATAATTTTTTAATTGAATATATTATTTTATTGTAAGAGTTTATTTTTCATAAAAAACAGTTAAATAAAATAAAAATCAAAAAATCATTTCTCATCCTAATAAATTCTAATTTCTCATTAAAAAAACAAAATGTTTTAATTATAAATACCTATTCAACAGGTTTTCATCTATCTTCGTTTATTTTTTTAAGTTGTTTAAAAATCTGATTAAATTGAAGAATATTATCTAAAAGCACTTTTTCCTAAAATAAAATTATCTTCTCTTTGATAATGTGGCTTGTTTGATAATTTTTCTATTAAATATTTGGTGTTTATAAATATTTCATTCATTAATTTTACATTATCACAATACCTACGTTTTGCATTCCCAATAATTTATTGTAAAGATATTTACAATGATATGTTAATTAATAGTTTTGTTGATTTTCTATTTTTTTTACTCATTATTCTTTTGTTTTTTTTTTATTAATGAGAATTAAATTAATATAAAGAAAATAATATTTTTTTTTCATTATTATTTTTTATAAGATTTCTTTTTATATTTTTTTAATTAATGGTAATATAAAGTTTTATTTGCTTATATTTATTTTATGATGATTAATTAATTTTTTATGAATGATTCTTTGATACTTTAAAAATTATAAAAACAAATTTTTGTTTTCTTTAATTCATAAAATTGAAATTATTATATTACCTGTCTATAATTTTTTCAATATATTTGATCAATAATTAACCATTTTTTATGGGTTTTTTCTCATACTATAATTTAATGTGACTATTACACACAATCCTAATTATTATAAAAAAATCATAATCTCCCTTCAAAAATACCGAAAACAATAAATATTATTAAAAAGAAAAAAAGAAAAAATTTATAAAAAAATCTATTAAAATAGAAACCAAAAAATTAAAAAAATAAAAAATATTTAATAAGTAACCCATTTAGTAGGTTTTCCATGTTGATACCATTTTCCTAAACTACTTCCTCCTTTAGCGACGAGTCTATTTCCATTACCATCAACATAAGTATATTTGATTCCTCCTCCTAGAGCACCAGTACATTCAATAGAATTAACAGTACCTTGTGAGACTTTTAATTCCTTTCCAATGTAAGCACCGATATGACCTTGCATATAAAGAAGTCTTGGTTCTCCACTTTTAAGTTTATTAAAATTACCAGAAATATCAGAACATTGACTGAAAAGACCCCATTCAGTTACATCTTTTGGATCTATTAATCTATTTTGGTAACTTCCTACTACTTTGTAGTTTATATCTCTACCATTAAATAAAGCTTTCATTAAATTTGAACAATCACACCACCAACTACTTCCATCCCAATATAAAAGGTTGTATGGATATTTGTTACGATAGTGAGAAGGTTGCTTTGCTAAGGTTTCTAATTTACGAACCCAGTCTTGCTTTGACATACGAGCTGAAAGAACTGTTGATAATACGAAGAAAAGGAGAATTATTGTTTGCTTCATTTTTTTATATATGTTTTATTTTTAGATTTTTTTTATTATTTTATTCATTATTATTTATTTTTTGATTGAAAATTATTTTTTTTTTTTTGAAATATTTCAAAAATTTTTTTTATATGAATCAACAAAATCAAGTAATTTCATTTTTAATTATTGTTGGAATATTATTTTTTGATTCATTTAAATTATTTAATTTTTTCTTTTAATTTCTTTTTTTAATATATTTT
>JAEEGK010026294.1_pt1 | contig 11860 bp, 9 predicted proteins | sample 8958771 | NCBI WGS metagenome assembly JAEEGK01 (sample SAMN16246547, study PRJNA631951) | gut metagenome | biome: gut microbiome; feature: rumen; material: SC-attached | host: Bos | place: Iran: Karaj | collected 2018-10 | reverse complement strand
TTGTTATAAAAAAATTAAAGATAAGAATATACCTGCTGAAAAAAAAATATCATTTTCAAAATATGATTTTATTCTTAATTTTAGTTCATTTTTTAAAATTATAAAAGATAAAAAATGTTTAATTCAAAAATTTTGTGAAAATAAAGATATTAAATTGGATATTAATATTTATTATTGTTTATGTATAAAAGGAAATAATTTTGAATTACAAACTAATTTTTTAAATGAATTTAATAAGTTAAATTTAGATAGTAAAAAAGATGAATTAGGTAAATTGTATTTACAATATCGTCAAATAGATAATGAATATAATTTATTAATGATTAATTATGAAGAAAATAACAATATTTATATATTAAATAATGATGATAAAGAATTATTAAATGATTATTCAATTAATGAAATTTTAGAAAACAAAAAAATAAGTTTAAATTTCTTAAATTGTTTTTTAGATTATTTTTCAGATCTTTATATAATTTTTTTAGATGAAAATAATGAAAAAAATAATGAAAAATTAATTGAAGAAACAATTAAAAATAATAATAACGAAAAATATATGGTAATTCATTCATATTTTAAAAAAAATAAAGATAAAATTATTAAAAAATTTGAAAATAATAATAAATATAGAAAAGTTGCAATAATAAATGAAATATATGAAGAAATAGAAAAACATACAAAGACTAGTTATTATTATATAGAAAATGGAAAAGAAATAACTCATTTTATTTATATTCAAGATGAACCTAATGAAAATAAAGAACTTTTTGATGTTTTAAATGGAAAAATAGCAACAAAAACAATAATCAGACCAAAAGATTTTAATTTTAAAAATGAATATATAATATTTTTTAAAAATTATCTTTCTCAAATATTTAATAATATAGAAATAAATTATAATGATAATAATAATAATAATATTGAAATTAAATTAATATCAGAACCTACTAAAAAAGAAATAATATCTTCTGAATTAATTTTTCCACCAGAAAAATCAAAATTAAAATATTCATTTATGACTGATGAAAATAATGGAAAAATTTATTTTTATATTGAAACAGATACAAAAGCAAAACAATTTTCTGGTAATATTTTACAATATGATGATTTTAATATAGTTAGATTAACTATAAAATATGATAATCAAGATAAAAATAATAATATAATTTTTTCAAATAAAGATTCAGAAATGAAAGAAAATGAAGAAATTAAAATTAATCATGATTATGCAATTATTTATGATGGATATATGAATAAAAGTAAGAATAATATTAAAAGTGAAAATGGAATTTTATCTTTTGAAAATGAAATAACAATGAATTTAAATAGAACTTTGGAAACAATTAATTTTAATTTGGATGAATAAAAAAAGATGTTTATATAAAAATTAAATTTTTTATTTTACTTTTTTATATTCTTTTGAAATTTTAAAATATTTTTTATTTTTATTTGATAAAAAAGAATTCTAAAAATTATCTTAATAAATTTAAATATTAAATAAAATGAAATCAACTAGTGAATTTGAAGTCGAAAAAATTTTAGAAAAAAAAAAGATACAAAATAAAACATATTATTTTGTAAAATGGAAAGGATATGATTATTCTCAATCAACATGGGAACCAATTGATAATTTATTAAATTGTAATGAAAAAATTTCAGAATATGAAAAATCAAAAAAAATTTTAGATGAAGAAGGACTATTAAATTTAAATGAATGGAATTCAAAAATTTCAAAAGTAAAAATTCATGATATAAAATTAAAAGATTTAATTGTTAAAAATGAAATAAAAAGAATAATAAATATTAGAGAAAAAAATAATATTTTATACGCTTTAGTTGAATTTAAACAAAACAAATATTTAAAAAATAAAATTCCTGATACATATATTCCTACAATTTTATTAAAAACTAAAAAGAATATAAATAAATTAAATGACTTTTATGAATCAACAATTCATTTTGATTAATTAAATAAATCATCATTGAAATCAAAATGAATTTATTGAAGTGATATAATATTATTGATTAAAAAAGAAAAGAAGAAAAAAAATTAAATAATGTTTTTAAATAAAATATAAATATTCTCTTCTTTTATTTTATTATTGGAAAAAAAAATTCTATAAATATTTATTATTTAAATAATAAAAATAATTTTACATTTTTAAAAATATTTGAATTAAAAAAATTATATATTCAAAACATATAAATTATATTATCTTACAATATTTTTAAAATAAATAAAAATATATTTTGTATAATAATATATAAATTCAAATAATTTTTATAAAACAAAAATAATGAAATCAATATAATCATTTGTTATTATTATTTAATTTATCAACTATTTCTTCCATTTTTTTTCTCCCTTTTTGAATTAATTCAACTAATGAAAAATGTATATTTTCAGGTCCTTCTAATTCATCAATCTTTTTTACATTTTTTGAATTTAAATGATTTGTTTTAGTAAATTCATTATCATTTTTAATAGAAATATAATTTCCTTTTATTGAATTTCTAGAAGATATTATTTTATTATTTGTATTAATATTTTCATTCAAATTATTGTTAAATAAAATATTATATTTTTTTTCAATTATTTCTATAATATTTGAATCACTTTTTTTTAATGTATTTAATTTTTTTGAAGTATTATTACTTTTTTTATTTGAAATTTTATTTCTATCTGTTATTGATGGTGAAGTTGGATAATTTATTTTATTTATTTTTTTATTATTATTTTTATTGTCAGATTGATATATTTTTTTTACAATTATATTTTCCTTTATGACTTTAGATTTATTTGAATTTGTGCAATTTAAATTTTTTGAATTGTTAGAAATATTTTCAATATCTTTCATACTTAAATTTCTATTTCTTGTTGTTTTAATTTTATTATCCTTATTAAAATCTGGATTATCTTTTTTATCTTCTATTTTTCTTTTGGTTAATTTATTTGAATCTGAATTTTTAATATTATTTGTTGTGATATTTTTCTTAAAATAAAAATTAGAATTATTTGAATTTATTTCTAATATAATTTTATTATTATTTTTAGTGATATTTTTTCTAAGAGGAACATTTTGTTTCCTTTTTAATATTTCTTTATTTTTTTGTTGAAAATAATGTTCCATTATTTTACTAAAAGCAGTAGAATTATTATTATTTAATTTATTTTCTCCTTCAATATTAAAAGAATTTTGACTTTTTATTAATTTAGAATTAAATTTAGATGTTGAAGAATTACTTTTTTTAAAATTATTTTCTGGATTTCTTGACTTATTTTTATATAATGAGATTTTACTATAATATTTATCATAAACTATATAATTATTTGTTGTTGTACTAGATGATTTAACAAGACGATTTCTACTTTTTTGTTTTGATACTTCATTTAAATAATTAGAATTAATATTTGATGTTGTTTTATTCATTAAAAATTTTTTTCCTTATTAATATTAATAAATAAATTAATTAAATATTTTTTATTTTTTTAAATTAAAATTTAAAAAAATAGAAATAATAATGGTTGATAATACTTGTTTTTGGATAATTCCAGATGGATTTCAAATATATAAAAATAATCCAATTTTAGAACAAAGTGATAAATTTGAAAAATATTTAGAAAATTTAATCACAAATTCAAATAATATTCCAATAGATGAACAAATTAAAAATGTTTGTGAAAATTTTTTTGATTTAATTTTTAAAATAAATACTATGCAGGCAAAAATATTTTTAAATTTAATTTCAAAATTATTTAATAAATTAAAGAATTTTTATTATCTAAGTTTATTAATTTTTTATTATAGAATCTTTGATTATGTAATATATGAAATTAATTCAAACTATAATGAAAAAATAAAATTTAATATTAAAGATGATATTATATTAACTCCAATTTTTATTTCAAAAACAATAAAAATAAAATTTACATCAACAACAAAAGAAAAATTATGTTATTTATTAACATTAGTAGAAAAATTTATTTATTCCAAATTTGATTATGATTATGTTCAGTTTAATTTATTTCATTCTTCATTTCCTTATGGACATGTACTTGAAATAATTTTTTTAGATGATAGATTATTTTTAAAACAATGTGATGAAAAAATAAATTTAACTGGATTTTCTAATGCTATTTTAAGAAATGAAAATCATTTTTCAGGAGATAAATTAAAAGAAATTTTAATAAAATGTGAATTTTATATAATGCAAAATTTTAAATTGACAAATAAAAATAAAGTAAATTTTAATAATAGTTTTAATGAATTGAAAACATTATTATTTTCAAATAAAGAATTTAGTGAGAAAATATATGATATATTTCAATTTGGAAGTTTTACTCAATTATCATATAATAATATATCTGATTTAGAAATAACTATAATAACTAAAGATTATGAAAATTTTAATCCTCAAGATTCAGAATCTATAATAATAAAAATAAAAGAATTTTTAAAAAAAGAATCAAATAAATATGAAAATATAAATATAAGAAATACAAAAAGAATAATATTAATGGATTTATATGACAAAGATAATAATGTTAAAATTGAATTAGTTATAAATAATATTTTTGGAATTATTAATAGTTATTTAATTTGTAATTATTTGACATTTGATTCAAGAGCAATTATTTTAGTAAATACTATAAAAAATTGGTCTAAAGAAAAAGGAATTAATGGGAATTATAAAGGACATTTATCTTCTTATTGTTATACTTTAATGGTTATATATTTTTTACAAAGAATTAAAGAACCTATTTTACCAATTGTTAATTCAAAAAATAATCTTCAGAAAATAATTATTCAAAACAAAGAATATTTCCTTGAAAAAAGTCTTTTATATAATTTTAATAATATTTCATTTAAAACTAAAAATAAAGATTCTGTTTCAGTATTAATGATGAAATTTTTAATTTTTTATTTATATGAATTTAATGAAAATAGATATTGTATTGATATCACAAATGAAAAAATTGTTTTTAGATATGAAGAAATGTTATATTTAAATTATTTGGAAACTAAAAATAAAAGATCTGCATATGTATTTATTGATATGTTTGATTATTCTTATAATCCAGGTGCTTATCTTGATCAAAATAGTACTCCTCATAAGAATTTAAAAGATGTAATGAGAAGAACACTTTTCCAAATGTTAAATGCTAATAAAAATATGTTAAAAAATGATGGAAAAAATATTGATTAATTATAATTATATTAATTTAATTTACATATTATTAAGTATAAATAATTAAAAAAAAATTAAATATATATTTTATAACTGCAAAAAATATATTTAGCTTTCTTTTTATAAAAAAAAATTAATATATAATATAAATTTTTTATCAAAATTAAAACATTATAACATTTATTTAAATTATTAAAAATATATAAAAAAAATGAAAAAAGTTAAAGTTTCAAGAATTAATATTGAAAATAAGAAAAATCATGAAATTGATTATATAAAAAATATAAGTATAAATGGTAAAAAAAAAAATTAAAAATTAATAAGTAATAGGAAAACAATTTGATAAATTAAATAAGGCAAAACATTATAAACTCAAACTACTTGACAATAATATAAATCAAAATAACCAAACAGACTTTTATTTAACAGAAAGTGAAAGGCCTATAATGGTTTCAAATAAAGATAATCATAATGATTCTAATGTTCCAACTGAATCATCAAGAGAAATAAAAAATTTAGATATTTTATCAAATGAAGACTTATTAAAAAAAATAACATCAAATATAATAAATAAGAAAATATCAATACTAAATATAGAAAAATTTTTATTATTAAAAATACCTGAAAATCAAATATTAATGAATAATATTCATATTTATAAAAGATGTTTTAATCCAATTAATAGTGAAAATAATAATATGAAAATATATGATTATGAAATGGAAATTCTATCAAATAATTATATTTTAATTATTGGAAAAATTGTAAAAATTTCAACTTGTCTAAAAATTAAATTATATATAACAAATAATCATCAAAAATATAAATATATTGGGAAAATAGTTTCTAATATTTTTAGAACTGAATTTAATGTTTATATAGGAAAAAAAGATTCATATAAAAAAATATTATTTATAAAATATGCAACAAATTTTTTGGGTTTATTTGGAATTAGAAAAATGAATGTTGAAATAATAAATAATGAAAATATAATTGAATATAAAAATCAATTACCAATTTTTTCAAAAAATTATCAAAAATATTTTTTGAATTTTAATCAAAGAGTTCGTTTAACAAGCAAAAAGAATTTTATTTTAGAAAATAATAATGGAAATAAAGTAATTCAATGTGGAAAAATTGATAAAAATACATATGCTTTAGATTTTGAATCTATAAGCCCAATTCAAGCATTTTCAATAAGTATTACAAGTATTATAAATAAAATATTTTGTGAATAGATATATAGATATTAAATCATTATATGAAATATTTTTATATATTTTTTATTATATTATGTAAAAAATTTTTTTATAAAATTTTTATTGTAATTTGAATAATTATATTAAATTATATATTTTCATTTTTTTTACTTTTTTTATTCTATATAAATACCCTATATCTTACATCCATTACATTCATATCTCAATTAAATCTTTTATAAAAAAAGAAATGATTTAAAGTATAAAAAATGTGTAAAATAATCATATATAAGAAATAAATCATTTAATACAAGTACAAAAACTTAATTAGAAATATTAGTTGATAAAAAAGAAGTAGATATTGAACTAGAATTCTCTTTTTTAACATATAATTTATTAATTATTGAATAACATTCATTTAATTCATTTAAATCAATTTTATATTCACTTAATGTAATAATATGATTTAAATTAATATCAACTAAATTAAATTGTTCTTTCATTATATTAATACAAGAAATAGAAATAATATTTGGAGTATAATATAAAGAAACAGGTAAAAGAAAAGAATCACTAATATATTGACAACAACTTTTAATTAAAATTTCTGAAGAAATATTAGTATTTTTTTCAAAATAATTTTTAAGTCTTAAAACAAATTTATAAGGAAGGTCAAAATTAGAAGAAAAACCTATTGATTGAAGAATTTCAAATTCTTTTTGGAAAATTTTTTCTTTAATTAAATCTGATTCTATTTTTAAATCAGTAAATTTTTTTTTTATTATATCCATGATAATATTAACTATCATAGATACTCTTATTAAATGATTTGATGTTTTTGTTGCAATAAAAATGCAACTTCCACATATAATTAATTTTTCTAATGGAGAAAAATTTATTAAATCAATTAAAGTTTGATTATAATATTTATGGAAATAAATCATTGATAATGATAAAATTACTTGATTTGATATTTTAATTTTTGAATTTATAAATGACATGATTGAATATATGTTTTTAATTTTTTTTAATTCTTGTTCAAATGTATAATCTTGTAATAATTTGGGGAGAAAAAAATTATTCCAGTCTTCTGGAGTTAAATAAACCATGCTAATTTTATATTAATAATTTTAATATTACTTTAAATTATATGTTGATGATATTTCCATTTTAATTTATATTTTTTTTTTATATTTTGAAAATAATAAGATAGAATATATTAAATTTATTCAAACATAAACACGTTTTTCAATAAAAACATATATTTTTCCCTTATATATAAAAAACAAAATTTAAAGTTGATTTCTCTTTATATTTTTTTCTGGAAATTTTATTTTAAGAAATTTAGTCTAATTTCAATTTAACAAATTATTTTAAATATCTCTTAAAAAAAGCTCAAATTAAAAAAAATAAATAAAAAATTATAAAAACAATATATAAGGATGATAAATTTTTAAATATATACAAAATATGAAACTCAAAATAATACTCTTTTATTTATTAATTTTTCAAATTCTATCAAAAAAAAAAGGAAAATTAATATCAAAAATAGATGTAAAAAAAGCAGAAAGAATAAAATCAACATTAGAAACTTATGTTTCAGATGTAGAAAAAATGAATATTCCAGATGAAATAAAAGATTGGGTAAAACAAGCAGATTTAAATGAAAGAAGAGTAAAAAAAGAAGATGTTACTTTAAATTATAATGCAAAAGAAGGAGGAGATGCAAAAGGTTATTTTGCAGTTATTGGAAAAGTTGGAAAAAAATCTAAAAAAGTGGTTTTTAAATATGGAGAAGTTGATGCTTCACTTAAACCTTTAGATGAATCTAAAAAAGAAATGAGTGATGAAAAAGTTAAAAAAATTGTTACTCGTATGATGAGAAGAGAAATTGAAAAACAATTAAGAAAAGATGGAAAAGCTAAATCTAAAGATAGAAGAAAAGAAAGAAAAGAGAGAATGTATAAAGATAAAAAAAAAAAAAAAGATAAGAAAGATAAAAAGAAAAAGAAGAAGAAAGGTGATGATCTTTAAGTTATTTAGATAAATAATTACAAATTTATTTTTATTCAAAATTAATTATAATATCTTCTAAAAATATTTTATTTTTATATTAAGAAAAATATATGTTAAAATTTTAATAATTTGTTTAAAGAATTAATTAACATAATTTATATAATATATAAAAACAAAAATAACAAAAAAAAATACAAATTATTCTTTACTATTGTAATTGAATTTTAATCCATTTTTCGAATCTATTTATAAACTCATTATCATTTTCATAATTTTTATAAAAATTTATATCTAATTCATCATTTATAATATTAAAATAAATTTTAATAATTTCAAAACATATATTTTCATTTGAATGATTTTTAATTTTCGAAAATTCAATTAAATGCATTAATTCAAAAGATTCAATTTTACATGCTCTAAATATTTTTTTATATAATTCACCATCTGGATTTTTTTCAATATCTAATAATTCAGAAAGTAAATTCAAACATGAAACACTTCCCAAATAATTTATTTTAAAATTTCCAATATGAAAAAATAATCCTCTAACATAAGAATTATTATTTAAACTAAAATTAGAATTAAAACAATAATTCTCATTTACAGAATCATTTGAAATAAAAGTTGAATTTTGTGTTTCAACATTTGAATTTGGAATATTATTTATATCATTTTCAAAATTTATATTTATTATATTTCCTCCATTAAACAATTTAATTATATCATCTTTTGATAATTTTTTCCATTTATTTTCATAACGTAAATAAGCTAAAAATGTTTTTACTATTTCTCCCATATTTTCAATTTTAGAATCTAAATTTCTTAAAAATTCTTCTATTACATAATGATTTATTTGAGTTTTATCTATTATATCTTCTGATGTTGTTTTATAATCTTCATATAAAATAAAGTAATTATCACTACTTAAATGAAGAGAATTAGAAAAATTTAGTTGTAAACTTTTACTTAATATATGATTTTGTTCAATTCCATATTCATTTAATGTCATAGATGAATTTTTTAAATATAAATCTATTATCTCATCTTTTATTTTAAAAAAATTAATTAAAACTGGATATTTTAATATATCATAATTATTTAATAAATAAAATAGATAATTATTGAATTTTTTTTTTCTTTCTTCAACAATTGATTCACTATTTTTAAATAATCTCTTTGGAGGAAATAATTTATTTAAATCATTTATTTTAAGAGAATTATTTAAATTTTCAAAATCTGAATATCTTTTTTCAATGAACCATTTTCCATAAGATGTGATAACTTTAATTACATAAATTATAAAATTACTAGATAAAAGTCCGTTATTTATTTTTAATTTAGTTGAAACAATTTTTGCATTTATATAAAACTTTTGATAATTAATAGATTTTTGAAAACTTCTTTTCATATTTGTTGTTTATTTATTATCGAAAAATTATTTTTAATCAATTTGTTTAATAATAATTTAAATTCTTTTAAAATTAAATAAAAATTTATATAGATTTAATTAGTCATATCTTAAAATTTAATAGGAATTAATTTTTTTTATTCAAAAATCTTAATTTTATTTATAAATTTTAAACCTATTTTATGTATATCTTAATGGACTTTTCTTATATATATTTTTTTTAAATATTTGAATTTATAACCATTTTTTATGTTTTTTTTTTCTTTTATTTATTCAATTTATAATATCTAAAATATAAAATTTAAATTTTGTTACAAATATAAATTTTTTAAATAAAAGTTTCAAATTATTTTATTACCTTTAAAAATTTAATTTTAATTCTACCTAATTATTAAATGAATTAAGAAATAAATCATGTATTTTAGATAATAGACTTTTAATTTTACGATATAATATTATATATATTTATAATATCAATAATAATAGGCTAATTTTTTAGTAATAATGAATTAAGATATAATTTTTAGTAGTTATAATTTGTTTTTGAAATTAAGAGTGAAAATTATTAACAAATTGTTAAAGAGATATATGAAAAAATAAATCAAAAACTAAATAAAAAAATATCAAAACTTTTAATATTAATTTTTAGCCAATATTAATTTAATCAATATTAAAATTAAATAAGATAAACCTGAAAAATAAAACACAAAATAAAAAATTAAAAAAACCCTTTTTCAAAATCAAGTAATCCTTCATTTTTTTTTTCATTAATTCTGACATAAACCAATAATCCAATTCCAAAAATTAAAATAAGAATATTAAAAATAATCCATCCTTTTGCAGAATTACTAAACTCATCATAATTATTATCAATAACAAACTTATCATCACTATAAAAACTAATAGTATTATCTTCATAATTAAATCTACTAATATAATGATTAATAAACCTTCCTCCAATAGACCATTTATCAAAAGGATTTTTTTGAATATTTAAAAAAACATATTCTTCCTCATCAGAACTATCTTTAGGAAGTTCAAAAAATAATTTACTAGGAAAACTTAAATAAAAATTACCAATTAATAAATGAATAGTAGGAATTAATTTCATAGCTTTATTTTTACATTGATAACCAGCAATATAAATATCAGGTGAATCATAATATCTACACCATCCTTTTTCAATAACAACTTTTAATATTTTTGATTTATAAAAACTTAGAAATTTTTCTGGGACTTGAAAATCTTCATTTCTTACTTGAAATGTAATTTTATCATTTATTTCTTCATACTTTAATTCATTTGGACTTACACCAAAAGATATTCCTCTTAAATTACATGACCAATTTGAATTTGATTTATCTACTTTACATTTAACCATATTTTTATCTTTTATTACATTATTTGGTACACCTCCAATATAAATTATACTTTCTTCATCTATATATTCTTCTAAATCAACTTTTTCAAATGTATATTCTAATTTATTTATTTTTCCTTCATCTTTTAAACGATTTACTAAACATTTTTTTGAATCTTCACATTCTTTTGCAAATGATAATGCTAAATTTGAAAATGTCCTATCATCTTTTTTTTCTAAGTTATAATATTGAAGAGAAATTGAATAATTTGAAATATATAAATTTTGTTCTATTAAATTAAGGGATATTTCTTTATCATTTATTTTTAATTTTGTTTGTTTTATTACTTCTGATTCTTTATATTCTAAATCATAAAATATACTATATGGAACTTCTTGGTCAATGTATAAATGATATTGTTCTTCTTTTGATTGACCTACTAAAATTATAGATGGTCCTTTTGATACATTATAAGGAAGATATATTATTTGAGTATTTATTTTAATTGATAAAACTATGAAGAGAATAAAGGTATATTTCATTTTTTTATGCTTTGTTATTAAATAATAAATCATATATTTTTTATTATTTAAATTTTTTATTATTTTTTTTTCTTTTTTATATTATTTGGTTTAATCTTAAATATATAAATTATTAAATTTAAAATCATTAATATATGAATT
>JAEEGK010026290.1_pt1 | contig 11861 bp, 12 predicted proteins | sample 8958771 | NCBI WGS metagenome assembly JAEEGK01 (sample SAMN16246547, study PRJNA631951) | gut metagenome | biome: gut microbiome; feature: rumen; material: SC-attached | host: Bos | place: Iran: Karaj | collected 2018-10 | reverse complement strand
CTCGCTAAGCGCACGAGTCGCATCGTGAATCAGGGTGGCACCGCGGATAAAAGATTATTCGTCCTTGACAGAATCAGTGGATTTTGTCAGGGACTTTTTTATTGAAAAAATTACTTTTCCTCCTTAAAACTGTAATGATCGTAAAAGTCCCTGGACATATCAAATAAAACGAAAGGAAGTTTCCCATGAAAATCGTACCGTCTTTAGAAGAAGTTAAAGAGATCGCAAAGTCCGGCAAATACAATGTACTGCCTTTAAGCACTGAGATCCTCTCAGACTTTACAACACCCATCGAGACGATGAAGATCCTTAAAAACGTTTCGACACACTGCTATATGCTTGAATCAGCCCAGGCGAACGACAAGTGGGGCAGATACACATTTTTGGGATACGATCCCAGGATGGAGATCACCTGTATCGACGGTAATCTGAAAGCGGGAAACCTTGATATAAAGACCGAGAACCCTTCGATCCAGCTTCGTCAGATCCTTTCGGAATACAAGAGCCCGAGATTCGATCATCTTCCTTCTTTTACGGGCGGACTTGTCGGATACTTCTCATACGATTACTTAAACTACAGCGAGCCGACCGTAAAGAGCGACGTAACAGATACGGAAGAGTTTAAGGATGTCGATCTTATGCTTTTTGACAAAGTAATAGCTTTCGACAACATGAAGCAGAAGATCATCCTCATCGTGAACATGCCTCTTAAGGATATCGAAGTCGGATACAACAAAGCCGTGATGGACTTGAAGCAGCTTGCGGATCTTTTAAGACACGGCGAGAAAAAAGAAGAGGAAGGCGGAAAGCTTTTAGGAGAAGTTACTCCCTTATTTAATAAGAAAGAGTTTTGCGAAATGGTCGAGAAAGCAAAACACTATATCCACGAGGGAGACATTTTCCAGATCGTTTTATCGAACAGACTGAGCGCTCCTTTTGAAGGAAGCCTTTTAAACACATACAGAATGTTAAGGACCATCAATCCTTCGCCTTACATGTTTTACTTCTCGGGAACGGATGTCGAAGTAGCCGGCGCTTCTCCCGAAACACTCGTAAAACTTGAAAACGGAGTACTTCACACTTTCCCTCTTGCAGGAACAAGAAAAAGAGGAAAGACGGATGAAGAAGACTTAGCCCTCGAAGCGGAGCTTTTAAAAGACGAAAAAGAACTTGCCGAACATAACATGTTAGTCGACCTCGGAAGAAACGACCTTGGAAAAGTAAGTAAGTTCGGAAGCGTATTCGTAGAGAAGTTAAGAAGCGTGGTCCGTTTCTCCCACGTAATGCACATCGGTTCCACGGTATGCGGAAAGATAAGGGATGACAAGGATGCACTTGATGCTATAGAAGCGGTACTTCCCGCAGGTACACTTTCCGGAGCACCCAAGATCAGAGCCTGCAAGCTTATCGGCGAACTTGAAAACAATAAAAGAGGCATCTACGGCGGCGCCATCGGATACATAGATTTCACGGGAAACATGGATACATGTATCGCCATCAGGATAGCATATAAAAAGAACGGAAAAGTTTTTGTAAGAAGCGGTGCCGGGATCGTGGCAGACTCGGTTCCCGAACTTGAATATGAAGAATGCTTAAACAAAGCGAGAGCATCCCTCACGGCACTTGAAAACGCACAGGAGGCAGATATATGATTCTTTTGATAGATAATTACGACAGCTTTTCATATAACCTTTATCAGTATGTCGGAGAACTCGATCCCGATATAAAGGTAATAAGAAACGATGAGATGACTGTCGAAGAGATAAAAAATTTAAACCCCGAAAAGATAATCGTTTCCCCGGGTCCCGGAAGACCCGAAGATGCGGGCATCATTATCGAAGCGATACAGACCCTGGGAAAAGATATTCCGATCCTCGGTGTCTGCCTCGGCCATCAGGCGATATGTGCGGCATTCGGAGCAACAGTTACTTACGCATCAAGACTTATGCACGGCAAACAGTCCGATGCAAAGTTCGATACAAACTGTCCTTTGTTTAAAGGCTGCCCCGAGGTTGCGCCGGTAGCGAGATACCATTCACTGGCGGCGGATGAAAAGACTATCCCTGAGTGCCTTAAGGTTACGGCAAAGACTTTGGAAGGCGAGATAATGGCCGTGGCCCACAAAGAATATCCGATATACGGAGTGCAGTTTCATCCCGAATCGATACTGACTCCCGACGGAAAACAAATGTTAAAGAACTTTTTGGAACTGTAAATAAACTGTGATCGGAGGATACAAAAATGATTAAAGAAGCAATCGAAAAGATCGTAAACAAAGAAGACTTAACATATGATGAAGCTTATGCCGTAATGAACGAGATCATGAGCGGTGAGACTTCTCCCACTCAGAACGCAGCATTCCTTGCATCACTTTCGACAAAGAGTGCAAAGGCAGAGACAACGGATGAGATCGCAGGCTGTGCCGCAGCCATGAGAGACCATGCTACAAAGGTTGAGACAGGCATGGATGTATTCGAGATCGTCGGAACAGGCGGAGACAACGCACAGAGCTTTAACATCTCCACAACAAGTGCACTCGTTGCGGCAGCAGGCGGAATGAAAGTTACCAAACACGGCAACCGCGCCGCATCATCAAAATGCGGAACTGCAGACTGCCTCGAAGCACTCGGCGTAAACATCCAGCAGAGTCCGGCAAGATGCGTTGAACTTTTAAACGAAGTCGGAATGTGCTTCCTTTTCGCACAGAAATATCATTCTTCAATGAAATATGTTGGCCCCATCAGAAAAGAACTCGGTGTAAGAACAGTGTTCAATATCTTGGGACCCCTTACCAATCCCGCTTCTCCCTCAATGCAGCTTCTCGGTGTATATGACGAATACCTTGTAGAGCCCCTGGCACAGGTTCTTGTAAGCCTTGGCATCAAACGCGGCATGGTCGTATACGGAATGGATAAGCTCGATGAGATCTCATTAAGCGCACCCACAAAGATCTGCGAGATCAAGGACGGCTGGTACAAGACATACACGATCACACCCGAAGATTTCGGATTTGAACGTTGTAAAAAAGATGATCTTAAGGGCGGTGATCCCGCAGAGAACGCAAAGATCACACTCGCCATCTTAAACGGCGAAAAAGGCCATAAGAGAAATGCGGTTCTTTTAAACGCAGGCGCATCACTTTACATCGGAGGCAAGGCTGCATCCTTCAAGGAAGGTGTTGAACTCGCAGCAGAGATCATCGATTCGGGCAAAGCACTCGAAGTATTGACAAAGTTCATCGAAGTAAGTAACCGTCCCGACGCAGAATAAGGATAAAAAAATGAGTGAAACGATATTAGATAAACTCGCGGCATACGCGATCGAGAGAACAGAGGCGGCCAAGAGTCGTGTTAACACGACTGATATAAGAAAGATGGCCTTCGATATGGAAAAAGGCAGCTTTTCATTTGAAAAAGCACTGAAAAAAGATGACCTGGCTTTCATCCTCGAATGCAAAAAAGCATCTCCTTCAAAAGGTCTCATCGCCCCCGATTTTCCTTATCTTTCAATAGCAAAGGAATACGAGGCGGCAGGTGCGGACTGCATTTCGGTACTTACCGAACCCAAGTGGTTTCTGGGTAAGAACGAATATCTTGAAGAGATCGCAAAAGAAGTTTCCATACCGTGTTTAAGAAAAGATTTTACGGTTGACGAATACATGATCTACGAAGCAAAGACGCTCGGTGCATCCGCGGTACTTCTTATCTGTGCGATCCTTTCGAAAGGCCAGATAGAAGAGTACTTGGGCATCTGCGACGAACTCGGACTTTCCGCGATCGTTGAGACACATGACGAAAAAGAAGTTGAAACCGCTGTATCGGCAAATGCCAGGATAATCGGAGTCAACAACAGAAACTTAAAAGATTTTACTGTTGATTCAAACAACAGCAGAAAGCTTCGCGAACTCATCCCTTCGGACAGGATCTTTGTATCCGAGAGCGGACTCAAGACACCCGAAGATGTGGCAAACATAAGAAGAGCGGGAGCCGATGCGGTACTTATCGGTGAGACGGTAATGAGAGCAGCCGATAAAAAGGAGGCACTTAAACTTTTAAGGAGTGCATTATGACAAAGATAAAACTTTGCGGACTCTCAAGGCTTGAAGACATCGAAACGGTCAACGGATTAAAGCCGGAATTCATCGGATTTGTTTTTTACAAAAAGAGCATCCGGTATGTTGATTTCGATAAAGCGGCAGAGTTAAAAAAGAAACTCGATCCCGACATAAAAGCGGTAGGAGTTTTTATAGACGAAGCTATAAAAGATGTGGCATATCTTTTAAATGAAGATATCATAGATATCGCCCAGCTTCACGGAAGAGAGGACGAAGAGTATATTTCCGAATTAAGAAAGCTTACAGGCGGAAAACCGGTGATCAAAGCTTTCAGGATAAAGTCCGTTGAAGATGCATTTTTGGTAAACGCTTCAAGCGCCGATTACGTGCTGCTTGATTCGGGTGCGGGAGACGGAAAGCTTTTAGACCGAAGCCTTTTAAGGGAAGTAAAAAGAGATTATTTCCTTGCGGGCGGACTCGATCCCGAAAACGTAAAAGATGCACTTAAAGAGACAGATCCTTTTGCGGTCGATGTAAGTTCGGGGATCGAGACTGACAAGAAAAAAGATCCCGAAAAGATGAAAAAGTTTGTAAAAACTGTCAGATATATGCGATAATTCGAGCAGTCAGTTTTTTAGAAAGGAAATACAATGAGCAATAATGATTCAAAAACCGGAAGATTCGGAATCCACGGCGGACAGTATATTCCGGAAACATTGATGAATGCAGTGATAGAACTTGAAGAGGCATACAATCATTATAAAAACGATCCCGAGTTCAACAGAGAACTTACGGAACTTTTAAATGAGTACGGCGGAAGACCTTCAAGACTTTACTACGCAGAGAAGATGACCAAGGATCTCGGCGGTGCGAAGATCTATTTAAAGAGAGAAGATCTGAATCACACCGGTGCACACAAGATCAACAATGTTCTCGGACAGGCACTTCTTGCAAAGAAGATGGGAAAGACACGTCTTATCGCAGAAACCGGTGCGGGCCAGCACGGTGTAGCAACAGCTACGGCAGCAGCTTTGATGGGCATGGAATGCGTAGTGTTCATGGGCGAGGAAGATACAAAGCGTCAGGCTTTGAACGTATACAGAATGAGACTTCTCGGTGCCGAAGTCATTCCCGTGACCACAGGAACGGCTACACTTAAGGATGCGGTTTCCGAAGCGATGAGAGAGTGGACCAAGAGGATCGACGATACGCATTACTGTCTCGGTTCCGTAATGGGACCTCATCCCTTCCCCACGATCGTTCGTGATTTCCAGGCTGTTATATCCAAAGAGATCAAAGAACAGATCCTCGAAAAAGAAGGACGTCTTCCCGATGCTGTCTTGGCATGTGTCGGAGGCGGTTCCAATGCGATCGGAACATTCTACAATTTTATTAACGACAAAGACGTAAGACTTATCGGATGCGAAGCAGCAGGACGCGGTGTCGATACATACGAGACGGCAGCAACTGTTGCAACCGGAAAGCTCGGTATCTTCCACGGCATGAAATCATATTTCTGCCAGGATGAATACGGCCAGATCGCTCCCGTTTATTCGATCTCCGCAGGACTTGATTATCCCGGTATCGGACCCGAGCACGCATATCTTCACGACATCGGAAGAGCGGAATATGTTCCCGTTACCGACGAAGAAGCGGTATGCGCATTCGAGTATCTTGCAAAAACAGAGGGTATCATTCCCGCGATCGAGTCTGCACATGCTGTCGCACATGCATTAAAGATCGCTCCCGAAATGGATAAGGATAAGATAATCGTTATCACGATTTCCGGCAGAGGAGATAAGGACTGTGCGGCTATCGCCCGTTACAGAGGGGAGGATATCAATGAGTAATATTAAAAAAGCATTCGAAAATAAAAAAGCATTTATTCCTTTTATCACATGCGGTGATCCCGATCTTGAAACAACTGCAAAGATCGTTCGCGAAGCAGTGGCAAACGGTGCATCCTTAGTGGAACTTGGAATCCCTTTTTCGGATCCCACAGCCGAAGGTCCCGTTATCCAGGGAGCAAACTTACGTGCGTTAAACGGCGGCGTAACGACCGATAAGATATTCGATCTCGTAAGGGATCTAAGAAAAGACGTAACAGTACCTATGGTTTTCATGACATATGCAAATGTGGTATTTTCCTACGGCTCGGACAGATTCTTTAAGACCTGCAGCGAAGTCGGTATCGACGGTATCATCTTACCCGACCTTCCTTTCGAAGAAAAAGAAGAGTTCTTAAATGACTGCCATAAGTACGGAGTTGATCTTATCTCGCTTATCGCGCCCACTTCAAAAGACAGGATCGCAATGATCGCAAAAGAAGCAGAAGGATTTATCTATCTTGTTTCAAGTCTCGGCGTTACGGGTACGAGAACAGAGATCAATACCGATCTTGAATCGATCGTAAAGATCATAAGAGAAAATTCTACCGTTCCCTGTGCCATCGGTTTCGGTATTTCAACACCTGATCAGGCAAAGAAAATGGCTTCGGTTTCGGACGGTGCCATCGTGGGTTCGGCTATCATCAAGATCATGGAAAAATACGGAAAAGAATCTCCGAAGTATGTAGGAGAATATGTTAAGACAATGGTCGATGCGATCTAAACTTTGTGCATATAAATAATAATACCCGACGCTTTAAAAGCGCCGGGTTATTTTTTTATAGATCGCTTGCCGGTATTTCAAGAATATCGGTCTTGGAATTACAGTGTAACAATGTTGTCAAAAAGACAGAAGAATGTATCTTCGATCTCTGTGTCTTCATGGAAATGTCCGAAGTACCAGGCTTTAAAATCGGTATTGTCGGCCACCCTTTGAAGAAAGCGCCTTAGTTCAATTTCGCCGTCCGACATCTCGCCGTAACACATCTCGGCAGCCACATCGGTCGGAGCTGTATGCGAAAGGATGTAGTCGACTTTGAAATTCGCTTTCTCTAAAGAAAACCATCCTTCCTCATATTCGTTTCTGTTTGGGATCTCTTCGGGAAACCAGGAAAATCCTTCTTTTCTGCACCACTTGTCAACGCTGTATGCACCGCCGAAAGTAAAGAAAGTAGTACCGTCGATGTCAAAGATCTGACCGCGCATAAGATGGATTATGTCTTTTTCTATCCTGTGGATCTTGCCGCCGTTCCAGGTTTCTGTGGGGTAAGAATTAAGATGCCAGAAATGTTCGTGGTTTCCGTCGATGAAAAGCACCGTCACCGGAAGATCGCAAAGCGTTTCCCTTACCGCTTTTTCTTCCTCTTCAAGAAAGGCACAGACACCGACATCACCGCATATGATAAGGTAGTCATCTTTTGTATATTCGATTTCGGAAGCGGCGAAAAAATCGGTCACTTTTTTTATATCAAGCATCCCGTGTGTATCGCCCGAGATTATAAAACTCATTTTCTTTCTCCGTGGTTTATTATATCAGATAAACATAAAATGTATACGGTTTCGTTTGAATATGGGGTGTAATTATTCTTTGCTCTTTGATAAAATAAAAATGGATTTAGGGGATTCGTAAAGGGGATATCCATGAAGAAAAAGATAAATCAGATCCTGATCATTTTAATGGGGGTTTCGTTAATGTTTCTGTTTGGCTGTTTTTCCGATAAGGATGTTGATACGCCCGAAGATGTTACAGAGGCTTCAAACGGTGAGATCACAAAGGTTCATTTTACGTACGATAATTTTTCGGGTAATCAGTTTTATCTTGATGTCATAGTCGATAAGATAAGCGAAAAAGGTGCGAAAGCCGAGATATCAAAAAGAGTCGGACCGAATAATTATACAGGCAGCAAAAAAGAAGGCACCATCAAACTTGATGCCGATGAAGTCGAGGAATTACTTGATATCCTGGGAAGATACGATCTGGAAGCTTTCACCAATTATCAGGCATACGGTGTGAGTTATTCGCCGAGCAGAACATTATGTGTGTTCAGCGGAAAGAACATGATCTATGATGTCAGGTTTAACACTCAGTTTCCCAAGACCCTTCCTCCCGAGGAAGATATCATGTATGCGGAACTCTACAATTTCTTTAATGATATTGTAAGAGAAGAACCCGGCTGGGAAGAGGTTGTAAACGACAATCTTAAGGATCCGAGAGATAATCCCGCATATTACGACAGGACCGTTACGTGGTTTGGAAACGAAGTAAAACTTGTTCCCGGAACTGGAATTTATTATGAAGACGGATCGCTTGCCGATATCGATTATGAGGGCAAAGACTGGTGGGTAGTCGAAGGCTTTGTCGGCGAATGGTACATTGATAAAGTCAGAACGGAATACATAAAAGATGCGTCATTAAAAGTTAACGAAGACGGTTCCGCCATATTGAAAGTTGACCAAAAAGAGTATTCGGCAAAGACAAGCGATGTCAGGAAATACAACGGCTCGGCTTATATGATAGTGGATCTGGACGGTTATGAAAGAGGTGCCGAAGTAATCCTTTTAAAGCAGGAATCCTATGATGAGATCCGCTTCATGTGTCTGCCCGATCCCGTTCCCGGATATCAGTTTGATCCGATCGATGTTTACTTTAACAAAAAATAAATCCAAGAGGTTTGTTTATGAAAATATTTCTGCTTGAAGATGATGATGCGATAGGCATGGGACTTAAGTATTCTCTTGAAAAAGAAGGATACGAAGTCACTCATGTTAAAAGCGTCGCAGAAGCAAAAAAAGCATGGAAAACAAAAGAGTACGATATAAGCATTCTTGATATAAATCTTCCCGACGGCAGCGGATACGATGTCTGTAAGTTTTTAAAAGGATCGGAAGACATTCCGGTCATTTTCTTAACGGCCGCCGATGCGGAAGTCAATGTTGTCATGGGTCTTGAACTTGGAGCCGATGATTATATCTGTAAGCCTTTCAGGGTTAACGAGCTCATGGCCAGGATAAAAAGCGTGCTTCGAAGAGCGGGCAAAGGCGAAGACAAAGCGGGCGAAACTTCGAATATCGAAAAGATAGGAAACCTTTCCGTTTATACGAATGAGGCAAAGGTCACCGTACTGAACGAAGCTACGGGCAAGGAAGAAAGCATCGAACTTACCGCACTTGAGTACCGTCTGCTTTTGACATTCTTAAACAACAGAGGCGTGGTGCTTTCAAGAAATCAGCTTTTATCCGACATGTGGGATATAAGCGGTGATTTTGTAAACGACAACACGCTTACGGTTTACATCAAGAGACTTCGCGACAAGATCGAGAAAGACCCTTCGGACCCGAAGATAATAAGAACGGTCCGCGGTATGGGTTATATTGTTGATAAATAACGATCGGATCGGTGCGGCATTAAGAAGTAAATTAATTTGGATTGACTTAATGGAAGATATCCAATATTATTTTTGTAACAGTTAACTGTATATTTCGGAGGAAAGAAAAATGGTAATGTTTAGAAGATTAAGAAATATCTAACGGCATGAGACTTATAAAATAGTTTCATGCTTCGATCAATGATGCGAAAACTATTTATATAAGGAGAATCGATATGATATTTCAGGACAATATAATCAAAGAATATTTACGTAACGTTTATTTTATTTCAGGTACGCCCTGCGGCGGAAAGACCACGATAACAAGAGCACTCGGAGAAAAATACAATATCCCGGTATACGTTATCGACGATCAGATCCCGTACCATATCCGCTTATCCGACAAGGAACATCAGCCCGAGATGAACAGAGATTTCAAGGATGCTGACGAATTCTTCGGTCGTACTGTGGAGGAATACAAAAACTGGCTTATCGGCAACAGCAGAGAGCAGCTCGATTTTATACTGCTCGATCTTATAAAAATGTCTCAGGACAAAAGGGTTTTATGCGATATCCATATCGTGGCCGAGGAAGCTTTTAAGTTTACGGATCCGTCAAGGATAGCATTTCTTATAAAAGAGCCGAAAGACCTTGTTGATGATTACTGTAACAGACCGGATCATCAGCCGTTCAGTGATTTTATCCATTCGGCCTCGGATTACGAAAAAGCAAAAGCGACCTGCAATGAAACACTTTATTCACTCAACATCGAACGCTACAATTTCATCAAAAACAGCGATTATTTCTGGCTGGAGAGAGACAACGAAAGAAGCGTCGATGCAACCGCCGATCTTGTGGCAAAGCATTTCGGATGGCAGAAGACGGATGTAGTGATAGAAAAAGTTGATAAGGGAACTCCCCTTGCAGACGAACTTTTATCTTTTATCGAGAACTGTTCATACGATGCTAAAGACCACATCGCCGGACTCGTCAGAAACTGGGAGTTTACCGACTGGGAGACGATGTTTGCGGCAAAGGTCAACGGAAAAGTAGTGGGAATGGCTTCGGCACTGAAGGAAGACTATTACCCCTTACCCGAGCTTTTCCCCTGGGTATCCTGCATATTTGTTGACGAAGATAAACGCGGTCAGAGGATCAGCGGAAAACTGATCGATTATGCAAACAGTTATCTTAAAGGTCTCGGGTTTGACAAAAGTTACATCCCGACCTGCCCCGGCAACATAGGACTCTATGAGCACTACGGATATTCATTTGTAAATGAGATCACAAACTACGGCGGAGATAACGATCTTTTATACGTAAAAAAAATTTAAAACAAAAAATTACAAAATTGTAATAAAAAAGTCACCCGATTGTAAGGTGGCTTTTTTATTATGTTCTTGTAAGATGAAAAATCTGACAAAACGCGTTTGAAAAAAATGATTAAAAACACAACTTTTGAATAGAAGGGAGAACAACATGAAAATACTTGAAATCAAAAATCTCTGTAAAGAATACGGCAAAGGTGAAATAAAGGTAGATGCCTTAAAAAACGTATCCTTTGATGTCGAGCAGGGAGAGTTCGTTGCGATCGTCGGACCTTCGGGAAGCGGCAAATCCACTCTTCTTCATATATTAGGCGGAGTTGATACACCCACATCGGGCGAGGTAATAATCTCCGGAACGGATATCGGTAAATTAAACGAAAACAATCTGGCGATTTTCAGAAGAAGACAAATCGGTCTGATTTACCAGTTCTACAATCTGATCCCGATATTGAATGTCGAAGAAAACATGACGCTTCCGATTCTTTTAGACGGTAAGAAACCCGATAAGAAACTCTTAAAAGATCTGGTTGAAAAACTCGGACTTAATGACAGACTTAAACACCTGCCCAATCAGTTATCCGGCGGACAGCAGCAGCGAGTTTCCATCGGCAGAGCCCTTATTAATCATCCCGCGCTTCTTTTGGCCGACGAACCCACAGGTAACCTTGATTCAAAAAACAGTAAGGAAATTATCTCATTGCTCAGAAAATTTAACCGCGAAAACAATCAGACGGTTATCATTATCACACATGACGAACGTATTGCACTCAGTGCGGACCGTGTAATTACCATTGAAGACGGTCAGATTACGAAAGATGAGGCGAGAAACTGATGAATATTATAATGAAACTGACTTTCCGGCATTTAAAATCTAATCTTAAAAGAACCATAGTCACGATATTCGGAATTTTAACATCCACGGCACTTATTACCGCAATGTTAACAGGTGTTTATTCGGCTTTCATATTCGTGGGTGAAGTTGCCATATATGTTGACGGAAACCATCATGCGATTTTTAAAGATATAAGCGAAGAAGATTACAACAATTTAAAAAACGATCCGGCTATTAAATTTGCCGGAGTTTATGATACCGACAACGAAAAAACAGGTTTTTATATTGACTCTGATGCGGAAAAAAGGTTCAGAATCGGTAATATTTATCATGGAAATACCGACCGTCTTTCGCAGATGGTAACCTGTGAATATGAAGGAAAACTGCCGGAAAATA
>JAEEGK010026289.1_pt1 | contig 11861 bp, 10 predicted proteins | sample 8958771 | NCBI WGS metagenome assembly JAEEGK01 (sample SAMN16246547, study PRJNA631951) | gut metagenome | biome: gut microbiome; feature: rumen; material: SC-attached | host: Bos | place: Iran: Karaj | collected 2018-10 | reverse complement strand
GTTCGTGCCGAACATCACTGTTGGAAAGCCAGTTGTGAAACATATCAAGAGGCACGCCCGCAAGCCGCTGGATGTGCATCTGATGATTGTGGACCCCAGCCGCTATGTGAACGACTTCAAGGAGGCGGGTGCCGATATACTGACGGTGCACTACGAGGCGTGTACACACTTGGATCGCACACTCCATGCTATTAAAGATGCAGGGATGAAATGCGGTGTGGTGTTGAATCCAGGCACGGCGGTCAGTTTGCTAGAGGACACGGTACAGTTGTGCGATGTAGTGCTGCTGATGTCGGTCAATCCTGGCTTTGGCGGACAGAAGTTCATTGAGAACACCTACAACAAGGTGCAGCAGCTGCGTTCTCTTTGCGACCGTAAGGCTCCGCAGTGCCTGATAGAGGTGGACGGCGGTGTGAACACGGAGAATGCTTCTAAGCTTTTTGCCGCAGGTGCCGATGTGTTGGTGGCGGGCAATGCCGTGTTTAAGTCGGAGAATCCGTTAGAAACAATCAAACTGTTGAAGCAGTGAGAGCCACGCTACATTTAGCCCCCGGCAAGGATAAGGCCGTGATGCGTCGCCATCCGTGGATATTCTCGGGTGCGGTGCGAAAGATTGTAGGCGAGCCACAGGAGGGCGACTTGGTGGATGTGGTTGCCGCCGATGGGCGGTGGCTGGCAGTAGGGCATTACCAATCCGATTCGATAATCTGCAAGGTGCTTTCGTTCGACACGCAGCAGGTAGACGAGACGTTTTTCCGTGAACGCCTGCGGAGTGCCATCGCATATCGTGAGCGGCTGGGATTCTTTGGAAGTAAGAAAGAAGAATTAGGTGTGCTCGATAATTCTCAATTTTCAATTTTCAATTTTCAATTTACCAACGTCTTCCGCTTGGTCCATGCCGAGGGTGACTTTCTGCCTGGGCTGGTGTGCGACTGGTACAATGGAGTGCTGGTGATGCAAGCGCACTCGGTGGGTATGCATAGGCTTTTCCCTATGCTCACGGAACTGTTTGTCGACCTGCTGGGTAAGCATGGAATCAAGTCGGTCTTTGACAAGAGCAGTGCCACCGTGCCGGGTGGATGCGAGGATGGATACATCTGGGGTGATGAGCCAGAGGAATGGGAGATTTGTGAGCATGGCAATAGGATGCTTATCAACTTCTACGAAGGGCAGAAGACTGGCTTCTTTGTCGACCAGCGCGAGAACCGCAATCTGGTGGCAACGCTTGCCGATGGGCAGCGGGTGCTGAACTGCTTTGGCTACACGGGAGGCTTCAGCCTTGCCGCCTTACGCGGAGGAGCGAGCTACGTGGAAACCGTGGACATCAGCAAGAAAGCTATCGAATTGTGCAATCGTAACGTGACGCTGAATTTCGGCGATGGGGCGTCCCATAGGGGAGTGGTGGCCGATGTGTTGAAGTATCTGGAGGAAGTTGACAACCAGTTCAACCTCATCATCCTTGACCCTCCTGCATTTGCTAAGAATCACCGATCGTTGCAACAAGGACTGAAAGGCTATCGCAATATCAACCAGCGGGCTATGGAAAAGATACGTCCCGGTGGACTGTTGCTGACCTTCAGTTGCAGTCAGGCGGTGAGCAACGACGACTTTAAGACTGTCTGTTTTACCGCTGCCGCCAATGCCCACAAGCAGGTACGCATAGTTCGCCAGCTGCCCCACGCCATGGACCACCCCGTAAGCATTTACCACCCCGAAGGGGAATACCTGAAGGGACTGCTTCTTGAAATCGAATAGTATGAAACGCATCGGAGTCCTTCTTGTATTGACACTCGTTGCTCTCACCTCCACGCAGGCGCAGCAGCACCGCGAGCGATGGAAGGCTACGGACTTTTTTCCAGAGTACCACTTTGTGCCATCTAATGCACGAAACCAAAGGGACAGCATCCGTATTCCCGACAAGGCAGGAGAGGTGGCATTCTACATGCGGTTGGCAGGCCTTAAGCCATGGCTGGACACAATGCACGAGGAATCTAACACTATGATTAGGCTCTCCATGCTGCCAAAGTATTCGCACCCTATGTTCATTGAGGTGGCAATGGTTGACGGTAGAGGTTGTCACCTCAGCTATAGGCGAGGCAATGCTATTTGTGGGTATGTGGAGCATTCCACTTATTGGGAGTTAGGCGACACAGGCTATTATGATGCCACCGAGGAACATTACAAGGGTAATCAGTGGACCGATGGGATGAGAGAAGAAGGGGACAATGCCATAGAGAAGTGGCTCACCATGGGGCAATTTGACACGCTGAACCGGCTTCTCAATGAGGTTGATTTGCCGCACCATCCACACACCACCTGTTGGGGAGGGTTCAAAACGCCCTATGTCATTGAATATAGACAGGGTAAGACATATAATGCCGTTTATGACGAGTGTTATGGAAAGCCTCTCGGCACGCTGGTCAATTATCTTGTTGCCCTTGCGGACACGGCAAGTGTTGACATGGTGGTGCATATTCCAAACAATCGTAATGGCATCGTACCGGCACAATTTCCAGGAGGCGACTCGGCATACTATGCCTTCGTTGCCGACAATATGCACTACCCCGAACAGGCATTGGCCGACATGGAGGAGGGGACAGGATTGGTGAGGTTTATTGTGGAAAAGGACGGCAGCCTGTTTTTTGTGGAGAATGAAAAAGACAAGTATGGCTTCAACACTGAGGCAAAGCGCCTCTTCGACCTTATGCCACGATGGCAGCCTGCCACGGACAACGGGCGACCTGTGCGGAGCGAAGCCAGACTATCGGTTCGATTCACTTTGCCCGACAGCCTGCAGCCAGTATACGGCTCCCCGATTCTTGAGACCACGCGCGACATCAATAAATGGGACATCATATATGCGAATTACCGCCGCCTGTTGGGCAACCCGCAGAACCAAGAATACTGCTATAGGTTGGCTTTGCAGTATTATTGGGAGTTTCTTTTGCCAATGAGGTCTAAGAAGTCTACTGATGCCTTCGATTCTGTTCGCCATGAATTAGGTGAAAGCTGGGAAAGCATAGCAGACCATACACCTGTTGTTGTCGGTGCTGCCGACAGTGCCTTGCGCTATTTCTATCGTGCTCTCACTGCCACACAAAGTGTCGAAGAAGAAAGAATCATCGATATGTATTTGCCTATTCGACAGCTTGAGGAGTATCTTGGCCTGCCATACAATCCACTGAACGAGTTACCCTTTGACACCGTGCCGGGAATTCACTATCCCTATTCATACTTCATCGACCAACCAGGCGACGGACACCTTGACTCGACTGTAGATTATATTATGGAAGTATCCGCCAGTAGTTCATTCTTTTGGGTGAATGCATTCACGCAATATCTCACCGCAATGTCCGAGCCTGTGCTGTATGACAGCACCCTCACACCTGGTGACACTATTTTCCGCTTTGCTTTTTACCCCTCTTTTCACCCATCGCTATGCTTTCTTGTAGAACGCAGTGGGAACAGAGCAATGCTCTATTGGACCAAGCTCGACTACACCGTTGATGAACATACTCTGTCCGCCACATATAATCCTATTCAAGGTAAGCGTGAACTGAGTAAGAGCGATTATGAAAAAATGATGAGAATCTTTGCCGCACTCGACTTCGACCACATGTCCAGATGCAGATACATTCCAATGACTGACGGTGCCATGTGGGTAATTGAACGCCGCACTGCCGACACCTTCAAGGCCAACTATACCAACATGGCCGGTCATAAGTATGATACATTTTATTCCTACCTAATTAAACTGGCAGGTGTGGATGCCGACTATGCCTCTGAATACTGCGATTAGTAAAAAAACGCAAACACATATACTTTAATCAATAATTCTGCGTTAATGAATACAAAATAATAAGACTATGGAACTTGGATACCAGAAAATAGACAAATACGACGAAGAGTGTGTTAGTGAAATGGCCGGACACTACAAGGCTATACTGCGGCTGCTGGGTGAGGATCCGGAGCGCGAGGGCTTGTTGAAATCGCCGGAACGCATTGCCAAGGCGATGCTGTTCTTCACTAATGGCTATGACCTTGACCCGAAAGAGATACTGAGGTCGGCCATGTTTCACGAGGACTACAAACAGATGGTTGTGGTGAAGGACATTGAACTCTACTCGCTCTGTGAGCACCACATGGTGCCCTTTGTGGGCAAGGCGCATGTGGCGTATATACCCAATGGGACCATTGTGGGACTGAGCAAGATACCGCGTGTGGTGGATGCCTATGCCCGCCGACTGCAGGTGCAGGAAAGGCTGACCAAACAGATTAAGAGCTGCATACAGGAAGTGCTCAACCCGCTGGGTGTGGCGGTAGTGATTGAAGCACAGCACATGTGCATGTCGATGCGGGGCGTGCAGAAACAGAACTCGGTGACCACCACGAGTGACTTTACGGGTGCCTTTATGAACGACCCCAAGACACGCGAGGAGTTTATGCACATCATTGGTTTGGACCTGCATTAATGAAGAGACACTAATAATAACAAATTCTTGATAAGTAAGATGAAAAAGTATTTGTTGGCCATGATGGCCGTGATGCTGTTTGGCTGGAGCACCCAAGCACAGCTTACCCATACTTCCACCGGTACGGTTGACGAGAATGCGAACTCGATAATCAAAAAGGCGGCAGCCAAGATGACGGGTTCGGTGTCGTTCACGGTGACAGTGGTGAACTATGACAGCAACAAGAAGGAGACTTTCCGCCAGAAGGCCGATATTCTGTACCAGTCGCCCAAATACAGGGTGTTGGCAGGCTCGCTGGAGATATATTGCGACGGGAAATCGGTGTGGCAATATAATAAGAATGCCAAAGAGGTGGTTGTGACCAATTTGATAGACTCGGACGACGATTTGACCAATCCGGCACGATTGCTGGCAAACTACAGCAAGTCGTACCGTGCCAAGTTCATACGTGAAGAGGAAGACGGTACCGCCATTGTGGACCTTCAGCCGCTGAAAAGCCACTCCTACCATAAAGTACGCCTGTTTATCAATGCCAAGACCGGTGTGTTGAAAAAGCTGGAGCAGCACAACTATGATTCGTCGAGAGGGGAGTTTATAGTAAGCAACTTCAAAAACGCACAGGCCAACGAAAGCGACTTTGTGTTTGACACCAAAGGCCATCCCGGAGTGGAGGAAGTGGATATGCGATAGCGCATACACCGAAGCTACCGACAAGGAAATGGTTGACTAACAATACTAACAAGCGAAAGAATGCTGATACTGCTGATAGAAACTGCCACAGCTGTGTGCTCGGTGGCGCTGGCCGATGACAACAAGATACTGGCCGAAGTGCATTCGGAAGAGCCCAATGCCCATTCGTCGAAACTGTCGCCTTTCATAGAACAGATTTTTGCGCAGTGCGGGAAAAAGGTGTCGCAGCTGGATGCCGTGTGTGTGTCGTCCGGTCCCGGAAGCTACACGGGGTTGCGCATAGGTGTAAGCACAGCTAAGGGATTGTGCTACGCATTGGGAAAGCCGTTGCTGGCAGTGCCTACCCTTCAGGGGATGGCGGCACAATATTATGCCATGCATCCAGAGTATCGGGGGATGGTGTGCCCAATGATAGATGCCCGCCGCATGGAGTGCTATACCGCCATCTATGGTCCGAATGCCGAAGAGCTGAAAGCCGTGAGTGCCGACATAATTGAGCCGGGCATATACGACAGCTATCTGGATAGGGGAGAAGTGGTGTTTGTGGGTGACGGGGCTGCGAAAACCCGTGATATATTAGGCTGTCATCCCAATGCACGCTATGCTGGCGATTTCGCCATTTCGGCGACTGGTATGCTCACCGTGGCTTTGGAGAAACTGAAAAAGGGACAGGTGGAGGATGTGGCCTATTTTGAGCCATACTATCTGAAAGATTTTGTGGCGAAGAAATCGGTGGTGAGGGGACTGCACTAACACAGAACAGCACCCGGAAGATGAAATAATAACAACTGTAGCGTTGCTTAGATATACAATAAAGAGGCTATTATATGGAATCCTGGTGTTGCTGGGTGTGGTGACACTGGTATTCTTCCTGTTCAATATCCTGCCGGGCGACCCGGCACGCATGATGCTGGGCCAACGGGCCGACGAAGAGAGCATCAGGATAATAAACCGCGATTTGGGACGGGACAAGCCTATCGCGCTACAATATCTCAACTATCTCAACGACCTGTTGCCCATTTCGGTTCACAACAACGAGAATGTAGATGACTACTTCTACCTTGATTCGGAGAAGTACGCCCCATACACCACGCTTTTGAAAGTGGGGAGCACATCGGTGGTGGCCAAAGCCCCTTACTTGAGGCGCAGCTACCAGTCGAAGCGCAAGGTGTCGGAGATTATATCTGCGGCATTTCCGCAGACGGCATTGCTTGCAGTGGTCTCGCTCACCTTTGCCTTGATATTGGGAGTGTTGCTGGGCATTGTTTCGGCATTGCATAAAGACAGTTGGATAGACCGGTTGACGTTGGTGCTGTCCACGCTGGGCATGTCGCTTCCATCGTTCTTTGCAGCAATATTGATAGCGTGGTTTTTTGCATACGTGCTGGCGGACTATACACATCTATACATGTTCGGAAACTTGTTTACCATAGATGATTATGGCACAGGTGAATATTTGGATTTGAAAAACCTCATACTGCCAGCTTTGACATTGGGCATACGTCCGTTGGCCACACTTACCCAGTTGACAAAGAACAGCATGCTCGAAGTGTTGTCGCAGGACTATATACGAACAGCGCGAGCCAAAGGCCTATCCCGCCGTAGGGTGATATTCCATCACGCATTGCGCAATGCCATGAACCCTGTAGTTACTTCGGCTTCGGGATGGCTGGCAGGACTGCTGGCGGGTGCGGTGTTTGTGGAATATGTGTTTGACTGGAAAGGGATGGGCATAGTGATAGTGGACGGGTTGGACAAGTATGACTTTCCCGTAGTGATGGGCTCTATATTGTTTATCTGTGTGTTATTGATTATAATCAACATCCTCACAGACATACTATATGGCCTGCTAGACCCGAGGGTGCGGATGAATTAGGTGTGACAGTCTACTTGATTTGCGAATAGCTGTTTAGAACGGCGGCCGTCATGCGGTCCCAGCCATATTTTAGTTTCTCCTCCCGTACACCAGCGGTGAACTCTTCTTCTTTGTTCTCTTTATAATAGCGTACCAAGGCATCGGCGATGTCCTGTGCGTCGGGATTGACCACATAGCCTATTTTTCCGTCGGGTACTATTTCGGGAAGTCCGCCAACATTGGTCACCAGCATGGGGCACTCGAAGTGGAAAGCCACTTGGGTGACGCCACTTTGGGTAGCGGTTTTATAGGGCTGCGCCACGATGTCGCAGGCACGGAAATAGAGATTCACCTTGTTGTCGGGGATATAGTCGTTGTGGAGAATGACGATATCGCTGATGTCGAGGGAGCGGATGCGGTTGAGGTAGGGTTGGGGGTCGCCGTAGAATTCGCCTGCCACCAAGAGGCGGACACCCATGTCTTGGAGGCGGAGGTCGCCAAATGCGTCGATTAGCAGGTCAAGACCCTTGTAGTCGCGGATGAAGCCGAAGAAGAGTACATACTTGCCATCGGCGGAAAGGCCCAGTTGTTTGCGTGCTTCGATTTTGTCAATCAATTCTCCATAGTGGTCGTAGATGGGATGGGGAGCCCAGCTCTTGGGTTTATTGTGTTTGTCGAATTGATCAATGTCTTTTATCACTGCGTGAGAGAGTGTGGTGAACCCGTCCATCTGCTTGACAAAAGAGGGGGGGAGGTACTTGTCGAGAACGTTGGGTTCGTGAGGAATCATGTTGTGGATTAATCCGATGCAACGAGTTTTGTGGTTCTTGCGTATTTGCTTGGCAATGGTGCCGAAGCAGGGAGCCATGAACGACATCCAATAAGCGAAAACAACCATATCAGGCTTCTTATTACGAATCTGATTGCCCACTTTAATCCAGTTGAATGGATTGCAAGAGTTGATTTTGCGACTTATGGTAAGACCGGCAGGGGCAGGGTCGTTGGTGAACTGTGTTTTGCCAGGGAAGAGGAAACCGGGGTATTGAAGTGTGAAAGTGTACATCTCCACGTGGTGGCCTTCTTTTTGGAATTGCAGGGCCAAACGTTCGTTGAAAGCGGCTAGTCCGCCTCGATAGGGATGAGCTGTACCTACAATAATGATATTCATGACAATATTATTCTATTAGTAATACAAATGCGGCAATCATATTGTTGCAGCACTAAAATGCAAAAGTACAAAAAATATTAAACATACAATATTTTTTCTCGATTTTTGTTTCATAAGCATACAAAATCTAACAATAATAAACATCGTAATCTTTAAAACAATGACATCTATGAAAAAGCTTCTTTTGTTATTGCCTATTTTGTTTTGCGGCTGTCAGCATGCGCAGACCCAGCAGTATGTGGAGAATAACACTCCCAAACCGATGTATGCGGATTTCAGTAATGTAGCCTCAAAAACCATTGATGGAGTGGTACATATCCGTACCATTCAAACCCGCCTTACGCCCTTGTATCAGTCGTTTTTCGGATTCATCATCAATCAGGGTATGCAACGTCAGGAATACAGTGCCTATGGTTCGGGTGTGATAATTTCGGATGACGGCTATATTGTTACCAATAACCATGTGGTTCAAGATGCCGAGCGAATCAGTGTGACACTCAACGACAAGAGAGTGGTGTCGGCGCGACTTATAGGTAACGACCCCGCGACCGATCTGGCACTGCTGAAAGTTGACTTGAAAGGTCTCACATCCATTTCCTTTGGCAATTCGGACAATGCCCGCGTGGGTCAACCTGTGTTGGCCATTGGCAACCCCTTTAACCTAACCTCCACTGTAACGGCCGGTATCATTAGCGCCAAGGCCCGCAACATGGGCATTATTGACAATAACCGTGGCATGGAGAGCCCTATCGAGTCGTTTATCCAAACAGATGCCGCAGTCAACCCTGGCAATTCGGGCGGTGCCCTGGTGGATGCCAATGCACAGCTGATAGGTATTGTGACAGCTATCGCATCGGCCGACGGATACTATACTGGTTATAGTTTTGCCATACCTTCCAATTTAGCCCAGAAAGTGGTGAACGACTTGAAAAAATACGGGTATGTGCAACGCGGCTATTTGGGAGTGAATGTGGTTGAGATGAATGCCGACATGGCCGAAAAGTTGGGTTTGAAGGAAGTGAAGGGTGTGTTGGTGGCAAGAGTGGTTTCGGGTTGTGCTGCCGACAAGGCAGGATTGAAAGAGGGCGATTTGCTGCTTTCCATAGCTGGAGCCGAGGTCAATAGCTTCGCCCAAATGATGGAAGAGTTGGGCCGTTATACTCCTGGTGACCATGTGGATGTGAAATATTATCGCAATGGCAGCACACATTCCGTTACAGTTACCCTGCAAAATTCGCATGGCACCACAGAACTAATTCGTAAATAGTGTATCGCTGTTTACCATGCATTGGGCCCCACTCTGTTGCGTATAGGGTGGGGTTCATTAATATGTGCAGTGGTGGCCAGTATACTAAAGAAATAAAAACTTGAACAAGATGCTTTTGACGATACTGTGAAATGTGAAGTAGTTGGATGAAAGCTTGTTGTGTAATGCAATAGCGCTGAATAATATGTTTTGTGATATGTATTAATACATGTAGGTGATATGCGTTTTTGAGGGAAAAAGATAGAATAATTGGTCGGAATGCTGCAAATCGAAAAAAAAAGTGTATCTTTGCAAAATCAATTCGAACTCGAAAAAAACTTATTACAATGAAAGTCAAAGTAGGTATTGCCCAAATGGCATGTTCGGCCGACAAACAGGCGAATATTGACCGCTACACCGAAAAAGTGCGGGAACTGGCCGCACAAGGAGCACAGATAGTATGTCTACAGGAGTTATTTGCTTCGCTTTATTTCTGTGATGAAGAGCGCTATCAGAACTTCGCATTGGCCGAACCAATCCCCGAGGGTCCTACATGCCAGCATTTCATGGCACTTGCCAAAGAGCTGAACATTGTTATGGTTTGTTCCTTGTTCGAGAAAAGAGCCGAAGGATTGTATCACAACACCACAGCTGTGATTGATGCCGACGGAACCTATTTGGGGAAATATAGAAAAATGCATATTCCCGATGACCCTGGCTATTACGAGAAGTTTTATTTCACACCGGGTGACCTGGGATACAAGGTCTTCAAAACAAAATACGCTACACTCGGAGTGCTTATCTGCTGGGATCAGTGGTATCCGGAGGCAGCCCGCATTACCAGCATGATGGGTGCTCAAATGCTGTTTTTCCCCACCGCCATTGGCTGGGATGTCCGTCAAAATGAGGACGACAACCGAGAACAATATGAAGCATGGCAGACCATACAGCGCAGTCATGCTGTGGCCAACGGTGTCCCCGTTATCAGCGTCAACCGTACCGGCCGCGAAGGTGGCATGCAGTTTTGGGGCGGAAGTTTCATCACCAATGCCTTTGGCCGTGTGCTTTATCAGGCGCCTCATCTTGACGAGGTGCTCCATGTTGAAGAGCTGGATTTAGACCAGACTGACCACTATCGCCGTCACTGGCCCTATTACCGTGACCGCCGCATTGATTCATACGAACCAATACTGAAACGTTATCTTGATTAAAAAACATGTGTCATGACTCCCAAGGAACAGAACTATTATATGCCTGCCGAGTGGGCAACACATAAGGCAACATGGCTCAGCTATCCCCACAACGAGGATTCCTGGCCGGGGAAGATAGAGACTATATTCCCATCGTATCACATTTTCATTAAGACACTTGCAGAAGCCGAGGATGTCCATATCAACGTTCAGGACGAGGCTATGCGGCAACATGTGGCACAGGCTCTCGAAGAGATGGGAACCGACATGAATCGTATTTTCTTCCACCTGTTTCCGACCAACGATGCCTGGTGCCGAGACCATGGTCCCGCCTATCTGCTTAATAGAGATAATCCAGGGCAACATGCCATAGTGAATTGGAACCACAATGCTTGGGGAGGAAAATATCCCTATGAATTGGACACCCAGATACCTGTGCACATATACAATTGCCTTCATCAGTCCGACCCCGACCTTAAATTGTTTGAGCCCGGTATCGTTATGGAGGGAGGCAGTATTGATGTGAATGGGGTGGGGGATTTGCTTACCACAACCTCCTGCCTGCTTAATCCGAACCGCAATCCCCACCTCAATCAGCAACAGATAGAAGGCTATTTGCGTGACTATTATGGTGTGGAGAATATTATTTGGCTTGGAGATGGAATCATGGGCGATGATACTGACGGACATGTGGACGATCTCAGCCGTTTCATTTCCGAGGATACGATAATTACAGCTGTGGAAGAAGACAGTTGGGATGAAAACTATGACGTGTTGCAGAAAAATCTCAAGAAACTCAATTCCTGCCGACTTGCCAATGGCAAGCAACCCACGATTGTAGAATTGCCAATGCCAGACATGGTTTTTTATGAAAACCAGCGGTTGCCTGCAAGCTATGCCAATTTCTATATTGCCAACGACAAGGTGATTTTTCCCACCTATCGTTGTCTTTCCGATAACGAGGCTGCCTATATACTTGAAGCCTGTTTCCCGGATAGGGAGATAATCGGAATCGACAGCACCGATATTGTGTGGGGGCTGGGCTCTTTCCACTGCCTATCGCAGCAGATTCCTCAGTAGGGATTTGCTCTATTAATAAAAAAAGAGTGGGGATGCATCCGAATCCGGTTCAGCATCCCCACTCTTTTATTATCATTTTTGCATTGATGCCATTCAGAATCGGGAGAAGGGATGTTTGCGCCAGTAGAGTATCAATATCAAACCAACCAGCATGCCGCCT
>JAEEGK010026286.1_pt1 | contig 11863 bp, 15 predicted proteins | sample 8958771 | NCBI WGS metagenome assembly JAEEGK01 (sample SAMN16246547, study PRJNA631951) | gut metagenome | biome: gut microbiome; feature: rumen; material: SC-attached | host: Bos | place: Iran: Karaj | collected 2018-10 | reverse complement strand
AAAAGTTTTAAATTTTACATCTGTAATAATATTGTTCTCTACCTTAATAAACATCTTCATAATATCTCCACAAACAGGATTTCCAACTTCTCCAACTCCTGAAGCATCTTCTATCTTCCCTACATTTCTTGGGTTTGTGTAGTGATCAATAACTTTATCTGAATAATCCATTATTTATTTCCCTCCTCTATAAATTTTTCCCATAATGGTGACATTTCTCTTAATCTATTTACTATCTCAACTAGGTTTTCTACAAGATAATCTACTTCTTCTCTTGTATTATATTTTCCTATAGATATTCTTAACGAACCATGTGCTATTTCGTGAGGTAGCCCTATTGCAAGTAATACATGTGACGGGTCAAGTGAACCTGATGTGCAAGCGCTTCCACTTGATGCACATATTCCTTTTAAATCTAGGTTTAGTAATAGCCCTTCACCTTCTATAAATCTAAATGAAATGTTGCTGTTACCTGGAAGTCTTTTTTCTAGGTCTCCATTTATCTTTATATATGGTATCTTTTCTTTTACTTGCTCGATATAATAGTCTCTTAATTCTTTTATTTTTTTATTGTGTTCTTCTAAATTTTCATATGCTAGTTCTATGGCCTTGCCCATACCTACAATTCCTGCAACATTTTCTGTTCCAGCTCTCTTATTTCTTTCTTGGTGTCCTCCACTTATAAACTTATCGAATTGCACTCCTGTTTTTACATACAAAGCACCTATTCCTTTTGGACCGTAAAATTTATGCCCTGACATAGATAAACTATCTATATTTAACTTCTCTACGTCAATTTCTAAACTTCCAACAGCCTGAACAGCATCTGTATGAAAATAGATATTATTTTCCTTTGCTATTTTCCCTATCTCTTCTATAGGCTGTATTGTTCCAATTTCGTTATTTGCAAACATTACAGTTATTAAAATTGTAGTTGGTTTTATAGCATTTTTTAGTTCTTCTAAATTTAATATTCCGTTTTCGTCTACAGAAATATAGCTTACTTCAAAGCCTTCTTTTTCTAATTCCCTACAAGTTTCTAAAACAGCAGGATGCTCAATTTTTGAAGTTATTATATGATTTCCTTTTTTTCTATTTGCCCTTGCTATTCCTTTTATTGCTGTGTTATCACTTTCACTTCCACCAGCGGTAAAATATATCTCATTAGGTTTGCAATTTAAGATTTTAGCTATTTTTTCCCTTGATTCTTCAACAGCTTTTCTTGCCTCTCTTCCCAATTTATATATTGCTGAAGCATTGCCATAATTTTCTTTTAAGTAAGGTACCATTTCTTCTAATACCTTATCATCTAATCTTGTTGTTGCCGCATTATCAAAATATATATTTTCCATAATTTCCTCCTTTTTCATACTATTTCACTAGGAATTATATATTTTAATTCCTACTTTGTCAATAGGAATTGAAAACAAAATAATAGAAGCCATATTAAGGCTTCTATTTAATTAAATCTTCTAAGGTTTTGCTATCTACATATTCGTTTATTACATTATCTAATCCTTGCCAAAAAGAATATGTTTTACAGTTACTCTTTTTATCGCATTCGCCATCTTCTGTTAAACAATATATCGGAGCCAAATCGCCTTCTGTTGCTCTTAATATATCTCCTACTTTATATTCACTAGGCTTTTTAGATAGTCTATATCCTCCCATATTACCTCTAGCAGTTTCTAGGTACCCTGCTTTATTTAATAAAGATATTATTTGCTCCAAGTATTTATTTGAGATTTCTTGTCTTTGAGATATTTCCTTTAAAGATATATATTTGCCATTGTTGTTTATTGCTAAGTCTATCATTACTCTTAAAGCATATCTTCCTTTTGTTGATATTTTCATTTTTTTCACCTACGCTATCTTTATATAATTTTATCTACTATTACTTGAATTCAACATATAATTCTTTTCCTAAAGCTTTAGCTATTCTCTTTAAGAAATTAATAGTTGGATTATAGTTACCACTTTCAAGTCTACTTATATTTGATTGCTGTATTCCTGTCATTTCAGAGAGTTGCTTTTGTGTAATTCCTTGTTCTAATCTTGCTTTTATTAAAGAATCTATTATAGAATATTCTGGTTGTAAATCTTCCCATTCTTTCTTAAATTCTTCGTCTTTTAATTGCTCTTCTAAATGCTTTTTAAAATTCATTTTGTTCTCTCCTTTCATAATCTTCTTTGTATTTTACTGCTTTATTAAATTCGCTATTATCAATTTTATTTTGTTTTTTAATATATCCATTAGTCAATATAATTTTATTATCTTTAATAAAGAAATAAAATATTCGCGTTACGTCAGTTGAAAACTTTATTCTTAATTCAAATATTCCTTTATCTATATACTTTGAATATGGCTCTCTTAAATTATTACCATATTCACTTAATATTTTTAGGCTTGCAAATGCCTTTACTCTTATTTTTATCGGCAAACTATTTAAAAAATCGTATACCGGCATTTTCCCTTTATCAGTTTCATAGTACTCTATTTCAAACAAATTAAATTTCCTCCTTTGTATATCTTATATGATATATTTATTATATGCTTTAAATGATATATTGTCAATTGTTTTTTTAATATTGTTTTTCAAGGTATAAAAATGCCTAGCAACCTATTAAAATTGCTAGGCTATTTTTATACTTTCTCTATCCAGTCTTTTACCTCTTCATATTGCACATTCATATTACCTAATCCTACTCCTAAATTTATTCCAGGGCGATTACTACCATGATAATCTGTTCCACCAGAAATATATTTATTTTTCATTTTACAAAATTTCAACAAATAATCCGTTTGTTCTTTCGTAAAAGTAGGATAATAACACTCAATTCCGTCAATTTCATAGTTATCTACTAATTCATTCAAAATCAATTCTGCATTTTCCTCATATTGATAAATATGAGGAATAAAAACAAAACCGCCTGCTTTCTTAATAACTTTTATGACATTTTCTACACTTGGAATTAAATCACTTTCATCCACATAAAATAGACTATTTTTATTACTAGTATGTCTTTTGAAAAATATAGATTCTCTCTCCCAAGACTCTTCATCTGGCACAAATCGTTTATTAGCAATATTTTCTTTCATTTTATCATGTAAATATTCAGTCGCATAATAGTACCCACTACTTTTATAATCTTCTAGCGGATTACCATTAAATTTCATGCCAACATCTATACATTTTTGATATAGTCTCTTTAACTCTTCTTCATTGATTTTTTCAAATGGCAAAAATAAAGTTTTAATTTCTTCATTAATAACTTTGTAGTTTACAGCATACCCCAATAATTCAATTGAAAAGCCTAATAAATTTGCTTGCATTTCCACACCACAAATCAAATTTCCAGAATAATATTTGCTAATATTATCTTTCTCTATTTCTTCATAAACTTTACAATTGTCATGGTCTGTAATAGAAATATATTCAATTCCCAAACTCTCCGCCTTTTTTAATATTTCTATATAAGTGTCAGATCCATCTGAGCACACGCTATGTATATGTAAATCAACCATATTAATATTCTCCTCGCTTTTTTTGTATTTTTTTATTCCCCTCGATTTTGTGCCTTGCGGCTAATTTTAATCTGATGTCTTCCAAAGTTATTCCTCTATCATACATTAAAACTTCAAGGTGATAAACCAAATCGCTTATTTCACCAATCAAATCTTCTTTACTTGTATTTTTAGCAGCAATTATAGTTTCTGATGCTTCCTCTCCAACCTTCTTGCATATTTTATCAATTCCTTCATTTAGCAAATAATTCGTATAAGATCCTTCTTTTGGATTTATTCTTCTATCGTCAATCATCTCATATATTTGCTCTAAAATTTCTTTATTCATTTCATAAGCCGGAATGTCATTTATAATCTCATTGAAAAAACAAGTATATTCTCCTGTGTGACAAGCTACTCCTATTTGTTCTACCCAAATGAGTAATGTATCTCGATCACAGTCTAAATACATTTTCTTAATTTTTTGAAAATTTCCTGAGCTCTCACCTTTGTGCCATAAATTCTTACGACTTCTTGAATAAAAATAAGTTTCTTTATTCTCTAACATAAGATTGTAACTTTCTTCATTTACATAGGCAAGCATTAATACTTGATTTGTTTTATAATCTTGGACAATAGCTGGAATTAATTCCATTTTCTCAAAATCTGGTTTCATTTTACTTCCTCCTTTATAACTTTTATAAGTTCATCCATTTGCTCATCTGTACCAATTGTTATTCTAAGGAAATTATCTAATCTTGGCTTCTTAAAATAACGAACTAGTATTTTATTTTCTTTTAAGCTTTGAAATAGTTCTTCTGCTGACTTCTTAGGGTTTGATATAAATAGGAAATTCGTTTTTGACTCTAGCACTTCAAATCCCAATTCTTTTAACCGCTCTATTACCCTACTTCGTGTGTTTATAATTTTATTTATTGTTTCGTTAAAATATATCTTGTCTTCTATTGCAGCCTTTGCTGCTACCTGTGCAAGAGAATCAATAGGATATGAATTAAACGAATCTTTAATACGATTCATAGCTTCAATTAATTTTTTGCTTCCGATTCCAAACCCAATTCTCATTCCTGCTAAAGAATACGATTTTGACAATGTTCGCACAATAAATAAATTGTCATATTTTGATAGCAATGGCACACAACTTTCTGCACCAAAATCTACATACGCTTCATCTATTAAAACAACTCTATCTAGATTATTTTTTAAAATTTCTTCAATTTCATTCCTAGACAGTGCTAAGCTAGTTGGTGCATTTGGATTAGCAATTACTATTCCATTATTATCTATTAAATAATCCGCTATATTAATGCGATAATCTTCTTTCAATGGCATCTCATTGGCTTTAACATTGTACATTTTACAATATACTGGATAAAAACTATAAGAAATATCTGGCATTAAGACATTTTCTTTATTCATAAAAAATGCTTGAAAAGCAATTGCTAATACTTCGTCTGAACCATTGCCCACAAAAACATTTTCTGGGCTTACACCAACACTTTCTGCAAATGTTTTTCTTAAACTCATACATTCAAAATCTGGATACAATTTTAATTTTTCAAAACTAAAATTTTGAATTGCCTTTTCTACCTTTGGAGATGGACTATACGGATTTTCATTTGTATTTAATTTAATATACTCTCCGTCTTTTGGTTGCTCTCCTGGTACATAAGGCGTTAACTCTTTTACTTTTTCACTATAAAATCCCATTATTATCCCTCCTCAAATCTCACTTTAATAGAATTCGCGTGAGCATCTAAGCCTTCAAAATTAGCAAATTTAATCACGTCATCTTTAAATGTTTCTAAAACTTCTCTTGGATAATAAGTATACGATGAATATTTAACAAAATCATATACGCCAAGTCCAGAATAAAATTTGGCTGTGCCAGAAGTAGGAAGCACGTGATTTGTACCACTCATATAATCACCCAACGGCTCTGGTGCATTTTCACCTAAAAATATGGAACCTGCATTTTTTATTTTAGGCAAACTTACTATTGGATCTTTCGTTAGAATTTCTAAGTGTTCTGGCGCTATTTCATTTGCTACATCAAATGCTTCATCTAAATTTTTTACAATAATTGTTGCACCAAAATTTTTCATAGAATATTCAATGATATCTTTCCTACTTAAGTTTTTTATTTGTGTTTCAATCTCACAGTTTACTCTATAAGCCATATCTTCATCTGGCGTAATTAAAATACTACTTGACAATTTATCGTGTTCTGCTTGACTCATTAAATCCGCAGCTATATATTTAGGATTTGCTGTCTCATCTGCTATAACTAATACTTCTGATGGCCCTGCAATCATATCAATTGCAACAATCCCATAACAACATTTCTTTGCAGTTGCAACAAAAATATTTCCTGGTCCTACAATTTTATCTACTTTTGGAATTGTTTCTGTTCCAAAAGCTACTGCTCCAATTGCTTGTGCCCCACCAATTTTATAAATTGTCTCAATCCCACAAACAGACGCCGCTGCTAAAATAGCATCTGCTACTTTTCCATCAGCTTTAACTGGGGTTATCATAATAATTTCCTTTACTCCTGCTAGAATTGCTGGCACTATATTCATTATAACTGTAGATGGATAACAGGCTGTTCCTCCAGGCACATATACTGCAATTCTTTCTAATGGTCTTACGATTTGCCCCATTATTACACCATTTTCTTTAAAAATGTTCCAAGATCTTTCGATTTGATTTTTGTGAAACTCTGTAATTTGAGATTTTGCTCTATTCAAAATTCTAATAAAATCTTCTCCAACATTTTTTGCGCCCTGCTCTATTTCCTCCTTTGAGACAATCATATCTTTTGCATCTCTTATCTTAAACCCATCAAATTTTTCAGCATATTTTATAATAGCACTATCTCCATTTTCTTTTACATCTTTTAATATTTCTTCTACAGCACTAGTTACATCTTTACTAATTTCTTCTTTTCTACTATTCAACTTATTTATAATCTCCTTGGTATTACCTTCATAATAGATTTTGTTTAGCATTTTATTCCCCCCTCTATCTTGTTTACAAAATCAGATATTTCTTTGTTTTTTGAATTTAAGCTTTTATTATTTGCCACTAATCTTGTACTAATATCACATATTTCTTCTATTACCTCTAATCCATTTTCTTTTAAGGTATCCCCTGTTTCAACAATATCCACAATTGCGTCTGATATTTTTACAATTGGTCCTAATTCTACTGACCCATTTAATTTCACAATTTGAATATTTTCTTTTTTGTTGTTAAAAAACTGTTTTGTTATATTAGGATATTTAGTTGCAATCACCTGCTGCCTATTCAATGTTTTATTTTTATAGTTCGCATAAGAAGCTAAACAAAACTTACATTTTCCTATTTTCAAATCTAATAACTCCTGATAATTTGAAAATTCACTCTCTAGCAAAATATCCTTTCCTACAATTCCAATATCAATCATTCCTAGTCTCAAATAGGTCATGATATCATCTGCTTTAACAAAAAATATTTGCATATTATCTTTTGTTTGAATAAAAAGTTTTCTTTGTTTATTTTTAATTGGTTGTACATCATAACCTGATTTTTCAAGTATCCCACAAAATTCTTTCTCAATTCTTCCCTTTGAAACCGCTATTTTTAACATAATTTTTCCTCCTCTCTAATAAAACAAAAAGAGCTATGTAAGTTTTACCTACATAGCTCTTTAAAAATTGCCTGTAGGTACGAAAACTAGCACTCGTACCCACAACCAAATTTAGGTTCTAAGTACCAGTGCAAAATTTATGATGATGTAAATTAATTCTCAATATTTGTATAGCCATGACTCATTCCTCCCTTTCACAAATTTAGCTAAAACAAAAAGCTGCATAAGTATAAAATACCTACACAGCTCATTTCCTAGTAATTTATTAAAAGCCAATGCAGGTATACGAAAACGACACCTATACCTGCATAATTTTCTTATGCGATATAAGTGTAATTAATGTGATGATGCGATTTCCTAACATTGACTTGTTTATTCATAATCCTCACCTTTCTAATATCATATTATAAAATTTTTAAAAAGTCAACTATTTCCATTAAAATTTATTCTTGCTTTTTATTAACTCATCTTTATTACATTAATCATATATATTTTTTCTATGTCCTACTTCCAAAACTAGTACCACTACTTCATTATCTCTTATTTCACATACTATTCTATAATCGCCTATTCTATATCTCCATTGTCCACTTTTATTTCCTAATAAACCTTTTCCATGTAATCTAGGATTTTCGCATCCTTCAATATTTTTTTCTATCCACCCTACTATCAAAGCTGAAACTTGCTTATCTAATTTTAAAAGTTGTCTTTTAGCCTTATCTGTAAATAGTACCTTATATCTCATTATAACCCCAACTCCTTTTTCACCTCGTCTAGTGTAAAGGTTTCAGGGTTTGCATTATATTCTTCTAAAGATTTTTCATAGCATTTTAAATCATATTCATCTTCAATTTTTTCTAAAACTGCAATTCTTATTAAGTCAGATAAAGAGATATTATTCATTTCTGCATAAGTCTTTATTAGTTTTGTATCTGCATCATTTAATCTTACTGAAATAGTCATATCCTTCAACTCCTTTAAATAAATTATAATACATTGTATTACATTGGTCAATATTATGATAATATTTCTAAGGAGTTTTTATTCTTTAATTTGAAAAAAACTTTTATTTTTTAAATTTATTTAGTAACTCTTTTTCTTCTTTAGTAACTCTATATGAATCATGTATTTTGCTTATTGCTTTGTTTTGGGCAAATTTATTTAAATTATTCTTTTTTATAAAGTCCTTTGCTTCTTTTGGGAACTTAATATATATTTCACATACTAGCCAAGCTTCAGCCATATTTATATAGAACTTGTCACTTTGTATTTTGTTTAAAGTATCAAATATAGTTTCTAAGTTATTTTGATTTATAAAATGATTTAAAAGCATAACAAGCCCAACTCTTGATATAAATTCAGATTTATTTAAAGACATTTTAATAGCTTCATTAAAATATTTTTCCTCATATTTTCTTACGATTTTAATTGCACTACAAAAACTATCACACAAAGCCCAATTATCTATTTTAACTATATGTTTCTTAAAGTACTTATAAAATAGCTCTTCGTTTTTTATGTGTGAAATAACTAGACCTTGTATCATTACTTCTTCATAATACTTTTCTTTAGCATATGTTAAAAATTCTTCTATATTGCCTTTTGCAATTTTCTTTGCAATATCCCGCATAATAGGAAGTCTTATTCCTATTATTTCGTATTGTGAATTTAAGACAAGCGAACTATGGAATTCTTTATATTTCACATCTTGTATGCTTATTAAGTATTCTACAAAACTCTTATAAGATTCTTCATTCCATTGTTTAATTATTATATCTTCTAGTTTTATCATATGATTCTTCTCCTCAGCTTATTTTATTACATCTTTTAAACCCAATTTTCTAGCAATGTATTTCTAAAATACTATTATTCCCAAATGCTCTAACAATATTTTTAGTCCTATTATTATTAAAATAATTCCCCCTGTAAGCTCTGCTTTATTTTGAAATTTATCTCCAAACTTATTTCCAACTTTTACTCCAATTAATGATAGTGAAAATGTAATACACCCTATAATTGTAACTGCTAAACCAATGTTAGTTTTAAGGAAAGAAAAAGTAATTCCAACCGCTAAAGCATCAATACTTGTAGCTAATGCAAGCAAAAGCATCGTCTTTATATCTACTTTATCATTCCTTTTTTCAACCTCATCTTCTCTTGACTCTTTTATCATATTTCCACCAATAATCGCCAAAAGAATAAATGCTATCCAATGGTCAATACTTTCAACAAAACCACTGAATGTTGTTCCTAAAAAATATCCTATTATAGGCATCCCTGCTTGAAATATACCAAAATAAAGTGCAATTATTATTGCACTTTTCCAATTCATTTTTTTCATTGAAAGACCTTTGCATACAGATACCGCAAAAGTATCCATAGCTAATCCTATTCCCACCAAAATTATCTCAAATAAATCCATTATTGCCTCCTAACATTTCTTTCAGTTATTATTTTAATCCTTTATAGGTTTCAATTACAATCTCCTTTAATACATCTTTATTATCTACATCCTCTACAAAGTACATTGGCTTTGCACTTTCATAAGGAAGTTGTTCTTGCATGTTGTATTTTTTGTTTGTTTCTACTATTTTTACGAGTAGTCTATCATCATATATTCCACCAAATAAAGTACCGTTGTAATATAGCAAAAACTCGCCCATCATTGCCTTGCAAGTTATATTATCTAATAAGTTTAATTGGTCTAATATAAAGTCTTTGTATTCTTTTGATGTTGCCATAATTATATCTCCTCCATGTGCTTAATTATATAATTTTTTCAATGAAGTTACAACTATAAAAAAGACACACTTTCGTGTGTCTATCTTTTGGGGCCTCCCCTATACACAATCCATAAATGTACCTTATAATTATCCGCTGGTATAACCGGCGGATAATTATTTTTATGCTGCAAATAAATTATTTAAAAATACTTTTAAATATTTCATTTGCCACCTTTCTACCAATAGAATTAAGCATTGAATTTGCAGTCCTGCCCGCTTGTTTTTCTATTTTGTACGATATAGATTTTTTCCTTTTTTTCTCTGCCTCTTTTTCAGCTTCCTTTTTGGCTTTTTCTTTTGCTTTTAATTCTTTTTCTTCTTCTTTTTGTTTTTTCTCTTCTTCTTTTCTTTGTTGTTCTTCCAATTTCGCCTTTTCTTTTTCTTGCCTTTCTTGCTCTTTTCTTGCTTCTTCCTCCTGTATATCCTTTGTTATAATTTCAAATGCAGATTCTCTATCTATTTCAGTATCATATTTACCTTTAAATTCACTTCTGTTAATAATCATAAGTCTCATTGAATCATCAAGTGCTCCCATCATACTTTGTGGTGGAAGAATTGTAGCTTTTTCAACGATGTTTGGCTCGCCCTTTTCATTTAAGAATGAAATAAGTGCTTCACCTGTTCCTAGCCCCATAATAGCTTCTTGTGTATCAAATTCTGGATTCGTTCTAAATGAATCTGCTACGGCTTTTACAACTTTTTGTTCTTGTGGGGTATATGCTCTTAATGTATGTTGTATCTTATTACCAAGTTGAGCTAATATCTCATTTGGAATATCAGATGGTGATTGAGATATAAAGTATAGTCCAACTCCTTTAGAACGAATTAATTTAACAATTTGAATTACCTTTTGTAACATATCTGGTTGTATTTCATTAAATAAAAGGTGTGCTTCATCAAAGAAGAATACAATTTTAGGTTTATCCATATCCCCAACTTCGGGTAAAGTAGTATTTAATGTTGATAATAACCATAATAAGAAACTAGCATATAAATCTGGTTTTTGGTACAGCTCTGTTGAATCCAAAATATTAATATTTCCCATTCCATTATTATTTAATTTCATAAAATCATTTATATTAATTCCTGGCTCTCCAAATAAATAATCTCCACCTTGGTCTTCTAATTTAAGTAATGCTCTTTGTATTGTACCTATACTTTGGCTTGCAACATTGCCATATTGTGTAGTATAGTCTTTAGCATTATCTGCAACAAATTGAAGAACTAATCTTAAATCTTTGATATCAATTATTTCATAATTGTTCTCTCTTGCAATTCTAAATACTATCGATAATACTCCAGATTGAACTTCATTTAGTCCAAGCATTTTTGATAATATTACAATATCAATATTTTGAATTGGTGTTCTTAATGGATGTCCGTTTTTCTCAAAAACATCCCAAAATACTACTGGGAATCCTTTATATTGGAAATTTTCAATGTTTAATTTTTTTAATCTTTCTTCTAGTTTTTCACTTGCTTCTCCTGGCATACAAGTTGCAGCTAAATCTCCTTTTATATCTGCTAAAAATACAGGTACTCCCATAGATGAAAAACTTTCTGCCATTACTTTTAATGTTATAGTTTTACCACTTCCTGAAGCTCCTGTTATTAATCCATGCCTATTTGCCATATTGGGCACAATATACAATTCTTTATTTACGCTTTTGCCTATTAGAATTTTATTATCATTATACATATGAAAATCTCCTTTCTATATTATATTTGGATTATATCATTATTTGTTTTTTATTTCAATTCAATACTACTTTTTTATTTTACTACAACACATATTACTCAAATAAAAAATAGACACACTTTCGTGTGTCTATTTTTCTTGGCTCCCCGTGTAAGACTCGAACTTACGACAACTCGGTTAACAGCCGAGTGCTCTACCGACTGAGCTAACGAGGAATATAAATAAAT